>JAEIGA010010034.1_pt1 | contig 14345 bp, 31 predicted proteins | sample 9270691 | NCBI WGS metagenome assembly JAEIGA01 (sample SAMN17057246, study PRJNA624740) | gut metagenome | biome: biome; isolation source: fecal sample | host: Bos grunniens | place: China: Xizang | collected 2019 | reverse complement strand
CTGTGACAGCACCTACGCTCTCAACAACACCCTGATGTCCGGCTTCCACGGTGTGGATCGTGGCCTGTGTGATGTGAGCCATCAGATTTCCGACTGCTGCTGCACCACTCAGCGCAACATCGACAGCGTGAGGTACGACATGGCGACCGGGTTCTGCAATCTGGGCAACACCATCCAGAACACCACCCGCGACATCATCGACAGCCAGAACGCTGGCACCCGTGCAATCCTTGACTTCCTGACCAATGACAAGATCGAAAGCCTCCGTGCTGAAAATCAGAGCCTGCGCTTTGCAGCTTCTCAGTCTGCACAGAACGCATTCATCACTGCCAATCAGGAAGCCCAGACCGCAGAGCTCATCCGCAGACTGCGTACTCCCGAAGCTGTCCCCGCTTATGTAGTGCCCAACCCCAACTGCTGCTACGGCAATCCCCTCGGCATCGGTTACGGTCAGGGTTACGGCGGTCAGGGCTGCGGCTGTGGCTGCTGACAGATGACACAGTTCGGGGAGGCTTCGGCCTCCCTTGAGAAAGGAGAATTGATATGTGCAATATACCCTGCAAAGAATGTTCCCGGAAAGTGTACGTCAACGAAGTTGCCTTCACTGATGGCACTCTGATTCTCACTCTCCCGGACAATATTAGCTACAACAAGCAGTGCAAATACTGCTTTGTTATCACCACGGCCATACCTAACACAGTGACTCGCAATGCCCCTGTTGTTGCAGTGGTAGGAGATGGCACGACTCAGTTCCCTCTGCTTACAAGATGCGGCGCTGCAGTGCTTGAGCAGCAGCTGAGCTCTCGTAGACGTTACCCCTTCCGCGTTGCTACGTCTGCCGCTGGCGGCTCTCTTATTCTGCTTTGCGATTTGCCCGAAGTGGAGGATACCACTCTTGCTGCTCTGAATGATGCAGCAACTACAGGAGGTGACGGCGCATGAGAATGATTTATCCTAATTCAGGTGGCTATGAACAGGAACCCGGACGCGAGAGAAGCGCTCCCAATTACCGCGAACAGGAACGGCGCATGCGAAGTGAACGCATGGCCCGGAACGCTATGCGCGATGAAATGGAGTACAGGCGTGGCGGGAACTATGCCAGAACCCGTAGTGACTATGGCACGAGCCGCAGAACCAGAAGTGCCATGGACAATCGTATGCGCATGGGCCGCATTGGCTTTGAGTATGACGATGACTACGACATGAGAGGTAGGCGTGGCGGCTCCTACATGCATGGTGATGGCGGTAGCCACGGCGACTATGAGATGGGCCGCAGCGGTGAGGACTACGGTCTGACCTATGACGAGGCAGAGGAGTGGGTACGCAGCATGAAGAATGCTGACGGTACCAAGGGCGGCATGTGGGAGATGGAGGAGCTTGAGAAGATACTGCGTGAGCGCGGCATCAAGTGCGATATCCTCACCATCTATGCTGGTATGAACGCTCTGTACTCTGACCTTGGCGAGGTTTGCAAGAAGTACGGCATCTCCGACAAAAATGTAAACTTCTGGCTTGAGGCTGCCATAGCCTACTGGGTAGAAGATGAAGATGCTGTCGAGGACAAGCTGGCTGTGTACTATGATTGCATAGTGGAATAAGGGAAGGCCCGGATTATCCCGGGCCTTTTTCTTGAATGCGTTCAAGATTTGCAGAAAAAAACTGAATGTTTTCTATTACGTTCCAGTTACGTTCAAAAACCCGCAAACCCGCATTATTGTTAGGGTTTTAAGTGAATGGGGTTCAAGAGGCCGGAAGTTCGAATCTTCTCACTCGGACCAAAAAGTACCGATAATCTACAGTAAATGTGGTTATCGGTACTTTTTTATTTTATAAAGTTCTGTGCAATTTTGCTGAGTTCTGTGAAATTCTCTCGGGTTACGTTCAACGTTACGTTCAGATTAAGTCCGTGATTTTCCTTAAATCATCAGGCTTTACGTCCTGATAGTAGCGCAGCATCTCATCAGATGTGTGGCCTATCAACTCAAGCTTATCCTTATCCGCTGCCGGAACATTCTTCATCAGAGTGGCGAAGGTGTGGCGGCATGAATGCGGAGTGTACTTATGGCGCTCTACTCCCCCACCTATCTCCACCATGGGATTGTCTATGCCAGCGGCAGAGAGGACAGGGTAGAACAGGGACTCAGTGAAATGCTGGAGTGAATATACCTTGCCGCCGTCCGCGCAGAAAAAAGGCCCTTCTGTGCGCTCTGCGGCTATTTCATTTATATAGGGCTGTATCTTAGGGGAGACAGTGACAGTGCGGTTGGTACCGGCTTCGGTCTTGGCACCGCCACGGAACAGCTCCTCCTTGGCATCATAGTCCTCTATGGTGAGGGCCAGAAACTCAGAGGGACGGAAGCCCAGATAGATGAGGCAGTAGACATACTCAGCCTTGGGTATCTTGCCTATCTGCTTCTTGATAGCTTCTATCTGCTTGGCATCAAAAGACTCACGGTGGGTTGCAGACTCACCGCTGACCTTCAGATACTGGGCAAGGTTCAGGTTCTCCGGCACACACTGGCGGGGGATGCCGTACTTATATACAAGGCCGCAAACAGCACGCATGTTCTCCTGTGTGCGCTTGCCCCTGCCGCTGTTGTCAATGCACTCTTGCAGGTCATCAATGTCGATGTCCTCCATCTTCATAAACCACACAGGCCGGAAGTATTTGAACGCAGCCTTGTAGTTGCCAAGGGTGGACTTGCCCGCTTCATGGGTGGGAAACCATTTATCATACAGCTCCCGGAAGGTGATGGACTTGCGCTTCTTTTTCTGCTGGGGATTGGCGATCATCTGCGCCAGCCATGCAGCAGCTTCTTTCTTTGTGGGGAAAGACTGGGAAACCTGATGGCGTTTCTTCTCGCCGGTCTCAGTCTTGTAGTACACAGCGGGGGTGACAGCACGCCACTTCTTGTTGGGCAGCTGATACACAGTACCCTGACCGTTGCCGCGCTGCTTTGTATTGCGTTCGTAAATCTGCTTCTTGCCGCAGTATTTACAATAGATAGAATCATCGTCTATCTCTTTGGAACATTTTGAACATATCATAATCCGACCTCGGCGGCTGCCTGCTCCTCTGCATCGAACTTTGCCCTCAACTTGCGCAGCGCATATATACGCTCGGCGAGCGCGGCGGCGACACAGACGATAAATGCAACCTTTATAATCCACACACCGGAAGAGTTGGTGCCCCAGAACCCGGTGCTGTGACTGAGAAAATCATACAGGGCAATGCCGGAAAAGAACACAATGCAGATAAGGCCCATACGGACAAGGGTGCGGATGATCTCGGCCTGCTGCTCAACAGTGCGGCGCAGCAGCTTGTTCTCGTCGGCGAAGCGCTTGGCGGTATCTTCCTGGGCTTTGACAACGTCCATGACGGGAATCTTGATTTCCGGTGCATAGACCTTGCCCAAGAGGGTAAGCTCCAGCGCGGCAATGGTACTTTCGCGGAAAGACTTATCCTCGCCACCTTTGGAGAAGATGCGGCGAATTGTGGTGTCAGAGGGGAACCCATCCGGGAACATACGGACAACATCCTCGATGCTCAGACTGTTAAGAGTGCGCCACTCTTTCAAATGAAGTATGCGTCTTTTACATTCTTTGGCCTGCATAGTGATGTGTTATCTCCTTTTGACATATGAATTGACGTAAATAAAAAGGATGATTGATGCAGACTTTGGCGTTGTAAATCGTTGCAAATACAGTATAATTCAATCATCCCAAGTGTTCATCGCTTGGCCCATGTGTTGGATGGTGGGAGTAAGCTTGGCGGCGGCTCCCACCGTTCTTTAATATGAAAGGAGCAAAGCCCATGGACGTAATGCCTTGCACCGACTACCACAACAGTGATGTTAATGCAGCAGCGCTGGCAACCAGAGCGCGGCTGAAGCTCCTTGTGCTTGAAGCAGACGAGGAAACGATGGACAGGATCATCGAGGCCATCGAGTTTGTCTGCGGCAGTGACAGCGAGATAAGACAGTAAAACTACGAGAAACTAAAACTACGAGATTATCAACCTGTAAGTTTTACTGATGAGTTGGGGTTAATAGTCATCGTCATACTCGCGTCTGGCATCCTCGTAGCCTTCCTCGTATGCAAGGTCAATTTCAACTTGAGCTTCTTGCTTACCTTGCCAATACCCTTCGATTAAACCAAGCTCATAAGCGTCTTGATATGATGGTGGGATATGCTCTTGGATAGAAGACATTGCCATCTCGAATCCATCATCTAAAGCCTTAAGAACTTGTTCGCGTCCGCTGCGTTCAGCGTCTTTATAACCGTCATCATATCCTTTGTCGCGGCCCTCATTGTATGCGTTCTGAATGTCTTCTTCAGTATATCCTCCACAGCCTAAAAGGGAAAGCGCAAGAAGCAACGATAGTAATAGTGTTATATATCTACGCATAGCATATCTCCCCTTATTAAATTATTCTATCCCGAGGACTTTCATTATTGCTTCGACTCTCTCGTCTGGCAGACTGTCGATAAAATCAAACAGCTCCTGCTTCTTGGGAGACAGCTTATGCTCACCTGTTGAGGTGGGCATTATTTTTTCGTTCTCTGTTTTGCCGAGGAGCGTTGACATGTTTACATTAAAGAAGTCCGCAATCTCCTCAAGCGTTGCATAGTCCGGTTCTCTTTTGCCGGCTTCATACATTGATATTGCGCTTCTGCTTACACTTAATTTTTCAGAAAGTTCTTGTTGCGAATAACCCTCGCGTTTTCTTAAATAGGTAAGCATATCACTAAAGCTGCTCATGCTAATCACCTCTGAATATAAGTTACCACGAAATGTGACAAAATGCAAGAGAAAAGTTACAAAAGAAAGTCCACGAACTGTGGCAAAAATATATTGACAGTTGCCACGATACGTGGTAATATAATGCCACAATCAGTTGCAAGGAGGTGAAACTCATGAGAGACATTGCAAAGCGCCTTAGAGATGCGCGAGGCGATATTCCCAGAAAAGAAGTTTGCAAAGCGCTTGGCCTTGCTACCTCAACACTGACTATGTATGAGACTGGGCAGCGTGTTCCAAGGGATGAAATAAAAATCGCCTTGGCTAACTTTTACAAGACCACTGTCGAGGCTCTTTTTTATTGACCAAAATGCCACACTTAGTGGCAAACAACCCCCAGCCCATGAGAGGAGGTGAGATGGATGGAGGTGGACTATGAGGTAGGCAGGCTGCTGGACAACGTACTGGACCTGAACACCAAGCCCACCGCCAAGCGCACGATAACAATTACTCTGGAGTTTGCTCCCGATGAGACGAGAAATGTCATGAGCCTGAACGCAACAGTGAAGACCAAACTTGCAGCCACCGAGGCGGTAAAGACCACACTGAGTATCACGGCAAATCCCCGCAACGGTGAGGTCATTGTCAGCGAAGTGGGCAAGCAGGTACCCGGTCAGCTGAGTATGCAGGGCGAAGAACAGCCCCAGCCTAAGCTTCTGGCATTTGCCAAATAAATAAGAAAGGATAAGACCCATGTTAGAAAAAGCACTTAGATTCCTTACCGAGTGCAAGGAAAACAAAACCTATGAGATAAACGGTTTCACCTACAGTGACCACCGCCTTGAGCGCATCACCCCTCCCATATACAGGCCAGACAGATACAACGTTACTTCTCTGAGCGCACTGGTCAAGCTTATCAAGGCCGAGATAGACAAGGTAAGAGACAAGCCCCTGTTTGTGAGAGTGACCGGCCCCACCTCTGTGACGGTGGATGCAAGCCTCGATGACCACATGTACAGAGATTACTTCTTCAGCGCAAGCTGCGAGGATGCAAACTTCAGACCCGGCTGGCGCAGCCATGAGGAAGCCATCATCCAGTTACAGAGCATCTTCCTCCCCACCGCAGACAGCGCGTATCTGCTTGACCTACTGAGCCGCGTGAGCGTAGAGGACGGCGTGACATCCCACGACAACGGCGTGAGCCAGACTGTTGTGGCAAAGCAGGGTGTCAGCCTGAAGAGTGCTGAGAGCATCCGCAACATTGTAAACCTCAAACCCTTCAGAACCTTCCGCGAAGTACCCCAGCCTGAGAGCCAGTTCCTGCTCCGCGTGGATGACAAGGGCAGCATCGGCCTGCTGGAGGCAGACGGCGGTGTCTGGAAGATGGAAGCCAAGGCTGAGATTGCAAAGCTGCTGAGTGAAGAACTGAGTGAGCTGATTGCTGAAGGCTTGGTAGTAGTCCTTGAAGGCTGATAACAAAACCCCGGCAGCAATGCCGGGGGACAAGACAACTGAATAAGCGCAGAGGAAGGCAGGGCGGTTATCCGCAGCGCATCTCAGGTCTGGGCAACCTGAGACCGAGGGCCAATGTGTACCTCCTTTAATATCAACACCTCTCTTTTCTTATCCATATTACCTCCCTTCTTTTGTTTTTTGCTTTTGACATCTACCACCGCCCTGTCATCCTCTGCGCTTATGGAAAGGAACAAGAGCATGGACAACTGGGCATCGTGGGCAGTGCTGATGCTGCTGATGTTGGCGGCAGGAGCATGGTGCATCAGGTATGTAGCAGAGGAGTATGACCGCTACATATACAAGCGCCGGCACGGCTGGCAGTAAGGAGGCAGACAATGGCAAAGACTGTGGCAGAGCTTGAGCGCGATGAGCGTGATGTGGTGCTGGTTGAGGACATCGCACAGATCATTGGCTTTGCAGTGGATAGAGTGAGGGATTTGGCAGTGGACAGGAAGCTGGACTTCCCGGTTATATGCTACGGCAACCACGTCAGGATACCCCGCTTACCCTTTATCAAATACATGAGGGGTGAATAAAGAAAGCCGCCGACCCAACTGGCACTTGGATCGGCGGCAAGGAACAAGAACAATATAAATTCTTGAGGAGATTATAACACATGGGACGACACAGAGTCAAGCCGAGAAAACCGAGGCAGTACAGAGCACCGCAAGAATACGATCTGTCACCGCACGAAAATCTGGCGCTGGCGATAGTGGTACAGGCGATAGTGGATACAAGAACGCTGTTGGCTGGCGGCACACCAAAAGGCGGCGGTATATGTTCCCCGTACGAGCTGCTGAACTTTTTCAACAGCCAATGGTGCGGCACACTGCTGGGCACCACAGAGATGCAGGGCGATGAAATCGCGGAGAGGGTAGGGCTATATGAGTTATTTAATAGCAGATGACCCCATCATACAGTGCATGGAGCGCACAGGCTACGCACCGTGGATGGATGAAGACCCCGAGGAACACGATGATTACTACAGCGACTTTGAACCCTTCGCTGTATATGACCCATAAGGAGGAAGCATGGCAAGAGAAACTGGAGTGGCTGAATACATCAAGGCCACAGTAGATATCTATTTCCAGCCGGAGTATGTTGCTTGTGCATACTGCCCAATGCTGGAAACCTACGCCAGACCACAGTGCCGCCGCACCGGCGAGTACATCGTTGACACAAGATATACAGTGGGCAGGTATTGCCCGTTGAAGATAGGAGAAGCTGATGAATAACCTTGAGATATATGATGCGGTGCGCGCGGTACCGGACAACGCACTGCGGCCTATCACCAGCGGCAGGCTGGCAGGCAAGAGCGACATCAACCCCATGTGGCGCATTAAGGAACTGACACGACAGTTCGGTCCTTGTGGCATCGGGTGGAAGTACACCATTGATAAGCAGTGGCTGGAGGAAAGCCCAGGCACAAACGAGATAGCAGGCTTCTGCGACATCACCCTGTACTACAAGTACAACGGAGAATGGAGCGAGGGCATACCCGGAACCGGTGGCAGCACCTTTGTTGCCAAGGAGAAAAACGGACTGCACATGTCGGACGAGGTGTTCAAGATGGCGCTGACCGATGCTCTGAGTGTGGCGTGCAAGGCACTTGGCATAGGCGCAGACGTGTACTGGGGAGCAGACCGGAGCAAGTACAACACGGATAATCCCCCTCCTCCTGTGAAGCAGCCAGCCCCTGCCAAGCAGGACCTGAGCTTTAAGTGTGAGCGCTGCGGCGCAGGCATACTGAGCTACAAGGATAAGAACGGCGAGACCGTAGGCATCCGCAAACACTGCGAGGGCAGCAAAAAGAAGTTCGATCAGGTGCTGTGCCTCGAATGCATACAGATTATAACAGCAGGAGGAAATACCAATGCTTAACCATATCAACATCATGGGGCGCCTCGTCCGCGACCCGGAGCTGCGCTCCACCCAGAGCGGCACAAGCGTAGCATCATTCACAGTAGCTGTTGACCGTGACTATCAGAGCGGCGGCAGCGAGAAGCAGACCGACTTTATCGAGTGCGTAGCATGGCGAGGCACCGGTGAGTTTGTCAGCAAGTACTTCCGCAAGGGCAGCATGATCGTTGTTGCAGGCAGACTCCAGAGCCGCAAGTGGCAGGACCGCGAGGGCAACAACCGCACCAACTGGGAGGTCAACGCGGAGTCCGTGTACTTCGGTGAGAGCCGCAAGGAAGGCCCCAACGCAGCACAGGCTGCATACCAGCAGAACTACGGCAACCCCAATGTGCAGTTCACTGAGCTGGACGAGGGAGACGGCGAGTTGCCGTTCTAAGGAGGAACAGAGATGACACAGTGCGAAAGAATCCTGCGCCATCTCAATGACTACGGCAGTATCACTTCTATGGAGGCTATGAACGAGTACGGCATTATGCGACTCCCCTCCAGAATCTGGGACTTGAGGGAACTGGGCTACAACATCACAGGTGAGTTTGAGACCAGCAAGAACAGGTACGGCGAGAAGGTGAGCTACTGCCGATACAGACTGGAGGCGCAGTGATGCCCAACAGGATCATCAAGGAAAGTATATGCACAAGCGATTCAATCGACAACCTCACATGGTTTGAGGAGGTAATGTTCTACCGGCTGATAGTTAACTGTGATGACTACGGCAGGTTTGATGGGAGAGCGGCGGTAATCAAAAGCCGCCTCTTCCCCTTGAAGGATAACATCACAGTCAAAGCTGTAAAGGATGCCATTGATAAGTTGGTGAGTGTAGAGTTGGTAACTCTGTATGTGTTTGAGGGTAAGCCGTACCTGCATCTGCCTACTTGGGACAACCACCAGCAGATACGCGCAAAGCGCAGCAAGTATCCTTCACCTGATGATGCAGATACAACAATCTGCAATCACATGATATCAGACGATATCAAATGTCCCCGTAATCCAATCCAATCCGAATCCAATCCGAATACAGAATCCGAATCCCAACGCGCAGGCGCGGAAAGGGACGGTATGTTCAACGAGTTCTGGAATTCTTACCCCAAGAAAGTGGGCAAGAAGGATGCATACAAGTCTTTCTGCAAACTACCCAAGACTGTATGGCCCAAACTTGTGCCTGCTGTAGAGGCTCAGAAGAAGAGCAAGCAGTGGCAGAAGGACGATGGTCAGTACATACCCAACCCCTCAACATGGCTGAATCAGGGCAGATGGGACGATGAACTGGAGACACAGGGACAGGTGCAGAGCACATCCAAAACCATGAACATGGACAATCTCAAGGCCATGCTTGAGAAGATTTGAGGTGAGCCGATGATAATAACAAGCGCAACGCTCAGAGGCAGCGACCTGATACTGAGCCTTGCCAACCCATTGGATGCAGGCAAGGTGGTATCCAAGTTTAACAGCGGCGACTATGAGCTGCGGCGTGTGCAGCCCAAGCGCAGCCTTGATGCCAACGCCTATGCCTGGGTGCTGATATACAAGATCGCCGAGAAGATGCACCTTGAACCGGTGGAGGTCTACCGACAGTACATCCGGGACCTTGGCTGCAAGGTGACAGTGACCACGGTGAGTGCGGACGATGTGGAGCTGGAGGTGGACAGTTTTGTAGCGGGACACCTTGGCAGACTGGTGGACATCGCCGACCACAATGTCCCCGGCTTTTGCACACTGCACAAGAAGTACGGCAGCAGCAACTACAGCAGGGCAGAGATGGCGGCGTTCATCGACATCATCTGTCAGGACTGTCTGGCCTTGGGTATCGAGACCAAGGATCAGAACTACATCGACAGCCTGCTTGGAAAGTGGGGTGATGGCGGTGGCGAATAGCATCATGCAGAGCAAGAAGGAATGCTTCATCTGCAAGGCTACCACCAATCTGCACAAGCATCACATCTTCCGTGGCCCGCTGCGCAAGGCGGCTGAGAAGTACGGCTGCTGGGTATGGCTCCGCTACGACTGGCACAACGGAGCAAGCTATGGTGTGCACAGTAACTCACGGCTTGACCGGCAACTCAAGCAGCTGTGCCAGATGGAATTTGAGAAACTGCACGGGCATGAGAAATTCATGGCTGTGTTCGGAAAGAATTACATACATGACTGACGAGAAATATATATTCACAGAGACCGAGCGCGAGAGGAAGCGCACGGCAAGAGGAGTACACAACAAGCGCAGCCATGCAGGGCGCGGCGGCAGAGTGAAGACTCCCTCGGATTTCTTATCACGAAAGGAACGGAACAAGATGAACGGTGATGTGAACATCTACAAGCTCAACGAACCGATGAGCTGGAAAGAATTTAAGATGATGCCTGATGATATACAGAGTCAGTATCTCAATGGGATCATCAGCAAGTATGACCCGGATGCCATAGCGATGGGGCGGATGTTCAAGACCACGCCCGAGACTGTGCGCAAGAAAATGAAGGAGCTGGGCATCAAGCCTAAGAAAGGCGGGTACCGAGATCCCAACAGGAACGATGCATTCCTTGCATGGTGGCACGGCATCTCCGCAGAATCTGGGGGGGCTGTAGAGAACGCAGCAGAACCCGGCAAGGTGGAAGAGGTCAAGACCATAGCAGAGCTGCCGGGAAGAAAGCTTGCCCCCCAGTCCGGGCACATGACCTTATGCGGTACACCGGCAGAGATAGGCGAGACCATCGCAAGTTTCCTTGGGGACAAGTGTATCTACTGCCGTGTGGAGTGGGAGGTTGAGCTGTGAAAGATATATATACTTTGCTCCAGATACTGGTGGGACTCGCGGGTGCAGCGATGGTGCTGGAGTTGCTTCGTTACAACAAAGCCTGCGTAGCCGCATGGTGGAACAAGCGCATCCACAAGGAGCTGCGCGATGCCGCACCGTGGGCAGACCCTAAGAAGGTGCGTAGGGTGTATAGGAGCGAGTGCAGATGAGCGAGCTGCTTGAACTTGAGCGAAAAGCCATCGAACGCATCAAGGCTTTTGAACCGGAAGAGGGGTACTACTTAGCGTTCAGCGGAGGCAAGGACAGTGTGGTCTGCAAGGCCTTGCTTGATATGGCGGGGGTCAAATATGACTCCACCTACCGCGTGACCAGCGTTGACCCGCCTGAACTTGTGCGTTTTATCAAAGACCAGCACCCGGACGTGATCCGTGAAGTGCCGCGAGACAAAGAGGGCAAGCCCATAACCATGTGGAACCTCATCCCCCGCAAGCTGATGCCGCCCACGCGCATTGTCAGGTATTGCTGTAGTGCCCTCAAGGAGAGCGGCGGCGATGGGCGCATGACTGTGACCGGAGTACGCTGGGCAGAGAGTACCAACAGAAAGAATAACCACGGCATTGTTACTGCTTATTCTAAGGCCGCACAAAAAAGCTATGGAGATAATCCGGATTTTCGAACCACAAAACAAGGCGGCATAATACTTATTAATGACAACGACACCAGCCGCCGCATGGTGGAGCAGTGCTACAAGCGACACCGCACAACACTTAATCCAATTGTAGAGTGGACGGATGCGCAAGTGTGGGAGTTCATTAAAGCCCACGGTATCCCGATGTGTTCTCTTTACGAAGAAGGGATGCACCGTCTTGGCTGCATAGGCTGTCCAATGGCACAGAAGAAAGGACGGGAACGGGAGTTTTTGCGTTGGCCTAAGTACAAGCAACATTACCTTAAGGCATTTGAAAGAATGATTGCTGAGCGTTATCGCAGAGGAAAAATGCAAGGCACAATGCGGATGGGATATACCCCGCAGGATGTGTTCAACTGGTGGATGGAGTACGATGTGCTGCCGGGACAGTATGATTTGTTTGAGGAGGAATAAGGCCATTATGATAAAAGCAATTTGCGAAGACTGCAACACCGTCTTTGAGGCTAAGGTTTGCGCTTTTATCTGCCCTGATTGCAGAAAACGCCGGCTCAGCGAAAACGCGAAGCGCATCAAGCTCAGTGAGCTTGGACATGAAGCCAACAGGCAGAAGATTGCGAGGATGCGAAATGGAACTTAAACCATGCCCCTTTTGCGGCAGTACGGATGTTAGTGGCACACAGCACTTAAATCCGAATAATTACGAGATTATCTGCATGAACTGCTTTGCAAGAATGATTAGGACTGCAAAGCGCAAGGCTGTTGAAGCTTGGAACAGGAGGGTGACCAATGTTTGAAGAATACTCAAATTCAAAAGACCTTGAAAAGCTGGATGCAGCGGTCAAAGCGATTGGCCCGGAACTGAGACTAAGCTACTTTACTTTGAAAGGTGATAAGGCGGTAAGAGCAGGGCTTTTCATCATGGAAAAAGACAACAAGAAAATCATAAATAAACTGTATGCTTTAGGATTTGAAAAAACGCGAAGAGAGAAAAATTGCTCTGATAATTATTGGAGCATTAACGAACCGATTACGTTCAGATTGCGCTTGGAAAAATGGATGTAAGGAGGGCTGGCAATGGCTGACTTAATAGACCGCACCGCGTTGTTGGCGGCTGGCGATGCAACAAAAATGAATGTTGTATTTGAAGATTGGAACAGGCTTGACTGGAAAACGCAGCAACATATCTTGAATTACTCCAGAGCTTTTAAGCGGCTTGTCGAATATGCACCCGCTGTTTATGCAGTGGAAGTGGTTAGGTGCAAGGACTGTAGGCACTAGGAAGAAATCAAGCATGGTCACGGATGGTGTTGCGCCTCCACTCCAAACCACGCATTGACTAAGGATGATGACTACTGCTCTTACGGAGAAAGGAGAGAAATATGAGAGATAAACTTATTGAGCTGATAGACGACAACAAGGCTTGTCCCTTTGATGATTTGGCGTGTTGCGAATGCGAGTACTCCGACATAACGCCTTGCTTTGCTGGGCGTATGGCTGATGTGCTCATAGCCCACGGCGTAACATTTGCTGAGGACAATAATGTCCCTTGTAAATGGATACCCGTGAGCGAGAGATTGCCAGAGCCTTTTGTTTCTGTGTTGGTGCAGATGCCCGGGGAAGAACCTTGTCCCACTGTTAGAGAGGGATATATCGCAGGCGATGGTTTATGGTATGCCGGGTACTATACAAGAGAACCGGAAGAAGTAACCCACTGGATGCCGATGCCTGAGTTCCACAGCAAGGAGAAGCAAAATGTTTCTTGAGATTAGCGCAGGATTTGCAGCCGTGTTTCTTATAGGGTTTTATCTTGGCTACTCAACCAGACGAGAAGAAGAGGAAATCAACCGGGAAATTAAAGAATGGCGGGAATTACGATGAAATATTTTATATCAAGGGAAAACGGCACTGAATATTTGCAGTGCATTGAAGCTAACGAGCATTATGTTCAGAACAGCAAAGCACCTACTATGGGTGTTTGCCACGGAGATTCAGAATTCAAAACCGTATGGGGGAGTAACCCTGTAGCATTTGAAAGGCTGACGGCAGCAAATTACATAAAGATAATTATGGAAGAATTTAGATGGGGTGATGCTACGCCTTGCAGTGTGCAGATAGAGCCGGTAAAGGAGCGATGATATGATGACTGAAAATGTTCGAGAGATGTCTTTTGATGAGGAAGCAGTTTTATACTTGTTGGAAGCTGGAGGAGAATTTTTCAAAGAAAAAGCCGATGGCTGCGACAGCAGCGGAGTAAATAACATTTTACGCCGAGGAGTAAGAATCATACGTAAAGCGAGGGAAGAAATAGCCCTTATTAACAGTAAGAGTAGACCAATTGTTTATGGAAAGTGGGAACTTATGCCGTGCGGACCGGTAGCAACGTGGAGATGTTCTGAGTGCAGTAGTGAAATTCCATTTGGTCAAACTCCTGGTGATTTGACATATTGTCCTTATTGTGGGGCAATAAATGTTGGAGACGCCTGTAGACTTGGGCTGTCCAATGAGAAAGAATTTACAATTTTTATTCGTGAGAATGCAAGCCTTAACGCAACGACACAAAGCGTTGTTGGCATTCGTTATCATCGCAAAGGGAAACCCTATGGAACACAAATAAATTTTGACAAAACCAGATTAGAAGATGACGAAATTGCGGAAGCATGCAAAGAGCTTGCTTTATGCTTTCTTGACTCGCTCAAAGCGTTAGAACAGCAGGAACGTAGACCATGACACCTGAAAAAATATTTACAGTGGCAGTTGCTACAGCTTTTTTACTTGG
>JAEIGA010010033.1_pt1 | contig 14345 bp, 9 predicted proteins | sample 9270691 | NCBI WGS metagenome assembly JAEIGA01 (sample SAMN17057246, study PRJNA624740) | gut metagenome | biome: biome; isolation source: fecal sample | host: Bos grunniens | place: China: Xizang | collected 2019 | reverse complement strand
GGTTTGACCCATGAGAGGATTTTGTTTACATTGCTCTTAGACGTAGCGACACAGCCGGCTGTATAGCCGGATTTTCCTTCTACGTGAAAGAAGATGGCCGATCCCTTATATGGTGTCCGTTTTGTATTGTAGTTAATGACAAATCCTACGTCATACTGTGGGATATTAAGATTCTCTGCACTAGTCCACTTGCCTTTTGTCTTGCTTTTGGATTGCCAAGTATTATAGAGCGGGCTCTTGCTATCATCTACCCAGACCGAGTCTGAGGTAATTTTTTTGACGGGAAGTTTCGTTGTTGGTTTAGAGGATCGGTAGAAAGCAGTGCCAAGCGTATATTTGCCCGTAGGTGTCTTCATATCCCCCTCTTTTTTCGAACTGGTCATGCCTTTCTTCCCGATTACGGCCGGCATGGAATAGGTTCGTTTCCATTTCCCGTTCGTCTTTTCGAATGCTTGTATGGTGGCTTTATTGGAAGAGGCCGTTTTATTTGTGACTAAAATGACCTGTTCCGCTTTTCCGAGATTCTTCATCTTTTCAACATCAAGCTTGGCTTTGACTTTGACTAAGTATTTGGAACTGGCATAGCCCGTTTTTGTCTTGTATTTCACCTTGTACCATGTGCCGGCTTTTGAGATGTATTGAATGGTCTTCCCTTTGGGAATGGTTAGAATGATTTTTCCCTTCGTGGAGTTGGTGGTTCGCAGGTTAAGGTTGGCTTTTGTCTTATACTGGACGGTTGATGCGGCTTCAGCAATATTCGTTTCCGAATTGAATAATCCCGTTATGAAGGATTTGTATGTACCGATAGATGATAAGAGCAGAATAAATACCGCGCATACAGCTATTTTCTTATACATAAATAAACATTGCCCCTTTCAATTTCCTACTAGTTATTATAACGTTATTTTACTGTAGTTACATATTTTGGAGAGAAGAAGATCATCTTTATCGAATTGGCATGATATATAGATGAAAAGGCGGTGATTTGGATGGTGAGTCATATCAGGGTGAGAGCATGTGCACTTATCATAGAGAACGACTCCGTTCTTTTGGTGGAATTTCGAGATGATAACGGATTGCATTATAATTTGCCGGGAGGCGGGGTGCAGCTTGGTGAAACGGTGAGAGAGGCAGTATCCCGTGAAGTGATGGAGGAAGCATCTATAGAGGTGGATGTTTTAGAGCTTGCTTTCGTGTATGAATATAATCCCCATTTGAGTGCGCGAAAATATGGGGACACAGCTTCCTTGCAGCTTATATTTGAGTGCAGCCGGAGGGAAGGAAACCTTCCAAAGCTTGCAGAGGCTCCTGACACCAATCAAACTGGCGTGAAGTGGATTCGATTCAATGATTTAAAGAATGTGATTCTTTATCCGGAAATTAAAGACGAAATCACCCTCTATAAAGAAAAGAAAAAGGTGTTGGGGCTGATTGAGGAACATAGAATAAACAACGGTAACTCTGTATAAGAGGCTGGTTCTTTGCGGGAGAGCAAGCTGGTTTCTCTGCCATATTCATTCATTTTTATCGATAAGCATGATACAATGGGAATATTACGCTTTATATTTTTGGATAAAGATGAAAAAAGTGGATATACTAGCCATTCATTTGGGTGAGGATAATGTGGATTAAAATCACAGTGAATAAAAAAGTGAGGTCTATATGAAAAAAATAAATGAAAAACTCTATGAAAGGATAAGAAGTCAATTTGGCGTGTTCTTCCTGATTGCCGTTTTAATGCTGTGGCTGAAGACATATTTGGTGCAAGTGACACAGTTTGATCTTGGTGTGCAAGGAATCATGCAGGAGATCCTCTTGCTGCTAAATCCGTTGGGCTCAGCGCTTATCGTGTTAGGATTAGCTTGGCTGTTTAAGGGAAGGGGAAGATATACAGCCCTGATGGTGCTTTATTTCTTTTTATCGTTCCTGCTGTTCGCCAATGTGATGTATTACCGTTTCTTCAATGATTTCATCACATTGCCGACGCTTTTCCAGACACAGAATTTCGGGGATGTGAGCGGAAGCATCACAACGCTCTTGAAGCCATATGACTTTTTGTTCTTCTCAGATATTGCGGTCCTGCTAGTTTTGTTGCTGACGAAGAAGATAAAGATGGAGAAGGATGTTTTGAAGCGAAGAGCGGCCTTTTCCTTTATAGGGATAGGTTTCGCTATCTCGGGATTGAACCTTGTTTTGGCGGAAAGCGATCGCCCAGAGCTGCTGACGAGAGGGTTTGACCGAAACTATATTGTGAAGTATTTAGGCATGTATAATTACACCGTTTATGATGCTGTACAAAGCACGAGGGCATCAGCACAGAGGGTTTTGGCCGACAGCAACGATATTACGGAGGTCGTGAATTATACCAGCTCCAATCATGCAGAGGCTAACCCGGAATACTTTGGGAAGGCTGAAGGAATGAATGTAATCTTGATTCATTTGGAGTCTATCCAAGAGTTTTTAATCAATTATGAATTGCATGGGGAAGAGGTTACTCCATTCCTCAATTCATTAACGGAAGATAAGAACATGATGTATTTCGATAATTTCTTTCATCAGACGGCGCAAGGGAAGACGGCTGATGCAGAATTTATCCTCTCAAATTCTTTATATGGATTGCCTCAAGGGTCAGCCTTCACGATGAAAGGGACGAATACCTACCAGGCTGCTCCGGCTATTTTAGGACAGGAAGGGTACACATCGGCTGTTTTCCATCCTAATACGGGAAGCTTCTGGAACCGTAATGAAATCTATAAATCATTTGGCTATAACCATTTCTTTGATGCCGGTTCCTATGAGATGGATCCTGAACAATTGGCGGATTACGGCTTGATGGATAAACCATTCTTCGAGCAGTCCATTCCATATCTAGAGTCCTTGCCAGAACCGTTTTATGCGAAATTTATTACGGTTACCCATCACTATCCGTTCTCAATGGACCAGGATGAGACAACGATTGAACCGCATACGACAGGTGATCAGTCAGTCGATGACTATTTCCAGACAGCCCGTTATGCGGATGAGGCATTAGAGCAATTCTTTCATTACCTGAAGGAATCAGGCCTGTATGATAACTCCATGATCATCATGTATGGGGACCATTACGGCATTTCTCAAAACCATGATGACGCGATGGAGAAGGTGCTTGAGAAAGAAGTTACACCATTTGTTTCTAAATCGGAGCTGCAGCGTGTGCCGTTCTTTATCAGGGTGCCAGGTATGGAAGGCGGAATTCGCCACACATATGGCGGACAGATTGATATCCTGCCGACCATCCTCCATTTACTAGGCAAGGAAACAAAGGATTACATTCATTTTGGGACTGACCTATTATCTGACGAGCATAATGAAGTCGTGCCGTTCCGTAATGGCGATTTCGTAAGCCCGACGGTTACAGCGGTGGATGGGGACTATTATGATTCTGAGACCGGATTGCCGCTTGAAGAGGAAAGGTTCAGTGAGGCGAAGAGATATCATGAAGCGGTTCAATATAAATTGGAACTGTCTGACCGGATTGTGAATGGAGATCTGCTTCGTTTTCATACCCCGGATGGATTTGAGCCCGTTGACCGCTCGCAATTTGATTATAGCCTAGATGCTATCAGGCTAGATGACAATATCGAATAAAAGCAGGATTGATAGGAAAGAAAGCCGCCATTAGGGTGGCTTTCTTATATTCCTGCAAGGATAAATGCATGGTTTCTCATGAAGCTATGCATTTATTTTTATGTTAATTCTGTGAACAAAATTTGCCGCTGAAAGTATGGTTTTGGCGTTTCTATCCGTGCAAAGCAAAGATTCTATGAGTAGAATAGAAGAGTATACGGAACTTTCTAATTTTATATAAAATTTATATTCGTTTAGTATGCTAGCATTGACATAATTTTATGAGGAGGAAACAGAGTGAAGAGGTTTTTGCACACAGTGACCGATTGGGTATCAACCAAGAAGGGGATGCGCATTACAATCATTGCTTGGCTTGTGATAATGATTGGGCTTAGCGCAGGCCCGAAATTAAGTGATTATAAGGTGACGAATTTCCAATCGCTCCCGGATGAGGCAGAGTCGATTGTTGCCCAGAATAAAGTGGATGAACTATTCCCAAGTGATACGGGTACACCGGGAATTCTCGTTTTTAATAATCCGGATGGAGATATTGATATTGCTGAGGTAACAGAAATCCTGGACGGCATCAAAGATGAGAAGATTGATGGAATTGAGGAAATCGTAGATATTTCTCAAATGCCGCCGCAGGCTCTTGCTGCCTTCACATCAGAGGATAAGACAACGATGATTGTCCCGATGAATTTAGATGCTGGATTGGGTAACTCAGACTATTCCCGCATTAATGACAAGGCATCTGAAATTGGCAATGACATTGCTAAGGATTTAGATACGGACTTCTATATAACTGGCCCAGCCGGGATTGCCGGTGATACGACAAAGCTGTTTGAATCAGCTGATATAAAATTATTACTTGCGACTGTTTTGATTATTTTAGTGCTGCTGATTGTTATTTATCGTTCACCGCTGTTGGCGTTCATTCCTTTGCTGGCAACGGTTATCGTCTATCAGGTGACAAATCAATCTGTTGCTTTACTAGGGGCAGGCGGCCTTGAGATTAATAATTCTACTACATCGATTATGAGCATTCTTTTATTTGCGGCTGTGATTGATTATTCCTTATTCGTGTTCTCTCGTTTCCGAGAGGAGCTTAACCGTTATGAGAATAAGCATGAGGCAATGAAGCAGGCGATGCGCGCTACAGGCGAGCCAGTCTTCTTCGCGGGCGGAACGGTATTGGCTGCGATGCTGATCTTGTTCTTCGCTGATTTCCGTGATTATCAAAACTTTGCCCCGGTATTCGGCTTAGCGATGCTAATCATCATGCTCGCATCGATTACGCTTGTGCCTGCTTTGTTTGCCCTATTTGGCAGAAAGGCATTCTGGCCAAAGGTACCGAAATATGGAGCAGAAAAAGAGGTTAAGCATGGTATTTGGGGTCCGGTTGCCAAGTTTGTCGTAAACAAGCCGGCAATCTCTGGAGGACTTGTCGCAATCTTTATGTTTGTCACTGCCTTGAATGTGTTCAATCTTGATTTCGAGTTCAACTCTGTGAAGAACTTCCCTGAGGACCTTCCTTCCCGCGTCGGTTATGAAATCGTGGAAGAGAAGTTTAATAAGGGAGATCTTGCGCAAACAACGGTTTTGCTTGAAAGTAAAGATGCCATGACAGAAGAGCAGGTGGCCGCTTTTGCTGAGAGACTTAATGATTATGATGAAATTTATTCAGCGAGACCTTCGGGCATAACGGATGACGAGCAAGCGGCGAAAATCACGGTTTCGCTCACAATGAACCCTTACTCGTCAGAAGCCATTGACTTTATTGAGGAGCTGCGCGGAGAAAGTAATGAGCTGCAGGAGGATGCCAATCTTGATGCAGACATTTCTTATACTGGCACAACAGCCAAGCTAGTTGATGAACGTGAAGTTAACAGCAGGGATATCATCAAGATTGTTTCCCTCGAAACCTTATTGATTCTCGTATTGTTATTTGTGCTGACACGTTCGTTTAAGATGCCGTTTTATATGATGGCAACAATCTTGCTGTCCTATGCTTCTGCATTAGGCTTGGGACTCTTCCTTGTGGATGTGTTATTCGGTTATGATGCGGTCAGCACCCGTGTACCAGTGTATGCCTTTATCTTCCTGGTAGCTTTGGGCATTGACTATAACATCATCCTTGTTTCCCGATTCCTCGAGGAGAGGACAAAGCATTCGGTCAAGGATGCGCTTGAAATTGCGATACGCAACACGGGAGGGGTTATCTCAAGTGCTGGTATTATCCTGGCTGCGACCTTTGCTGCATTGATGACGATGCCGATAGCGGACTTGTTCGTATTCGGATTCATGGTAGCAATAGGAATCATCCTAGATACATTCTTGGTGAGAGGCATGCTGCTCCCAGCCTTGATTCTCTTCTTTGAAAAAGATAAGCAGGAGCGTGAGGGTGCTGGAATGCACAAATGACCAATTAGAATATATTCGTGTGAGAGATAATCGTTTACCAAGCGAGTATAGCTGATGCAGAATCTAGAAGATTGCTCCAAGTGTTGCAGCAGGATGTTTAATGGGCAAAAAAAAGAGCCCCTAAACAGAGCTTTCGGAGGATTGGTATATGACAGCGGGACTTTTGCAGAAATGCCATTGTCCTGCTGTATTTTGTTTTGCCATCTATACATTTGAATCTTCTAATCTTTGTTTCTTGATCTCTAGCAATTCAGATACAGTCACAAACTCATAGCCTTGCAGAGAGAGCTCGCGGATTATTTCAACGGCCGCTTCTGCAGAAGATGGGTAAATATCATGCATTAAAATAATACTGCCCTCTTTGACAGAGTCTACTGTGGCTGGAACGATCATGTCTGCATTTCGGTATTTCCAATCCAATGTATCGATATCCCATAAGATTAATTGTTCCTTGCCGACATAGCTGGTGACGCGTTCATCAAATAGTCCGTATGGCGGCCGGAATAACCCTGGTGCTGTACCGGTGATTTGTTTAATAAGGGACTTTGTTTTTTCGATTTGCTCGGTAATCCCGCTTGAGCTTTCTGCGGTCATCTTAGGATGATTCCATGTATGATTGCCAATCTCATGGCCTTCCTTCGACATTCTCTTCAGGAGGTCCTCGTTGGCCTCGCATCTTGAGCCAAGAACGAAGAAGGTTGCTTTAGCCTTATAGTCATTTAAGGCATCAAGGATTGCATCTGTGACACCCGCTTTTGGGCCGTCATCAAAAGTGAGGGCAATGACCTTTTGACCGATGGATAAAGTGCTTCCCATTGTTGGGCGTTCGGAAATGATATTAGCCGGCTCATAGTTCCCTGATAGGTCATCATGGTGTTCCCCAGCCTTATAATCATCTATGAGCATATCATCGAATAATTGCTTGCTTATGGCCAATTGATAGGTTTCGTTTTTATCATTTAGGGCTAAATTGAAAACAATCGCCTGGTTATAGATGATGAACTGGCGGTAGTTTTCTGCTTCAGGAGCGGTCACCCTTGAAATGTCTTTTGCTGAAAGGCGAGAGCTATCGTGTTCCTTCAATTCCGCAGAGGCTATTTCCGCTAATAATTCTAAGCAGTCCAAAAGATGTTCCTCAAGGATGAGATCTTCGAATGCGAGGATAGTCCCCTTTTCGAGGTCAAAGGTCATGATCTCTGTAGACACGCCTGGTTCCACGAATGCGATAGACAATGTTTGCTGACTATAATGGAGGATATCGTAGGTGATGGTCTTTTCTTCTCCTGCATGATGAATGGCCGTCAGGCGGGAATGGATATATGTCTCAATATATTTGTCTACTTCGTTGAGGCCAATGACAGGGAATTCAGCTGCAGCATCCCCAAAAGATAAAGTCGAAACCCTCACTTCTTCATAAACAGCATCCACTTGAGGTTTAGATACGGACGTACTTGCCTTTTGGGATAGGGAAAGATTTATAATAATGCTGACCGTCAACATGCTGATAAGCAAAGCAGATAGCTGCAGCAGCATTTTATGTTTCCGCTTATTGAGTCTTTCTTTTCTCATATGATGTCTCTCCTAATTGTATGTAGAGTAATAGACTAAGCAAAGGTTGAATGAGAAGTCTATTAGGTTACTTATCTATTATTAGGAAACCATCGGATGAAGTCAAAAGGAGATTCTATGTAATTTATAGGGGGTGAGGAGAATTTAATTTTACTTGCCTCAAAGGATGAATTAAGAGATAATGAACGGGATTTACCGTTTGAGGAAAATTATAAAATGTTCTTGTTGTGCTAGCTATTCCTTTTAAACCATATATATAAATGATAGGTATGAAATGCCGCTGTAAGGGAGTTTAAGAATGGAAAATTGGATAATCGACATTATGGAGCAGTTTGGATATATTGGCATTTTATTTTTGATTGCACTTGAAAATGTATTTCCGCCGATTCCGTCAGAGGTGATTTTAACATTTGGCGGGGCTATGACCGCTAAGACAAGCATGACAGTGGTTGGGGTTGTGGCTGTTTCTACGGCTGGCTCGATTATTGGCGCCGTTATCCTTTATGGTCTTGGTATGCTTTTGGGCAAGGAGAGAATAGAGAAGATTGTTGAACGGTATGGACGCATCCTGCGCGTGACAAAGGAGGATGTTGAGAAGGCGGATAACTGGTTCCACAAATACGGGCTATGGACCATCTTCTTCTGCCGCTTTGTTCCGCTGATTCGAAGTCTGATATCCATACCGGCCGGGATGGCACGGATAAACTTCGTGACATTTCTTCTTCTGACGACCGTTGGGACATTGATCTGGAATGTCGTGCTTGTCTCAATCGGTGCGATAGTCGGGGATTCATGGGAATCCATCGTTCACTACATGGATTATTACTCTAATGTTGTCTATGTGCTGCTCGTTGTTCTCTTTATCGCATTTGTCATTTGGTATATCCGTAAGAAGTTCATTAAAGCATCGAAATAGAGAAGAAGCATTCCTTATGCAGGAATGCTTCTTTTTTTACCTTTGCCCTGTTGGTTGTGAGACCGCTGTTTTCTTTCTGATTGGTGCCATGATGGCCGTTGCAATGATAATGAGAACAGCAATGACAACAGCTGTATAGAAAAGTCCGCTGTAGCCGTTTTGGGCGGCCATCTGTGTGACCTCCTGCACGCTTTGGAGGACGGCTTCCTTCAGGGAAGGGTCTTGAATTTGGTTAATGACCTGATTCATCTCTGCCTCTGACATGCCGCTAGTGCCTCCAGACATTTGTGAGGTGAGTGTTCCAAGCTCCGCAAGTCCCTCTGGCCCAAGATTGGCTTCTTCAATATTCTTCTGCAAAATACCTGGGAATTCAGTTTGGAATAAGCCAGGTAGTTCATTGAAACCGCGGGCAATGAAGCCGGCGTAAATCGTTGGCGCAATGGTCATCCCAATCTGGCGGGATAAGGATAGGGTAGAGATAGCCGTTCCTTTATCGGAGTGCAATCGCTCTGTCGCCAGAATATTGAGCGGTGCTCCCAGAATGATTCCCATACCTAAGCCGGCGATACACGAAGAGATGACAAACTGCCATTTAACCTCAATCCAGGCCGGGAATAGGAAGAAACCGATTGCTGAGATGATGCCGGACAGGACGACCGCGAGTACAGGTCCTCTCTTGTCGACAAATCCTCCGCCTAGCGCGGCACCAACACCGGCAGCTAGCGCCAGCGGCGTCATCCAATAGCCGGCATTTTCTTGGGCGATGCCAAGCACTTGCTCTGAAAACGCGGGAATGAAAATCATGCCGGCAAGCAGGGCTCCTGAGAAGGCGCCAACCAAAAGGGTGAGCAAATAGGTTGGCTGCCGCAATAATCTAATCGGCAGGATAGGGTCTTTTCCTTGTTTCTCCGTCCGGCTCTCATGAACGAGCAAGATGGCAAATAAGAGAAGACCTCCAAGCAAGAATCCATATACATTCGGCTCAAGAAGACTGTCAAAGAAATTCACACCTTCAATATTCGTCAAGCCATACATGATGCCCAGGATCGAAAGGGAGAGCAGGACTGTTCCAAATAGGTCCAATTTTCCTGGAATCGAATCTTTTGTTTCCTCGAGCTTCATAAAGCCAAATATAATGAGCGCTATCGCAATCGGTACGTTAATCAAGAATAAAAAATGCCAATTTCCTGTTAAATCGAGAAGAAAGCTTCCAAGGTTCGGCCCGATGACGGAGGCAATCCCATTCATGCCGCCAAGCATACCAAGCGCTTTCCCCTGCTTTTCAGCTGGCATGGTGCTAAGAACATGCGAGCTCCCGATGATGAAAATTCCGCCTCCGCCCATGGCTTGGATGAAGCGCGCGATTAAATAAAAGGTGAAGTTCGGGCTCAAGGCCACAAGCAAGGAACCAACTCCGAAAATGGCAATCTCAATTATGAATAATCGCTTACGGCCATAACGATCGGAAAGCTTCCCGATAATCGGGACACTGATTGCTAAGCCCAATGTGTACAATGTGACTCCCCAGGCTCCCCAGTTGGCGGATACGCCAAAATTGCTGTTGATCGTTGTAAGAGCTGCACTAATAATTCCATTGTCGAGTGCAGCCATAAAAACCCCAATGGCAAAAAGACTAAGTGCCCAAGTCTGAGAGGATTTTTTCTCTGTCATTTTCATTCCTCCTTGATTAAGAATTAACCATCTAACTAAACGGTAATGCCGGGTGTTCTGTCTGATGATATTTAATATTATCACAATAGATGGTTTAGGAGTGAGGAAGAAAAAGTAAGACCGATTAATGGCATTAAAGGAGCTAAGCAAGAAATATTTGGAGCAGGAATAATGAATTTTATGAATCTAAACGCAGTCCACAAAAGGCAAAGCTCCCTTTTTAGATATTATATTTTGTAGGTGTTTTTCCCTGCTTTTTGTCACTCAACCATTAACAAAAATTAACCTATTTATCATGTGAATAACATAATGCTCTTTTAAACTAAAGGTGAGTGGATAAGAGAAGGAGAGGATGACGATGAAAAAGATGTTAGGCTTGGCCGTTGGGTTGTCTGCTGCTCTATTATTTCCGTCCCATCTGGGGGTTCAAGCAAATGAACCCGAAAAGAATCATCAGAAAATCGATATCGTTGCTCACCGCGGGGCATCCGGCTATGCACCAGAGAATACGATTGCGGCCTTTGATTTGGCTGTCAAAATGAAATCGGATTATATTGAAATTGATGTTCAGCGCACAAAGGATGGGAAGCTTGTTCTCATTCACGATACAACAGTTGACCGAACGACGGATGGAACAGGCAAGGTTGGCGACTTGACTTATAAAGAGATCCGCCGACTTGATGCAGGCAGCTGGATGTCAGAAAAGTTTAAGGGTGAGAAAGTTCCGACCTTTGAAGAGGTGCTGAAGAGGTATAAAGGGAAGGTTGGCATCTTAATTGAATTGAAGTCTCCTGAATTATATCCCGGGATTGAAGAAGAGGTTGCCGAGCTTCTGAAAGCCTATCATCTTGATAAACCCCGCAATGAAAAAGTCATCGTTCAATCCTTTAACTTCAATTCGATGAAGCGGGCTGATCAATTATTGCCGCGTATGCCGATTGGCGTTCTTATCAACCGCTCAGCAGATACGACAGATGCGGCCATTGAACAATTTTCTGCCTACGCCGAGTACTATAACCCAAGCTATGGGCTCATCACGGAGGAGCTGGTGACGAAAGCTCATGAAGAAGGCATGAAAGTCCAGTCCTGGACAGCGAGAAGCAAAGAGACGGTCCAATTTCTGCTTCAGATGAAGGTCGATGGCATTATTACAGATTACCCTGATTATGTACGATGATTTTCATATTTTGAATAGGAAGGACGGCTTGCTTATGCTACCCTTTTAGTATGAAGGGGGCTGTATGAAATGGGTTTAGCAAAACTTGATTATCCATCTCCGCTAGGCATTATTGAGGTCAGTAGCACGAATGAGTATGTTCAGTCAGTATTGTTCACGGAGCGAAAAGAAATCATCCATGAAAAGCAGGCAGAAACGCCAGCTGTGCTGATGGAATGCTATCAGCAGCTTGATGAATATTTTCAGGGAGAGCGGCTTGAATTCACAGTTCCTTACAAACTAGAAGGCACAGCTTTTCAGGAGAGGGTTTGGAAGTCACTTGCCTCTGTTTCCTTTGGCAAGACGGCCTCCTATAAAGAAATTGCTCACATGGCAGGTAATGAAAAGGCTGTACGGGCCGTTGGAAGCACAAATGGCCGGAATCCAATTTGCCTCTTAGTGCCTTGTCACCGGATTATTGGAGCAAATGGCAAGATGGTCGGCTATGCGCATGGGATATGGCGGAAGGAATGGCTCCTTGCACATGAAAAAGAAATCAGCGCAAAATGTAAGATAAGCACCTATTAGTCCCTATTGAACGGGGACTTTTTTCTTTTTCTTATTCTATGTATGGGGGAATTGGTATAATGGATATCTACCATAGGGGGAGGAAGGGACAACGTCATGCTAAGAAAATTCTTTTCATACTATAAACCGCATAAACGGCTATTTATCATTGATTTCACCAGTGCCATTATTGTGGCTATGCTAGAGCTGGCCTTCCCTGTTGCGGTCCAGCGATTTATCGATGATTTGCTCCCGACCGGCAACTGGGGAATGGTCGTCACAGTTGGGGTATTGCTGTTCTTTGTATACATGCTGAGCACATTTCTTCAGTTTATTGTCAATTACCTCGGCCATAAGCTTGGGACAAATATAGAGACGGATATGAGGCAGGAACTGTTTAACCATGTCCAGCGCCAATCATTCCGTTTCTTTGATAATACGAAAACAGGTCATGTGATGAGCCGAATCACGAATGATTTATTTGATATAGGGGAGTTTGCTCACCATGGGCCGGAGGATGCCTTCATTGCCATCATGACGTTCATTGGCGCCTTCCTTATCATGTTTAATATCAATCCAACCTTGGCGATTGTCGCGGTTATCTTAGTTCCATTCCTGACCGGGCTTGTCGTTTACAGCAATAAGAAGATGAACGCAGCCTGGAAGGATATGTACGGAGAGATTGCGGACGTGAATGCCCGGGTGGAAGACAGCGTCTCCGGTGTGCGTGTAGTGCAATCATTTACAAACCAGCCATTTGAAATGAAACGCTTTGAGCAAAACAATGGCAAATTCCGTTTGGCGAAGCTGCGTGCCTACAAGGTTATGGCCGGAACCCATTCCTCCATTTACATGATGACCCGTCTGCTCACATTGCTTGTCTTGATAGTAGGGGCGTGGCTGAGCTTTAGCGGCAGCCTCACGTATGGAGAATTAGTCAGCTTTGTCCTTTATACAAATGTTCTTGTGAAGCCGATTGATAAGATCAGTGCGCTGCTTGAATTGTATCCAAAAGGAATGGCCGGCTTCAGGCGCTTTTTAGAGCTTATTCAACAAGAGCCAGACATCCAGGATAAAGAGGATGCCATAACGGTCAATCACCTTAATGGAGATATCGATTTTAAACATGTGGATTTCCGTTATGATGAATCGAAGACTGTGTTAAGCAATATAACCCTCTCTTTGAGAGCGGGTGAAACAACGGCATTTGTAGGTCCTTCCGGAGCAGGGAAGACAACGATTTGCTCCCTGATTCCTCGCTTCTATGATGTGGACGGCGGCTCAATTAAGATTGATGGCATCGATATCCGCGATATGACACTTGAATCCTTGCGCAAGCAAATTGGAATCGTCCAGCAGGATGTATTCCTCTTTGCGGGCACGATTCGTGAGAATATCGCTTATGGTGATCTCGATGCGTCCTTTGAGGAAATCAAGGAGGCAGCGAGGAAAGCCCATCTTGAGAGTATGATTGAGGCATTGCCGGACGGCTATGAGACAGAGATCGGCGAGCGCGGCTTGAAACTATCTGGCGGTCAGAAACAAAGGCTCGCGATTGCGAGGATGTTTTTAAAGAACCCGCCAATCTTAATTCTTGATGAAGCAACATCCGCTCTCGATACAGAGACAGAGAGAATCATACAACAATCTCTAGAAGAGCTTGCCGCAAACCGGACAACCTTGGTCATTGCCCACAGGCTTGCGACCATCCGTAATGCCGATCGCCTTATTGTTGTCGGCGAAAAAGGCATTGAGGAGGATGGGACCTATGAAGAGCTTCTTGCCCATAACGGGGTATTTGCAAAGCTCCACCGGATTCAATTTGGAGAAAAGGCTATGGTGTAAACCATAGCTTTTTTGTGTTTAGGGGATTCTGACCTGCTCTTTTTCAAGGACTATCGGCTGATTTTCCTAAAAGGGTGTTTACTAGCCTCCTTCTTGGTTAATTTAGGTAAAAAGGAAAATGGAGAGGAGGAGGAAAGTTGAAGAAATATTTCTTTCTAATGTTAATGGCACTCGTGCTCGTCCTTGTAGGATGTTCTGAAAGTGAGCAATTGGACACAACAAGCGATAAGATAGAGCAAAATGAGAATAATGCAGATAATCAGGATGATGAAGAAACGAAGGTTGAGAACCGAAAAACAATCGAATTGACAAGCACTGATGACGAGAAGATTGGATCTGCTGTACTTGAGCAAATTGATGAGGGGGTCCAAATAAGCCTGAAGGTGGAAGGGATGGAACCAGGTAAGCATGGTGTCCACTTCCATGAAACAGCTAAATGTGAGGCTCCTGACTTTGAATCCGCCGGGGCACACTTCAATCCGGATGACTCAGAGCATGGAATGGAGAATGAAAATGGTCCGCATGCGGGCGATCTGCCGAATATAGAGGTGGCTGAAGATGGGACAGGTGAGTTCGAATTTACGGCAGAGC
>JAEIGA010010032.1_pt1 | contig 14345 bp, 18 predicted proteins | sample 9270691 | NCBI WGS metagenome assembly JAEIGA01 (sample SAMN17057246, study PRJNA624740) | gut metagenome | biome: biome; isolation source: fecal sample | host: Bos grunniens | place: China: Xizang | collected 2019 | reverse complement strand
GCTTAATGGTATAAATGATTTTCTTGGAACGGACTTTACCGAAAGCGATATTGAAGAAATATATACTTATCTTGGAAATCGTTGTAATCACGAAAAAACAGTAAGATTTATTGAGAGTAATTATGATATGTCTGTATTGAAAGGCGGTGCAAGCGATGAATGATGAAGATATAAAGAAAGCGTTAGAAGAATTTCAAAACAGAATATTAAAGACAAATTTGTCTTATCACATTTTTGAAAGTGAAATGATGGCTGTTGTCAACGCTCTTGACCTAATCAACCGACAGCAATCCGTAATTGACGATTTAAAGCGTGACACTGTACCGAAATTGCAAGACAGTTTAAACCGAGCAAACAAATACGGAAGAGCTACTGATAGAGAAAACGCAAGACTAAAAGCCGAGATTGAGAGATTAAAAACAGATTTAAAAACTACGGAAAATGTTATTAAAAACAGCTTTCTTAAAAAAGCAGGCTTTGACATTGACCTATTAGCAGAATTCAAAACCGAAGCAATCAAGGAGTGTGTTAATAAATATACAGAAATGCTAATTGATGAATATCATTTACGAACAGATTTGCAGATTGCAAGCATAAAAAGATTGGAACAAAAAGTTTTGGCAAAAATGGCAGGTGGCGAAAATGCGTGATAGGTTGGTTAAGCTGCAATGTCTTGCTTATGACACTTTCGATGGTGGAAAGACTTCTTTTGAACATACCGCAGATGTGCTTCTCGAAAATGGTGTTGTTGCGTTGCCTTGCAAGGTGGGGGATATGGTGTATTCATATAACAGCGAGTTCGGAGTTATATTGCCTTATTTTGTTGAAAATCTAACTATTGCATATTTGGAAGAAAATGAATCTTGCTATACCTACGAGGCAAATTGTTCTAACGAAAATGAATTTATAGATAGCATTGATTTTGATTGTGAGGACATCGGCAAGACAGTATTCCTCACCAAAGAGGAAGCCGAGCGAGCGTTGAAGAGTAGTAAGTCTATTTGCGACTACACTAAGACAGATTGGAATGATTGTTGCGATTGCTCTGCAAAAGATTATTGCGACAAATACAACGAACGCAGTGAAATAATTGGCGAGCTGCTTGGAGAAGTAATTGGTGAAATTAAGAATGAAGGGCGGTGAGTGAGATGGGAAGGTATATTGATGCGGAAAAATTTAAACATTCGCTCGAATTGAGCATTAAATCTTGGAGTAGGGATTGCAATAGCAAAGCATCAACAATAAAAACAACCTATCAAGAAGTGCTTCATCGTCTTGAAACAATGCCAACAGCCGATGTTGTGGAAGTTGTGAGGTGTAAGGAATGTAAGCATTGCGAGTTGCGTTATCCTGTAAAAGCAATAGGTGAAGAACCTATAGAGGGATATTATTGTTACCCTAATCAAAGATATGTAAAATCAACCGATTTTTGCAATTACGGAGAAAGGAGAGATACATAATGGCTGAATTGAAACCTTGTCCGTTTTGTGGCAGTACGGAAATCTATGCAGAGGTATCATATTTAACAAAGGAATTTAGAATATATTGTGCAAATGCTGACGAGCCTTGCGCTGCTGAAATGAGATTGGCTTTTGCAGATGCAGGACTTGACAATGGTGAAATCATTGGTTTCGAAGAAATGACAAAAATCATTCAACAGTTAGTTGACCTTTGGAACACACGCACACCAAAAGAAAGAGGTGGGGAGAAGTGAAAGAAAAAGTATTATACATTATAGTAATCATTGTTCTTTGTGCTTTGTCTTATGCAATTTCGTATTTGATTTTTAATGCGGTTGTAAATAGTAATTTATCTCCGTTTTGGAAATGGATATTTTTACATTAAGGCGGTGATTAAGTGGAGACACGGAACAATGACAAGGCTAATAAATTGGTTAGTAAATTATGTTGTCAGGGCGAAGTAGTGATTGAGAGCGAATTCTTTGAAGGTGTTAATTACTTGGTCAAAAACAGGCATATAGCAATATTGGCAGGTAGGAATGGAGAACTTGCAGTGAGCATGAATTCCCTGCCTGATATGATTAAAGAATTAAGTGAAATTCACTCCCTTTGGAGCGATATAGATTAGATTAGAGAAAGAAGGCAAGAATATATGGAAATTAAAGTAATGTTAGAAGGTGGCGCATTCATGCCCACAAAGGCACACGATTTGGACACAGGATTTGATATCTACGCAAAGTATGATTTTACAGTTCCTCCGACTACCGGATGGATTCACGGAGATATCGCAGATATAGACGTTGGAGCTGCAACGCATGACACCGGAGTACATATTCAGATTCCAAGGGGATATACAGGTTTCTTGAAGAGCAAGTCCGGATTAAATGTCAAACATGGACTGACGAGCGAGGGAGTCATAGATAGCGGCTACACAGGGAGCATCAGAGTTAAACTATATAACCACACATCTAAGGCTTATAAATTCCAAAGAGGAGACAAGATATCTCAGCTTGCGATTATGCCTATTGCAGATGTAAACAAACTTGTTGCGGTTACTGAATTTGAAGCCACAGAGCGTGGAAATGGCGGCTTTGGTAGCACAGGAAGGTGATTGCTTATGGCAAAAATAAAGTGCTGTTACAACTGCGCTGATAGGCACAGAGCCTGTCAAGATACTTGCGAGAAACTTCAAGAAGAAAAGGATCGGCTTGATGCTGAAAATAAAAACAGGAGGAAAAGGGCAAGACTTGAAAGAGATTTCTTGCATTTAGCTACAGCTCGTTCGGACAAAAAGAGAGATCAAAAACATCTCAGGAGTCGGTTTTAAAGGTGGTTCTTAACATATGAAAAATGGATTTGCATCAAATATAGTTCGATGTCCTTTTTATAGGCATGAAAAAATCCCTGTAATTTATTGCAAGGGAGTGTCAGAGAAATCATATATCAATCATGCGTTTTCGGACAAAAAAGCATACAAGGACTTTAGGGAATTTTACTGCATTGATAAATATGAACGCTGTCCGATCTACAAAATGCTTTGCATATGCGAGGGGGTTAATGATGAATAAATACAAAAACAAAAAGACTGCAACTTCTGACGGCATTGTTCACGATAGCAAAAAAGAAGCGTTTAGATGGTTTACTTTGAAGCATCTTGAAAAAGAAGGTGAAATATCAAATCTTCGTAGACAAGTGCCTTTTGAGCTGATTCCGACACAATATGAGACTTTTAAACGATTCGGCAAGGGTGGAAAGAGGTTGGCAGATGGCAAGCGATGCATAGAAAGGTCTGTGGTGTATATCGCTGATTTTACCTACACAGACAACAAAGACGGAGAGTATATCGTTGAGGATTGCAAAGGGGAACGCACCAAAGATTACATCATAAAGAGAAAATTGATGCTGCAAAAGTACGGTGTCAAAATAAAAGAAACATAAGAAGAAAGGAGGCTTAATTGCCTCCTCTTTTTTATGCTTTTAGGGGGGGAGAGTAAAAAACTAAGTCGATTATAAAATTAAAAAAAGGAGGCGATTAATATAGTAGATTGGCAAAAATTAAAAGCTGAATATATCACTGACGAAGAAATGTCATACCGGAAGTTAGCCAAGAAATATAAGATTTCCGAAAGCACTTTGTACAAGCATGCCAAGACAAACAAATGGCACGAAGACAAATTGCGACATAGACAAAGCGTTGTGGCAAAAGCAGTGGCTGCAATTGAAGATGAGCAAGTGAAAAGGCTCACAAAAATACTTCAAGTCACAGATTTAATTATAGACAAAATATCTCGGTTCGTGGAAAAAACAGATGATGATACGCTCCTTTTCAATAAGCAAGAATTAAACTTTTTGACTCGTTCTATCAAGGATATTAAAGAGATTCAGTCTGTTAAATCTAAGATAGATTTGCAAGAACAGCAAGCAAGGATTGATAAGCTGCGTAAGGATGCTGAGAATAAGTCGGACACACCACAAGCTATCACTATCACTATAGAAGGTGGCGAAAGCGCTTGGCAGGAGTAAACATAGATATACCTGAACCAAATCCAAAGCAGAAGCTGTTCCTTGCTGACAACCACAGGCATGTAGCGTATGGGGGAGCAAGAGGCGGTGGCAAGTCTTGGGCGGTAAGAGTTAAAGCACTTTTGCTATGTTGTCGGTGGGCGGGCATCAAGATTCTAATCGTTCGTAAAACATATAAAGAGCTGACGAATAACCATATAGTTCCGCTTCAACAAATGATTCCAACAGAAGTAGCAAGATATAACAAGACAGAGAAAGTCTTTACCTTTTTTAACGGTTCAACGATTTGGTTTGGATATTGTAACAATGATTCGGATTTAGACCAATATCAAGGTGCTGAGTATGATGTGATTTTTTTCGATGAAGCAACACAGCTTCAGGAATCTTGGATCAAAAAGATTAACCTTGCAGTCAGACAGCCAAATGGATTACCGAAGAGGACCTATTATACATGCAATCCGGGCGGAGTGTCCCACAACTACATTAAAAGACTTTTTATCGAAAAAAGATATGAAGGCGCAGAAATTCCTGAAAACTACAGCTTCACACAGGCTCTTGTAACAGACAACAAAGTGCTGATGGAAATGTCTCCGGAATATAAGGCAGAATTGGAAGCTCTTCCACCAAAACTTAGAGAAGCATGGCTTTATGGTAGTTGGGATATATTCGAAGGTCAGTTCTTTGAGGACTTTGTTGACCGACCTGAATACTACAAAGATAGGACATGGACTCATGTCATTGAGCCTTTTGAAATTCCTTCCCATTGGAAGATATACAGAAGCTTTGACTGGGGATATCACAAACCTTTTTCTTGCGGATGGTGGGCGGTTGATTATGACGGTGTGGCTTACCGGATATTAGGACTATATGGATGCACAGACACACCTAATGAGGGTGTCAAGTGGACTCCTCCGCAGGTATTCTCCGAAATACACAAGATTGAATCAGAACACAGATGGCTGAAGGGAAAAAACATTATGGGTGTTGCTGATCCGGCTATTTGGGATGCAGAGACAGGCGAATCAATAGCAGATGTTGCAGCGAAGCATCAAGTATTTTTTAGCAAGGGAGATAACAAGCGAATTCCGGGTTGGATGCAGATGCATTATAGATTTGCATTTGACGAAAAAGGCTATCCAATGATGTATATATTCAAAAATTGCAAGGCTTTTATTAGAACCATACCTCTCCTGCAATATGACGAACACAAAGTAGAAGATTTGGATACTGACGGGGAAGATCATATAGCCGATGAGACAAGGTATTTCTGCATGAGTAGACCTATTGCACCGAGAAAGGCTACAAAGCCTGATGAATATAGCTCAAGTCCTCTGAGCTTATTCTTAGATATAAAGAAAGAGGATTTAACTGCGGTTGAAAACAGACCGAGAATGGAGATTATCAATGGCGATATTTAATCGAAAAAAACAAAAAGAGAACGAAACAGAACAGCCTCAGAGTCAGCAACAGCAGAAGCAGATGACTCTTGAAGAGCAGATGATGCGTAGACAGTCAGATAAAAAGCCTACTTTCGAAGGAGAGGCAAGAAAGCTCTTGGATAGGCTCAGAGGTGGCAGAAGCGGTGTTGTCAATGGCTTTGATGCTGTTAAACAGAGAATAACCGATAAGCATGTACAAGAAGCCGACAAGATACTGATGAAATACAAAAAAGGCAAGGCTAATCTTGAGCAGAGAATAGTAGAGAATGAACAGTGGTACAAGCTCAGACATTGGGAATGTATGGAAAAGAAGTCTAAACAGCAAGTTCAGCCTACATCAGCGTGGCTGTTTAACTGTATTGCGAACAAGCATGCTGATGCGATGGATAACTTTCCTGCGCCTAACATCCTTCCGAGAGAAGAAGGAGACAAGGAAGAGGCAAAGATGCTCACATCCATTGTTCCTGTAGTCCTTGACCAATGCGAATTCGAACAGGTGTACAGCGATGTATGGAACTACAAGCTGAAGTCGGGAACAGGTGTTTACGGAGTTTTTTGGGACAATGAGAAGCATAATGGTTTGGGGGATATAAGTATCGTCAAATGTGACTTAATTAACCTTTTTTGGAAGTCAGGAATCTCTGACATTCAGAAATCTCCCAACCTATTCCACGTTGAGCTTGCAGATAATGACACACTTCTTAGTGCTTATCCTCAGTTGGAAGGAAAGCTTGGTGGAAGTTCTGACAAAAATGTAAAGAAATACATCTATGATGACTCAGTAGACACTAACAATATGTCTGCTGTGGTCGATTGGTACTACAAGAGATTGCAAAACGGCAAACAAGTCCTTCATTACTGCAAATATTGTAATGGTGTGGTCCTCTATGCCTCAGAGAATGATCCAAACTTTGCAGAACGTGGATGGTATAACCATGCTATGTATCCATTCGTGTTTGATACATTGTATTCGGTGGAAGGTACACCTGCAGGTTTTGGCTACATAGACATAGGTAAATCAGCACAAGAATACATCGACAGAGGCAATCAGGCAGTTATGAAGAATATGCTTGCTAACGCAAAGCCTCGATACTTTGTCCGCAAGGATGGCAGCGTTAATGAGGAGGAGTATGCCGACACTGACAAAGAATTCATCCATGTCGATGGCAATTTAGGTCAGGATTCTATTTATCCTGTGCAGGGCAATGTCCTCAATAGTATCTTCGTTGACGTTCTAAACAGAAAGATTGATGAGTTGAAGGAAACTACAGGCAACAGAGATATCTCCACAGGCGGAACTACTTCCGGTGTTACAGCCGCTTCTGCTATAGCCGCCATGCAAGAGGCAGGAAGCAAGCTGTCAAGAGATAACAGCAAGACGGCTTATAGAGCTTTCAAAAAGATTTGCTTAATGGTAATTGAACTGATTCGTCAGTTTTATGACACAGAGAGACGTTTCCGCATTATGGGCGAGAATGGTGCAGCACAATACATCCAATACTCCAACGCAAGAATTAAGCCACAGCATCAAGGATTTGAAATGGGTATGGACATGGGATTCAGACAGCCTCTCTTTGACATAGAGGTTACAGCTCAGAAGCAATCACCATATAGCAAGATGGCGCAGAATGAGCTTGCATTACAGTTCTATGGCGCAGGTTTCTTTAATCCGCAAATGTCAGACCAAGCGCTTGCTTGTCTTGAGATGATGGACTTCGATAGAAAGGAATTCATAATGCAAAAGATAGCTCAGAATGGAACTATGTATCAGCAGATGCTTATGATGCAACAGCAGATGCTTGCAATGGCTCAAATCGTTGACAAGCACGAAGGCTCTAACCTTTCTGAACAAATTGCTTCAAGTATTTTGGGGGGGAGTCCTGTAGCGCAAACAAGTAGTAATATGAATTCCGATACAAAGGCTAAAGAGACAGAAGCTCTTGGTGGAGAGAAGCGAGAATCTTCAACAACCAAGAAGGCAAGGGAAAGAGTTGCCGAGTCTACTGATCCGACATAAGGAGTAAACACATGATTAAAGCAGTATTCAAAGAGCATAACGGAAGCATCATATTTCAGCTCACAGGGCATGCAGGAACAGCAGAAAAGGGAAAAGACTTAGTATGTGCTTCGGCATCAATCTTGGCTTATACGATAGCTCAGATGGCTTTATTTATGCATGCAGAAGGAAAGCTCAAAAAAAAGCCTACAGTAAGCCTCAAAGAAGGCAATGCAGTAGTTACTGTTAAACCCAAAGAGGGCAATGACTACGCAGAAGCGCTTCATTCATATTTTGTTGTACAAGTAGGACTTTCCCTACTTGCAAATAACTACCCACATGCGGTGGAAGTAAAGATGTTTAGTGCCAGATAAGGCATTGACATAAATCTAAAGAATCGCTCACTTTACGAGCAGGAGGTATTTTAATGACAAAAATTATATTTTTCCCGAGACTTAATCTTCAGCTTCTTGCCGAAGGTGGCAGTGGAGCATCAAGTGGAGATGGTGGCACAGTCGGAGGAGAGACGAGCGTAACCGGGGCAAACGCTGTGTCCCAAACAAAGGGTGTAAAGGGTGTAAAAAGTAATCCTCTCGCTAATGTTAAATATGGCATTCAGGCAGAGGAGAACGCACAGACCACCGATGTGCAAGAAAATGAAGCTGCAGTCGCTCCTGTTGACCGCAACGCAGAGTTCGAAAAGCTAATTAAAGGCGAATACAAAGACTTATACGATGCGAGAATGCAGGACACAATACGAAGTCGACTCAAGGGAACAAAGGAAACTGTCGATAAGTACAACGCATTGACTCCGACATTGGAATTGTTGGCGCAAAAGTATGGTGTAGATGTTAATAACATCGAGGCACTAAACAAAGCCATTCAAGATGACGATTCATACTTTGAGGAGGAGGCACTTGAAAAAGGTCTCACAGTAGAACAACTCAAAGAGATCAAAGCCTTGAAAAAGGAAAATAAAGAGCTTAGAAGACAGGAATCCGAAAGAATAAATCAGGAAAATCGTGACCGCACATATGCAAAGTGGATGGAACAGGCTAAACAAGCTCAACAGTTCTATCCTTCGTTTAATATCAGCGAAGAAGCGAAAAATCCTCAGTTCCTCTCCCTTTTAAACGCAGGTATTGATGTCAAGACGGCTTTTGAGGTAATCCATAAAGATGAGATGATTCCCGCTGCTATGCAGTATACGGCAAAAGCAGTTGAGGAAAAAATCGTAAACAGCATTCGTGCTAATGGTACAAGACCGGTAGAGAATGGGATGTCCTCACAAAGTGCAGCAACAATCAAGAGAGATGTGTCACAGCTCACTAAAGCGGATCGATTAGAAATCGAGCGCAGAGTCAGAAACGGAGAAAAGATCAGCTTCGGATAACGAATTTGATTCAGTCTCCTTGACTCAAAATCTTATTTTAATTCTATATTTTTAAAAAGGAGACAGACTATGATTACAAAAATTTATCTTTTAAACTTACAGCTTTTTGCTGTTATCAACGCAACAACTTCAGCTTCTGTTGGCAACGATTTGTCAGTAGAAAACAAAACATACTATGATATGACTCTCATCGAAGAGGCACAGGCAGAGTTGATTCATGACCAGTTCGGTCAGAAGAAACCTATTCCTGCAGGTGGCGGTAAGAGAATAGAGTTCCGTAAGTTCTCTCCTCTTCCGAAAGCATTGACTCCTCTTACAGAGGGTGTAACTCCGGAAGGCAACAAGCTCAATGTTACTGCTATTTATGCTAATATTTCTCAATATGGTTCGTTCATAGAGTATACAGATATGCTTGATTTGACAGCTATCGACAACATTGTGCTTGAAGCAACAAAGGTTAACGGAAGACAAGCAGGTGTAACACTTGACTCTATTACTCGTAACATCCTTCAATCAGGTACGAATGTTACATACTGTCCTAAGATTGGAACAGATGGTGCAGAAACAGCAGTTACATCTCGTAAGAATCTTGATAAGACTTGTAATTTGACTGTTAAAACAGTTCAAAAAGTTGTAGCAAAGCTCAGAGCTAACAATGCGAAAACCATTAATGGTGACTATGTAGCCATAATTCATCCTTATGTTGCGTATCAACTTATGCGCGATCCTGAATGGATTGATGCACATAAGTACGCACAGCCTGAGAATCTTTATAAAGGCGAAATCGGTAAGATTGCCGGTGTTCGTTTTGTCCAAACATCAGAGGCTCTCATTCTCAAGGATGATACTTGTCCTACAGATTTGGCTGTATTCTGTTCACTCTTCATTGCGGACAACGCATACGGTACAACTGAAATCACAGGTGGCGGACTTCAAACCATCGTTAAACAACTTGGTTCGGCAGGTTCAGCAGATCCTATCAACCAAAGAGCTACCATCGGTTGGAAGGCTACAAAGACAGCAGAAATCCTTGTAGACAGCTACTTGGTGCGTGTCGAGTCTTGTGGTGAGTTCTCAGATTCAGCTCAAGCTAACTGATAATAGAAAAGGGAGGCATAGTCCTCCCTTCAATACAAAACAAATAAGGAGGTTTTATTATGGCTGTACAAAAGACAGACGAATTCGAAAAAATGGTGGAAATCAAGCTTCCTCGTTACAGAGATGATGATGCCAATGCAGATGTAGTTGTTTATGTAAACGAACGAAGTTGGCAAATCAAGCGAGGCGAATTAGTAAGAGTTCCCGAATGCGTGGCAGAAGTTTTACGCAATCAAGAAAGAGCGCTTGACAGAGCTGCTAATTATAAAAATTCAGTAAAAATCGGCTGACGAAAAACAGCAGGAGAGGTTAATTCCTCTCCTATATTTAAATAAAGGAGGAAGACGATGGGAAAAATAACTATCGAAGAAGTAATCGCACAGATTGACAGCCAAAAGCCTAATACATGTAGCATTGCCGATAAGGTAAGATGGCTTAACGACCTTGACGGAAAGATTAAAGCGCTTGTTATAGATACTCACGAAGACGGCACTGATATAGTTTTTGAGGGATATTCTGAAGAAAATCTTCAAGCAGAACTGTTGGTGTCCTCTCCTTTTGAAAACATCTATTTTTTATGGCTTGAAGCTCAAATAGACTATGATAATCACGAATTTGCAAGATACAACAACAGCATAAGCAGATACAACGAGATTTATACAGCGTTCGAAAATTATTACAACAGAAAACATATGCCAAAACAAACAAAAATAAATTACTTTTGAAAGGTGGAGAGAGGATGGTATGGTATACAACAAACTCCTGCAAGATGTAAAAACCTCCCAAATAAATATAGATGCATTCGGAGGATATAACCATAATTTGAGCTTAAATTCAAATGAATTCTTCGATATGCGAAATTTAACCTCTGATAACTATCCCGTCCTCTCTCCTCGTTCCAAAAGAGGAGACTATGAATTTCCGACAAAAAAACCATTGGGTATGATAGATAAAGATGCTTTGTATTATGTTGATGAAGGCAGACTGTATTACAATGGCAAAGAAATTCTGGATTTTGAATTAGACGCAGAAACTGAAAAAAATCTTGTGTCTATGGGAGCATATCTCTTAATATTCCCTGACAAAAAATATATAAATACGCAAAAACTTGAGGACAGAGGAAATATAGAAGAGACATTTATTTCTTCGTCTACTGTTAACTTTGATTTGTGTAAGATTGATGCGAGCTTGTATCCTGATAACATACCAGCGCAACCAAGCGAGCCATCAAATCCTAACAATTTAGATTTGTGGATTGATACTTCTTCGACACCGAACACTCTTAAACAATACTCAAAAACAAATGCAGCTTGGGTAGCAGTAACTACAACATATATTAAGATTTCATCACTTGGAATAGGCGAAAAATTTAATAAGTTTGACGGAGTTACTATTTCCGGGATTGAAATAGAAGATCTGCAAGACATTAATAACACAATGGTTGTATGGGAAAAAGCCAAGGATTATATTGTAGTTGTGGGTTTAATTAGTATACATTATGAGCAACAAGAACCGATTAAAATTGAGAGATTAATGCCACAGATGGATTTTGTAACAGAGTCCGGAAACAGACTTTGGGGTTGCAAATACGGACAGGCAAACAACGGTCAAATTGTAAATGAAATATATTGTTCTAAACTTGGAGACTTTAAAAATTGGAATTGCTTTATGGGTTTATCTACAGATAGCTATGCTGCTTCGGTTGGAACAGATGGACATTTTACGGGTGCAATAACGCACATGGGATATCCTTTATTCTTCAAAGAAAATTCACTGCACAAAGTTTATGGCACGTTCCCTTCGAACTTTCAAATTCAAACCACAGCATGTAGGGGTGTTCAGTTAGGTAGCAGTAAGAGCTTAGTAATAGTTAACGAAGTGCTATTTTATCTTTCTCGGTCAGGCATATGCGCTTATGACGGCTCTCTTCCTGTGGAAATGTCGCAAAAATTAGGCAATACGCAATACCACAATGCCGTGGCAGGTGCTGTAAATAATAAATATTATGTATCGATGGCAGATAACAAAGATTTGTATCATCTTTTTGTGTTTGATTCTGCAAAAGGATTGTGGCACAAGGAGGATGACACGCAAGTAGTTCAATTCTGTAACTGTCAAGGAGAACTTTACTATATCGACAAAAAAACGCAAAAAATCAAGACTGTCTTAGGTAAGGGTAATCTTGAGAAAAAGCCGATATCTTGGCTTGCTGAAACGGGTGTTTTGAGTACAGATACACCAAACAAAAAATATATATATCGTTTAAACGTCAGAATGTCTCTTGATTTAAACACAGTAGTTAGGATGTATATACAATATGATTCTCAAGGCGATTGGGAGCAAGTTGTTTCTGTAAAAGCAACAAATCTTCGCACCTTTACTTTGCCTATAAAGCCAAAAAGATGCGACCACTTGCGCCTCCGAATTGTAGGTGAAGGCGAAGCTAAAATATATTCAATAACACAGCACATTGAACAAGGAAGTGACGTTTGATGAATATAGATATTAGACTCCCGGAGATAAATGGAAAGACAGAAGCAGAACAGCTTCAGCAAATACGCAGATATCTTTTTCAGCTCGCAGAAACACTTAATTGGGGTTTAAATGTGTATGAATCGAATTCTTCTTTAGTTCGCAACGAAATCGCCAAAGACAGCGCTGTAGACATCAATGACAGCGCTTCAAGTAAAACTCCGCAAGCAACTTTTAATAGCATCAAATCGCTTATCATTAATTCAGCGGATGTTGTTAATGCTTACTACGAAGAAATCAGTAGACGTTTGGAAGGTGTATATGTTGCTGAATCTCCAACGGGAAAATACAAAGAAGAGACGGAAGCAAAAATTGGTGCCAATTCGTCAAAAATAGAGATCAACTTAAAAAACACTCAAACGCTGAGCAACAAGGTTGGCAGCTTGGAAGAGGTAATACAAAAAAACGAAGGTACAACCACCATACTATCCACGGATGCTTGGATAAAGATAGGAGCTTTGTCCACAAAACAGACAGGACACTATCTTTATGGAATGGAGATAGGACAAACGGATTACACTAATGGCGAAGAAGTAAAGAGAAGATTCGCTCGTTACACTTCCGAAGGTGTATATCTGTATGACGGAACAGCCTCAGACGAAGATGATTGGTGCGTGAAGATTGCCGACAAGACCATCGAAGTAAGAGAAATTCGTATCAGCATATTAAGAATGGGAAATACTGTATTTCTGTTGAAAGCAGATGGCAGCATTGTTGAGAAATGGAGTCCGATATGATTACGGGAAGAATAAACGGAAAAACAAGTAATGTTAATATTGAGTCTAAAATAGAGTGGACAGCTACAGCATCCTCTGTAAGCCAAACGAGTAATGTAACAGCAAAGCTTTATTTAAGAAGAACAAATACGGGATACACTACTTCAGGAACAGGTACGTTTGCTCTGTTTATAAATGGAATAAAACACCAATCCAACAATGTTGCTTTGTCAGTAAAAAACGATTGGGTATTAGCTATGACAGCCTCTGAAGTGGTTAAACATCTCTCTGACGGCACAAAAAAAATCACGATAAGCGCAGAAGGCTCGTTGCCTCCGTCATCTCTTACAGCAATATACTGTATGGGAGATGTAGTGTTAGAAAAAATATCTGTAGGTGCAAAGATAAAAAGTGCAGCTTCGGTTAATACAGGAGAATCTTGTAACATTATTTATTTGCCTAACAAAGCAGAACATACATATGTTTTTAAGTTTAAACTTGGAAACACAGAATGGACTTCAAATACATTGTCTCCCAATACAACAGAACCTTGCTTGTTTGATGGATATACTTTTGATGTCGAGACATGGGCAAAAGAAATAAAGAAAATGCCTCCCAACGAAAGCGTAAAGGTTTTATTGAACACATACGAGAACGGGCGATTGATTGGAACAGACGAATCGTATTTTTCGCTTTATGTTTTAGCTTCGGAAGAATTGCTTCCCGAAATGACTTTTAGCATAGAGCCTAAGTCCGTGCTGCAATCTAAATTCGAAGGATTATATATTCAAGGTAAATCAAAAATTAAAGCGAACATACTGACTACACAGCCTAAATACGGAGCAACAGTAAGCTCGATTGTAATGTCTTTTGGAGATGTTAGCTACACGCAAACTCCGTATGAAAGTGATTTTGTAAACGAATCAGGCACTGTAAGTCTCTTCATTAATGACTCAAGAGGCTTTTACAGAGAATATACACAGCAGATAGATGTAATTCCGTACTCAAATCCACAAATAGTCCCGGCAACAAACGAAAAGACAATTATTTGTGAGAGAAGTGATGCAGAAGGCAATCCTTCTGAAGACGGAAACTATTTACACATAAAACTCAAGAGGAAATATAGTCTTATTACGGACAAAGCTTCGAAGAATATTAATACTTGTACTGTGACGTATGCCATAGCAG
>JAEIGA010010031.1_pt1 | contig 14346 bp, 9 predicted proteins | sample 9270691 | NCBI WGS metagenome assembly JAEIGA01 (sample SAMN17057246, study PRJNA624740) | gut metagenome | biome: biome; isolation source: fecal sample | host: Bos grunniens | place: China: Xizang | collected 2019 | reverse complement strand
CGCCACGGTATGTGATAGGTGTTCCCTCTGCGAGGCCGAGCTCTGCTGCGGCTGCAGCGCTTACTCTACCCTGCTCCGAGAATGTAGGACGGATCTCAGGAATGAGAGAGCTGTCGATGCCGTAGAAGTCGAGAAGCATCTTTGAAACCTCATTGTTCTTGAAATCCCAGAACATACCCTCAGAAAGACCTGAAACTGTTGTGCAGATCTCACCGCTGAGCTTCATTGCGATGTAGTCACCTGGAAGCATGATCTTGTAGATCTTAGCGTAGAGCTCCGGCTCATTCTCCTTAACCCATGCGAGCTTTGAAGCTGTGAAGTTACCAGGAGAGTTGAGGAGGTGTGAAAGGCAGTTCTCGTGTCCGAGAGTGTCGAATGCGTTCTGGCCGTAAGGCACTGCACGCGAATCGCACCAGATGATCGAAGGACGAAGAACGTTCATGTCCTTGTCCACACAAACGAGACCATGCATCTGATAAGAGATACCGATAGCCTTGATGTCCTTTGCGTCAACGCCTGAAGCAGCAAGGATGTCAGCTGTCGCCTGCTTGAGATACTCCCACCATGAGGTAGGTTCCTGCTCTGCCCATCCCTTCTTTACAGCGATGATTGGAGCCTCTGACTTTGGATAAAATGCCGATGCAGCGCACTTTCCGCTCTCTGCATCCACGATGCTCGCCTTGACTGACGAACTTCCGATATCGTAACCTAAAAGATACATGTTTGTTGTTTTAGTGGTTCTTATTTATAATATATGATTTACATCTATATCTATGCAAATTTAAGTAATGTTCACGTAACTTCAACCACTTTGTACCAAAAATACGCTAAGTAAAACGCAAATATATTATATATCAGCATTTTACAATGGTCTAAATTGTGAATATTTTTACTATATCCAGCTTCTTCTTGCCAAAGGCGCTCTTGTTAAGCGTGTAAAGCTTGGCAGGTTTATGGTTAACGTTCTGTTCCATCTCCCCTGTCTCAGCCAGGATTCCAGAGGTAAAAAGCTTCTTGCGGAAGTTCCTGTTGTCGATTTCGATGCCGAATACGGCCTCCAGGAGATTCTGGAGCTGACGCACGGTAAACTTCTTGGGAAGCAGCTTGAAGGCAACGGGAGACCAGAGTATTTCCTTCTGAAGAACGGTCAGCGCATCAGAAAGGATGTCCATATGGTCCATGATGAGATGGTGGATGTCATCCACATTCTCCCATACGGCTCCCTGTCTCCTCGTATAGTTCATCATGAACTGGTCAAGCTTCACAAGGGCATAATATCCTACCGTGACGACGCGTACCGTATGGATGCCATGGTACTGGCTGATCCATTTCAGTTCGGATTCATCGACACGTCTCGGATCCGAGAAGATGGATGTCTGCTTCAGGTACAGTCCCCTCAGACCCGTGCTTCCTTCGAGCACTCGTGCCGCAGCCTCCGGAAGGGTCTCGTTCTCACGTATCATCGCACCGGGAAGCTTGAGTTCCTTGTCGTGATACAGAGGATCTGCGGTACGGCGTCTTACAAGCAGGACCTTAAGATTGACTCCGTCAAATCCGAAGATCACACAATCTACGGAAATGGCGGAGTTGGTCTGTACGCTGTTGTTCATAGGCTTATCTTGCTGCTACGAACACATATTCCTTTCCGGCAACTGTAGGCACATCATAAAGATATGTATCTGCCACAGGCTGGATTTCGAGGTCTGCAGCCTCCGAAATGAGCGGCTGTGCCACTTCCGGCACTGCAAAATATGGATTTGGATTCTCGCCCGAAGCCTCTGCAAGGGCGTTTCCGTTTTTCATCACAAGAGCGTCGGCTGTCCTGATGCGGAGGTTTCCTCCGAGCTCGGACTTAACCTTGAGGACTGCCACCTTACCGTCCTTCCACTCGATGTCCACGATGAATCCGCCACGTGCGACAAGTCCGCTTACCTTGCCGTCAGCCCATCTGTCAGGAACCGAAGGAAGCACATGCACGGCACCGTCATGGCTCTGAAGCATCATTTCCGCAATACCCGCGGCGCAGCCGAAGTTGCCGTCGATCTGGAAAGGCGGATGAGCATCGAAGAGGTTAGGATATGTACCGCCCTTGCCCCAGAAGCCTGTGCTACCTGCAGGGCTGAGCTGATCTGTGATAAGCTTGTATGCCCTGTTTCCGTCGAGAAGACGCGCCCAGAGGCACACCTTCCATCCCATTGACCATCCTGTAGCAGGGTCACCTCTGTAGTTGAGGGAATTGCGTGCTGCGGCAAAGAGTTCCGGAGTTCTCCAAGGAGAGATCTGGTTGCCAGGGAAGAGTCCGTAGAGATGGGATACATGACGATGGTGGTCATTAGGATTGTCCCAGTCGTACATCCATTCCTGGAGCTGGGCATGCTGACCGATCTGCATAGGAGCCATCTTCGACTTCAGCACTGCGAGAGAATCTGCAAAGTCCGCATCGGTTCCAAGAAGCGACGACGCTGTAATGATGTTTGTGAAGAGTTCGGAAACCATCTGGTTGTCCATAGTCGTTCCGGCACATACGGTAACGTCACCCGGATCACGCATGAATGCATTTTCAGGAGAGTTAGAAGGAGCGATGACCATCCATCCATGGTCTGGCTCAGGAATCATGAAATCGACAAAGAACTCTGCGGCACCCTTCATTACCGGATATACCTCAGCGAGGAAATCCATGTCACCTGTATGGAGGTAATGTTCCCAGAGATGGCGGCAGAACCATGCACCGCCTGTAGGCCACATTCCTGATGCAGCGAAATCCACAGGTCCGGTGATTCTCCAGATGTCTGTATTGTGGTGGAGCACCCAACCGCGTGTGCCGTACATCTTCTTAGCTGTCTCCGCACCGGTCTGGGCAACTTCCTTCACCATCTTGATGAACGGCTCATGCATCTCCGAGAGATTGGTGACCTCTGCTGGCCAGTAGTTCATCTCGACGTTGATGTTTGTTGTGTATTTGCTGTCCCATGCAGGGTTGAGGCCGTCAGCCCAGATACCCTGAAGGTTGGCTGGCTGTCCTCCCGGCTGCGAGCTGCAGATAAGAAGGTAACGACCGAACTGGAAATAAAGTTCGACGAGCTGAGGGTCATCTCCGGCAGCGAAGTCCTTTACGCGGACGTCAGTGGTAGCCGCTGCGGCAGGAGTGGTTCCAAGGTCAAGTTCAACCCTGTCGAAATATTCCTTGTACTCGGCTACATGAGCCTTGAGCATGGACTTGTATGCCTTTGAAGAGGCTGCATCGAGAAGTGCGAGGGCCTTCTTGTCGCCGTCTGCGCCGAGAGTCCTGTAATCCTGGAAGTTTGTGCCTGTAGATACAAGGACACATGCTTCGTCCGCACCTGAAAGCGAAAGTCCCATGTCGGTAGCGGTAAGTTCTCCGCCCTTGTGCACGATGCGGATACGGGTCGTGAACTCTACCCTACCCTCGAGTCCTTCCTGATCTCCGGTCACTCCCCAGAGGACGATGTCGCCGTCCTCAACCTTGATAAACTGCTTTCTGTGAGGAGACGTGATCGATGTATTGAACGAAATCTTGCCTTTCTCGGATGCGGTGAGACGTACAGCCACCACATCATCGGCGAATGACGAAATCATTTCCCTTTCATAGACAGTTCCGTCCACGGTATATCTTACCGAAGCGGTAGCGTCTGAAATATCGAGGTCGCGATAGTAATCAGAATAGTTCTCATGTCCAGGGAATTCAAGGTAAAGGTCACCTACCGACTGATATGACATTCCGTGGTTGACCTTGTAGAAGATCTTCTGGTCCACCATATCCTGAGCGGCCCTGTACTTGCCTTCGAAGATGAGTTTCCTGATGTCATCGATGGCATTTGGATCCACGTTCGGATTGGCATTCGAGTTCGGCTGTCCTGCCCATACGGTCTCTTCATTGAGCTGAAGCTGCTCCTTTGCAGGATTACCGAAGACCATGGCACCAAGCCTTCCGTTGCCGACCGGGAGAGCCTCAACCCACTTCTGCGCAGGCTCATCATACCAGAGTTTGAGGTCAGTTTCTTCCTTTGGAGCACATGCCGCAACAAGCAGCATGGCAGCAAAAAATATCTTTCTCATAGAGTATCAGTATTTAGTATTTCACAAACTTACTAAAAAAAGATCATTTACCCATCAATCCATCTGCAAAACCGGCATAGGCATGCTTACGCTGGTAGTTGCGATCCCAAAGTCCGACTGGCTCACCGCCTCTCCATCCTGTACCAAGGGCTCCAGGAGCATCACACACGCACCATTGGCATATGCCATACTGCTGGGCAGGAGGTATTATCTCAAAGTACTTGCTGACGATGAACCTGTAGAATTCAGCCATCTTCTTATGCTGAACCTCGGTCACGGCTGAAGTTGCGATTCCTTGACCGAATGCATTGTTCACGATTCCCATGTCAAGCTCAGATATCTTCACAAGCTTTCCAGTAGCCGCCATAAGCCTGAACATATTGACGATCGCCTCTTCCTGAGCCCTCTGGTCATTCTCATTGAGGATGTAACTTACATGCATCTGAGTACCGATGCCATCGATCTTGGTAACGCCGTCCGACTCCCATATCTCTATCCAATGGATAAGGCTCTTCAGCTTCTTGTTACCATCCCACCATGATTCGAGATTGTAGTCATTGATGAAAAGCTTGAGGTCCGAAGGATTTCCTCCATGCTCCGCAAAGTACTTGCGGGCCTTTCCGAACACAATGCGGATATAGTCTTCAGAACCGAGGTAGTCCTGCCAATAGAAGTTTGTTGAACTTCCCCATGAAGCCGACTCGAGTTCATAAAATCCGTCACCGTTTGTATCGCGGCCTGAAATGGACTCATTGACGGCATCCCACGCAACGACCTTTCCTGCCGTCGCTTCCATCATGCCATCGATCCACATGTCCAGAGCCCCGGTAAGGGCCTCCTTCTTCTCGGCAGGGGTCATCTCCACGTATTTGTATGACACTCCTGTAGCAATGAACGCGATGTCATCGATATAGATATCGCCGGCAAATGCGCCATAGCTGAACAACAGTCGCGTTGCGCCTTCTGCAGTACATTCGCATTCAATCTCCACATCCTTCCAGTCAGTGGTAAAGCTGATAACAGGAAATTCTCCGGCAGACTTATAGCCGTCGGTTATCTGAAATCCGGCAGACATCGTTCCGCTTGCAGAACCCTTGACCTTGAACTTAAGCTTATATTTCAGGCCTACAGTGAACGCCGGTGAAAAGTCCTTGGCCATCTGTGCCTCCCAACTCTGGACCTTGGACGGGTTAGATATCTTGAGGACTCCATTTTCAACGGTTCTTGTATGATTGTTGCCCCAGCCTCCAAAAGGATTGTTTCCATCGTTGAAATCAGTCTGAAGCAGCACGTCTTCACCGTCATCTGAAGGCAATTCCACCCTCTTTCCCTTGATCAGGCTGTTCAGATATGCATTCTGCTGCTGCGAGTGCCATGCAAGGGTATGGCCATACACGGTCATTCCCGCCCTCTCGGCACGGTCTACGAAGTTCTTTACAAGAGAAAAGTCCATGGAACCGTCCGCCCTCATCACAGATGCCTGCTTCATCGCATTGCCCGCAGTCACCTCGTTGAAATTGGCTGACACGATTTCATATTCCTTCGACTGGCGGATGAATTCATTGGCAGTCACAGCCGCACCCAACTTGAATGCTGGCGATACTGTACGATTCACATAGTTCTTGAGGACGTCGTAGTCATCCGGATCGTCGAACGGTCCGTCAGGATTGGTGCCCGTTCCGTCGTCTCCGCCCTCGCCATCGTCGCCATCGTCGCCATCGTCATCATCATCGTCATCATCGTCCTTGCCGTCATCATAGTCGCCGTCAAGCCATGGCGGTCTGACAATTTCCTTATCATCATCTTCCTCTTCGACAGGATCATCGGGAGCGCATGCGTTCCAGCACAGGGCAGAAGAAAGCAGCACGATATAAAAAAATATCTTTCTCATAGTGTCATTCATTAGGGACTTACAAATATAATAAATAAACACTTGAGAAAGATATGTTTGTCTGATTATCTAGGATACTCCTTTTCAGCCGTCTTATGGATATTGCGAAGGACCATAGCCATCCAGCAGAGAAGCAATCCAAGAACAAGAAGTCCTATGCCGGCGAATACCACGACTGCCGCCACACCAGCACTGAAAGGATTGACCAGAACGATGAATGACAGGCCTAGAAGTACTACTCCACCAAACAATGTCCAACCTGAACCTTTGATACGGAATGTATCAAGGTCACCGCCGAAGGAAATGATCATGAATGCATGGTACATCATCCATATGCCAAGAAGAATCGGGAGGATGGCCATTGTAACACCAGGATACACGCACAGCAGGAAGCCAAGCAGAAGATCTATGATTCCACCCACCAGCATGTAGCCTCGCATTGCAAGGTAATTGCCACTTGAGGATGCGATTATGAGCTGAGCGGCACCGACAAGCAGCATGAGTACACCAGAAAGAATGCTCAAGGTATCGTAACTTTCCATAGGGAAAGCAAATACGGCAATGCCGAGCACAAAGCAAAGGATGCCTGCAAGCATCAGGAGCCACCAGTGCTGTACCGCACGGCCGACTCTGTTTGTAAGATTTTCAAAATGACGTTTCATGGTACTGATAATTAATCGGTACCATCATAGTCAATAAATGTGCTACAGGCTTGTTATTCCAATGTTATCTTGTCGATTATGATAGGCTTGTTTCCGTAAGACCAGAAGCCGATGATATAAAGATGCTCAGGACTTATCTTGTTATTGTTCTTGTCCTTCATATCATGCAGATCCACCACAATCTTGCGGGAATTGCCAAAATCGTACATTGCAGGGTCACTCCAATAGTCATTCTTGTCGAACAACCTGAATGAAACAGCACTGTCATTGTCATTTCCGAGTTCTACGGTGATCTTGCTGAATGCTGACATATTGAGACCGTCCGGATAGCGCCATCCGCCGAATCCATACTTACCTGTAATGAGGGTCCTGGTATTTTCGTCAAAAGAACCTGTCTCCCAGATCGAAGGATTGAAGTCCGCATTTGTAAGAGGGAATGGATTGATTTCCTTTACGGTCACGGTCACTTCCCTAGACTTGGTCACACCCTCGTATGTATATGAAACCGAGAGGTTTGTAGTTCCCACCTTATGAGCATTGATCTTTGCCGAGAGCCCATATTTTACAACTGATGCAATCTGCGTATCCGCAATCAGGAAATCCGAATCTGCAGTAACTGCTTCCGACATGCCGTCCGAGAACAGTGCATTGACACTTATGTTTCTGCTGTTTCCAAGGGCCAGTTCAATTGTCTCCCCTACGCCATACACATCAATTCCGGTCAGGGTCTTGGAAACCTTCTCTCCCGCATATTCCTTGAACCAATGGTAAACAGGCCATGGACATGCCTCAGGGTCATTGAGGAAAGTATAGTTGCCAGGTGTTCCCGGTACGCCATCAAACTTGGCAAGGAGTTCCTGGCTTGTAAAGATCATCCAGCTCACGTTGCCTGAATTGTCCGCGATATACTTGAAGTTGGCACCAAATCCCTTTCCTCCTGCAACTCCAGTCACACTCTTTCCCCAGGATGAATCATATTTTCTAGGAGCCCAGTCCATCTCGGTCACCATTATAGGAGCATAGTCTGCAACGGGCTTTATCTGAGCATCCCAGCCTCTCTGGAATCCCTCATATCCGCCACCGATGATACTTCCTTCAATATTCTCCTTAGGTTCCTCCTCAGCGTCGCTGTTGTACCATCCCGGATACACATGGATTGCAAATCCAATGTTTTCTCCTTTAAATCTATGCGTTGCATAACCTGCATACTGCGACTGGTAGCCAAGTCCGGGAACCCAGATAATGTTACGTGCACCGTTTCCACGGATTTCATCGATTACCGCCTGGAAATATATCTGGGCATTCTTGAAATGTCCGTCACCGTTGCCGGCATAGGTTTCGTCCGGTCCCTTGATGTGGATAGGCTCATTGGCAAGTTCGAACATGACCTTGCCGTTGTTCCTGATCTTAGGATGAGACGAAACAATGTCCCATACCTGAATCAGGAATTTCTGATATGAATCGTATACAGCAATCTGCTCAGGAGAAACTCCCGGAGGACGCATCACGACATAAAGTCCCTTTGAATTCGCGTACTCCACCATCGGTACGAAAACCTCATCAAGATACTTTCTGAAACGTATCTCGGAGAAACGCTCATGTCCCTCATATCTCACTGATGGCTGATCAGGATCATCGCTCCAGTAAGGGTCCATATGCATACGCACGAAATTCATCCTCCAACCCGCTGCAAGAATCTGATCGATCATGGACTTGTTATGTCTGAGACATCCTGCCACATCGTAGTTGTTCCATGCGTAGTCATTGAAGAACGGGCTATATGTCTGTCCGAAACCGTGGAGGTTCACGATATTGCCCTGGGCGTCCTTGAGATAACGACCGACGACATTGAGTTCGAGAGGAGCATTGTCGCCCGGATCAGGTGTCGGGTCCGGTGCAGGACCGGGTGGAGGAGTAACGACAGGAGGTTCATCTCCACCCTCAGGATCGATTTCAGGTCCACATGAAACCGCAAATGCCACCAGCGCCAATGCCAGCAGAAGCTTTTCGACTAAAGTTTTCATTATCAATAGGTTTTGTATTCGTTATCATTGACAGCCCTTATGGCCATACATTCCATTTCTATAAGCCAGCCTGGTCGACATACCGGAGCCCAGACATATACCTTGGCATGGTTTGGGAAACGCTCCTCGAACATTGTCCTGACCTGTGAATAGTCTGCAATGTCACGAAGATAGACTATCATATGCATCACATCGTCATACGAGCATCCGGCCTCATCAAGCAGAACCTCGACATTCTCCCACATCCTCTGCGTCTGCCTGGCGACATCTCCGGGATGGACGATCACACCCTTGTTGTCGATGCTGGCGGTTCCCGAAATGATCACATGCCTGCGGTCTCCGTATTCAACCGACGTTCCACGTTCGAATGTCACGCCGTATTCATGGGTCGGATTAAGATGGGTCGAGCCTTTTATATATCGTATCTGCCCAGCTTCCAATCCTTTGACCGCATACGCATCCATGGTCACGAGGGATGTCCTTGCCGCATTCCTGCCTGCGATTCCAGTACTTGCGATGTAATGGGTATCCTTTGTCAGTCCTACACGGTCGAACATCTCCTTCCTTCCCTTCACTACTCCTGCATAGTTCTCATCCACATCCTGCACGAAGAACCATGTACGGATGCAATCCTCCGCTACGCAGCAGCCCTGCTTCTGCAGAGAGGCATCATACGCATCAAGCATTTCCCTTGTCTGCGAACAAGAATCACCGTCCTTTAGCGATGCTCCTGCCGCCCACATATGGCCATAGCCGTTATGCTCGGCCATCCATATGTTTCCCTCAGTCCTGACCATGTCCATGTCCGACTGAAGGACTGCCCAGATTGCCACCTTGGTGCCGTCAAGCGGCGGCTGCTCGATCACGGATACCGCACATCCATGGAATTCATCCAAAGAGGTACCGAGTCCGGTCTCCTGGTTAGCCACATCACTCAGGAAATACCTGACAAAGACAGGAGTGAGCCCTGCGCACTTCCCTGCACAGACCTCGGCAAATGCCGCACGTACGGCATCCAGCTGCTGACTGAATGAGCTGCACGGATATGCACGGACCATCACATGACATTCGCGCACACCCGCCTCAACATCGTAAGTCGAGCCCTGCGCAAAGGCATTTTCATATTCTATTTTCCAACGGATCATCTGTTATCTTCTTCTGAATCCCAACTTTATCGGCTTTCCGTCCTTTGCAAAGGAGGCTATCTCCCTACCGTCATACTCCACCTTGCCGGACACAAGTTCCGGGATGTTGTATGCATACATATGGGTCTGGTAATATTTCAAAGGGTTCTTCTGAGGAAGGAGGAACGGCTTGTGGGCATTTCCTTCGCTGTCGATGTATGAGAAATACGGCTTGGTATACAGGCCATCATCCCTGCGGCTGCTGAAGACCAGCCACCTGCCGTTGCTACTCCATGAATGGTAGCTTTCCACATCATTGCTGTTCAGCACATCCATACCTGACATCATACCAGTATGAAGGTCAAACAAATACAGATCAGAATCCTTATGCCAAATCGAGAAATTGCCATAATCGCTCAACGCACAAACCAGATATCGTCCGTCAGGGGAAATACGTGGAAAAGAGACGCTTCTACCTTCAATCCTTGCATTATATAACGTATCCACCTGGTTTCCAAAAGTGCAATCATCAGGATTGAAATCGATCCTACACAGGCTGTACCTTACATCCTTGAACCTTTCCGGCATCGGACTTACGGCAGAGGCGGTACAGAAATACAGGCTCCTTCCGTCAGGAGAAAATGTAGGGAAGGTCTCAAAGGAATCTTCTGAAGCCAACAGGTCAGAAGTCATGATTTCATGTCCATCCACATCATATACCACGACATCCGACGCCTCATCGAAGACTTCTATCTGATTAGGATCCTTCACATGCATTACCTGGTTGGTCCTGTTTACGGAAAAGGCAATGTACTCAGCCGTCGGATGCCAATACGGATACACCAACGCCGATATCGTCTCTTCAGTCTTTGTATCCAGCTTTTCCTTCTTGCCGTTTGCATAAAGATAAGTTCCGGCCAGTTCCGAACGCATATGAAAAACCATTTCGTCGGGATTCCTGTCACGGAATGAATGGCAGTTCACGCAATTGCCACGGCCTTGGGTATTCAGGTATATCGACTTTTCATCGAATCCATCCAATCGCCTCTGGTATATTCCCATTTCCTTCCATAGGCTGTATCCTGGAGGAATCAGGCGATACACCAGATAGGGATCCACTGCATCCTTGGAAACATACATCTTGAAAGGCCGGCAGGAATACCATCCCTCATTTTTCCTTACGCAGAGGGTCATGGTCATCTCATTGCCGGCAGCTTCCGCTATCAATCCGTCCCAGAAACGGTTACGGAAAGTGACCAGGCCATCATCTGCCTTGACAAAATATTCATTGTCGCCCACCTCTATCTTCAAGGTCCAAGCCTGCTCCTCAGGAGAAATCACCTCAAAATCCATAGGAGCGATATTTGCCGGGATCGTAACATCCTTATAATCAGGAAATATGACAGGATCTTCATTCACCTGCCCGACAATTTTCACTTCACTTGAGCATACGCTCATGAAAAGAAGACATGTACCTACAATGGCAATAAAACGGTTCATTTACGTTCCTCCTCTTCCAAAATCAGATAAACTTGATAAAACTGGGACAATATAGGATGAGACGGAGCGACATCCAGGATATCCTTCATATCGCCTTTGATTCCGTCATATCGTACATATGAGTCAGTAGCAGGCACAACCACTTCTACTTCCGAATCGAGCATTCGTCTCAATTCCCTTGCCTCTGACCTATAGAACAATGTCTTCTCCAACAAAGAAATATATTTCTCGGCTACATCGCATGCCCCCAATGCAGCATTTGTACGCACTAAAGTCTGAAGCTGTCTAGGGTTGCAGTTCCCGGAAGTCACCACATTGGCATCGAATGCAGCCTGACGTGCAGCAGCATGATAATCCCAAGACTGATAGACCATGCTTTGCATCGTAAGACCTGTCTTGAGGTTCGGGGTCGGATACATCAGGCTGGAAAGGTCCTGCGGATTGTAATACTTGAAGTTCTGGACCAGAAGTCCCTTATGGGCAAGGGCAAGGTTCAGGTAACTTACAAGGAAGGTCGGCTGACGACGGTCGGCAGTCTTGATGATCTTGTCCCAGTCTCCGTTCTCGGCCCAATACTGCTCCTGGATCATGCGGTAGTAGTTCCTGCTATGCACCTGGGAATAGAAGTTTCCTGCCAGGAAAAACGATACGGCAAGTCCGAGGACAGACACATATTTCGCGTATGAAGGCTTCAGTTTCAGATATTCGATGGCCCATGCAGCAAGCAGAAGCAACGGAATCATTGCCCATGCGTATGCAGGGAAGAAATATGTCGATGGCCAGTCATAGTACATGAACGGGGTCAAGGCATGTTCGAAGTCACTCACAAGCGAGGACTCGACATACAGCCACGCAGTCAGAAGCATGACCGCAGGGTATGCAAGGGCAACGAGACCCTTCCAACCTCTTTCCATCACTTCCCAAAGCATGGCGGTGACTGCAAAGACCACGGCAACGCTGCCGGCAGTCTGATACAGTACCGGAATGAGGATCAGTCCTGCCACATATCTCATCCTGTCCTTTGGAATCGACACATAAGCAGCCAATGCAGCCATGACGAAAAGGAAGGCAACATGGCCCTGGAACCTGTAGTAGTCATTTTCCATGCAGAGGAAAAGGAAGGCCGAAGGCAGGAGGGAGAATCCGTCCATCATCGTTCCGCCTGGCCTGCGTCGCATAACCTTGGCGACAAGCCACCATACTGCGAGATAGGCTGCAGTCGCAATCAGGGTACCTGCAAATGGTATCCTCATGAACTGGGTCAGGAATGAAGACACGACTGTCGCAAGACCTCCTGTACGCAGAAGCCTTGCCCACTGCTCCGCTCCATCGTAGAGGAAAAGGTCATTGCTCTCGATGTTGTAGAAACGGAATTCCTGGGTGAGATGGACTCCGACCGCAATCAGGATTCCGACTGCGGCAACTATTATCATATTCCTATACTTCGCTTCCATGGCATCAATAAGAATAAGCCCAGTATGTATCTGCATGCTTGCGGAGAGCCTGTGTTCCCCTGCCCGCATTCATCATGTTCACATAATCTGTGAATCTCTGTACCGTATCGTCACTGATCACGAATCCCGCAACTGCCTGAGGATCAACCATGGTGATAAGGATCAGCGCCTCTTCGTAAAGGCGTGGAAGATTTCTTCCGTCAGGATACTGCACGCTTGCCACATATCTGATCATGTTCAGGAACTTGTCTCCTTCCTCGTCCGCAAGGAGCGAGCAGAGGAACATGTCGGCATACTTGTGGTCTTCACGGTTTCTGTCCACGAGGGATGAAATCGTATGGGTGAAGTTCGCGATCGTAGCCTGGTAGAGTTCGGGTGCATATGCCGGCTCTGCATCCTTGATGGCCTCAAGATGCTTCATTCGGCTTTCAACCCACTTTCCGTGGCATGTCGAATGGCTGAGGATATCGATGTATTTGCTTGCCATCTTATAGTCATTCAAGGATAGATAAAGGTCAGCCAGACGTCTGAGGGACGCGAATCCCATACCTGACACCGACTGTACTCCCAGCTGATAGGCCTGATGGATTGAAGCATTCTGGATACCGATGCGCTGATAGAACATAGCATTGAAATTCAGCGACATAGGCTCGATGGTTTCATTGAAGAAGAAGTCTTCAGACGAGGAAAGTCCATATCTGAACGCATAGTCCACGAGGCATCCCTTCTCTATGAGCGCAAGGAGTGCATAACGTTTCTTGAACTCATCGCTGCGTGCTTCCTGAGGGGTCACGATTTCAAGGATCTCATCCCATTCCTGCCTGTCGCCGAGGTACTCCAGACGGGCTCTTTCCTCGTGGGTCCTTGCAGCAGGATCAAGTCCTAAGATGCTGTATACAGACAAGGCAATCAGGGCAAGAGAGAGCACAATATTGACCGCCTTGTGACCGAGGAAGCGTGGAATGCCTATCTGAGGACGCTTGATCAGAGTTGCTCCGAATACGACAGCCATCACGACGACTGACCAGAATGCGAATCTGAGCGAAGTCACGAGATTAAGGTCCCAGAACTGGCGTCCTGAAAGATAGACTACCGGAATCATGGCTACCCAGATGAGACGGTTCGGCTCCTTGAAAAGGCGTGTGAGCACTACTCCGGCACACATGAACGGAAGTACGGTGAACAGAGCCTGGATAGCAGCACCGGCTGCAGGATAGATATAGAACTGATGCAGGAACGAGCCCACATAGCACGAAAGTCCGTAAGGAATCGACTTGAACAGCGATGTATAGTCCGGCAAGGTGGAGAAATATGAATACCCCTCAAGCCAGACAAGATAGTATCTGCAGAAGAAGAACCACACTGCCCAGAAGATCACAAAAAGTGCAAGAGACATCTTTTTCATACACTCTCCTCCTATTTTTCAGTTTCAAACAATTCAACCACCGACTTAGGGAGTTCCACTTCCCCATCGATGAACTCCGGCACATTGAAGGACTTCAGACGCCAGATGTTGTAGCGTGGATCCTCCTGCGGAAGAAGGAACGGCTTGTGCATTGTTCCGTCTTCATCCATATGCGCGATATAAAGTCTGGTATATCTTCCGTCAAGCCT
>JAEIGA010010030.1_pt1 | contig 14346 bp, 9 predicted proteins | sample 9270691 | NCBI WGS metagenome assembly JAEIGA01 (sample SAMN17057246, study PRJNA624740) | gut metagenome | biome: biome; isolation source: fecal sample | host: Bos grunniens | place: China: Xizang | collected 2019 | reverse complement strand
TTCGCCCAAACAGGAAACAATTCAGTCCTCTCGTGGACGCTCCCTCGCGCGGGCACCGTCTACGCCGTTAATGTGTTCACGAAGTTCTCGGACGCGGGGCGAGACGGCTTTGACATTGCAAAACTCGAGGTGAAGCAATCGGGTTCAAACGACTGGATTGATCTTGGCGCTCAGGAAGTTGCGTATGCCACCAAATATCTCGACGGCGGTAACATCGCCCATGATGGCCATAGGGGGTCGTTCTACGCGATCTACAAGGATGCCGACAACGCCCCGCTCGCGACGGATGTCGTCGCCTTCCGCCTCACTTTTGGCCCCCACCAAGACAACGATGGATCCTGGTATGGTGAAATAGAACTTGTTGGCTATACTGACGCTGGGTGGAGTCTCTCTGTGACTCAACCGGCTTCGCTACTCGGTTCTGTGGCGATTTCGCCGTCTTCGCCGGACGGCTACTACGCACCTGGCACAGTGGTCACGCTTTCCATCGACAAGACGAATGACGTCGAATTCATCAAGTGGACTGGCGACGTTCCCGAAGCCGACATTGCCACGGAGCCGCTTGCCCTTACAATAGATCGTTCCAGAAAGGTCTCGTTAGTCTTGAAGGCGCCATATTTCGTAGTAGATGGCTCATACATCACAGATGGATTGCAGAAATATAGCATGACTCGTTCCGGCAGCGAGATTAGCATCACCGGATGCTCTTCCGTGGGCAGCAATAGCGTCATGGACGCTTCGCTGCCGGTAAAGGGCGGTTATTCGATTGTCTCGGTCGGCGGCTTCACGGGCTCCGGCGCGAAGAAGCTGATACTGCCGGAGACGATAAGGACTCTCGCGCATCGCGCGTTCGTCGGCTGCCAGCTTTCAAGCGTATCCCCGATGTTCCCCGACTCGCTTACCACCTTCGGCGGCGGGTGCTTTGCCGACGCCAACGGATTCACCGGCAACGTGCGGATTGGTTTCGGCACCGACTCCGGCGGGAATCCGCTTCCGGTTACGTTCGGGATTCATGACACCACCTCTGCCGGCGTTCAGCGGGGTCTCCAGTTCCAGGGGCCGGCACTTGGGCCAGACATCTGGCTCGGACTGGGCGTGACGGCGATTCCGTCCTGCACCTTCCGCAACTGCTCCATCGTGACCAACCTTTCTCTCGGCGCCAACTTGTCCTCCCTCAAGGCGAATGCCTTCGAGCAGCTCGGCAAAAGCGCCAATGCGAGCGTCGTGTTCGCGGGCGACAAGCCGACGCTTGAGGCCTCGGCATTTTCGGCTACGACTCCCGCCAAGGTTCGTTTCCTGCTTCCGTGGTACGGCTACAACGACAATTCTGCATGGGCGCAGTTTGCGACCGACACGACCAAGGTAACTCCTTGGGCGAATCTGACGGCAGCCGATCTGGCCACCTACGCGACCAACTTCCCGGACAAGATGACGACCCACAACCCGTACGGCAAGGTCATTTCTTCTGATGACGGTTTCCCGGCCGGTTCGTGGATCTGCATCAAGAAAGCGCCCGGCGCAGTGTACTACCTGCGATAGCGCGGCGGTTTTGCCGCGGCAGAGGGCTGATGCCGATTTTGCGGCGCGTTGCTTTAGGACGCTAGTTGCGTACGGCGGAGGCCGGCGCGGCGGAGGGCGGGGAGTCGTCCCGACGACGTGATTCGAGACCTAAAACAGTTGGGGGCAGGCCCCGCGGAACCGTTGTAAAATGGTTGTTTGCGCGGCACTTTTGTCGCGCTGCCGCCTACCACCGCACTTTGCAAAATGCGGAGGTAGCTCCGCGGCAGTTTTGCCGCGGATTCCAGACCAGCCGGGGCTTGACAAAGCGGCCGAGAATTTGCTATCATTCAAGCATGTTCTGCGAAAGTAGCAATATTCTGCCAAGGGGGTGGGGTAGACTTCATAGTTTTCTCGCCTCTTCATTTGCACACTCAAATTCCAACAGGAGAAGCAATATGAACGGGGTGAGAAAACTCGCGTGTGGTTTCGTTTTGGCTTTCGCGGCAAATGTGGCGAACGCCTATACTACTGCAGTCGATGGTCATCGCATCTTCCGCTTCACGCCGGGCTCAGAGGAGTTTACCTCATTTAAGACGACATGGCAAAACAACGCTGTCTACTACTTCAAAGACGGTGACGTTTATGAATTCGAGGAAAGCAACGATCCTTATGTGTTCACCAGGGGCAGTTCTCAGGGCAGCCACTTGCGCATTGCTTACCGTGGAGTGAAGGCGGACGGCTCGCCCGCTGATCCAGCAAAGGTCGTATTCGTGCCCGACAGCGACAGTGCCGACTACAATATTCGAGGCGGGGTTACGAATGTCTTCGAGAACATCACCTTCTCGAATATGCCAATTTATGTCCAATGCGATTTCAATGCCATTTCCAACTGCGTTTTCACGGGCATGCAGAAGCGGGCGGCTGTCTATGGACAGTTTGCGGTAAATACCTCCTACGAGCGCCCTGGTTGGTCTGCCTGGGCAACGGACTGCCGATTCGAAGATGCTTCGCATAGTGGCGCTGGCGCGGCAATGTCCCTCTATGAATTCGCGGCAACGAACTGTGTCTTCGCTGGCAATATCAACAATAATGGCAGCATTGGCGGCGGCGGTGCCATTGGCACGGTTGGCAACCTTTCGTGTTGTAATTGCATTTTCGCGAACAACCGCACGACGGGCATGTATGGCGGAGCAATTCACTTGACGAACACTGGAACTGTCGCGCTTGATCGGTGCGTGTTTACGAACAATTGCGCGAACCAGACCTTCAACCGCAACGACTCCTGCGGCGGAGGGGCACTGTCCGTGGTTGCCGCAGTGTCGGGCTACATTCGCAACTGCATCTTCGTCGGCAACTACATTACAACCGAAATTGGAAAGAACTCCTACGATGGTGGCGCAATCAGGATTCGTCACGCATCGGCATCCATTTCCATAGAGAACTGCACATTCGCGAACAACACAATCACTGTTGGCGGCACGAACAAGGATGTCGGCGGTGCGCTCGCGGCGACGCAGGGGGCCGTCGGCGTCACCAACTGCATCTTCTACGCTAACCACGGCATGCTCGGCACGACTTCATGGAAGACATCGCATCTCTCCGTCCCGGACTGGTCGCTCGTGGCGAACTGCCTTGAGGCGAATTTCGAAGAGGGCGGCACGACCTACGACTTCTCGTCCATTGACACCGGGGCGACTCCGACAACGCACATCATCGACGGCGTGAACGGCTGTCTTGTCGGCGACCACGACCCGAAGTTTACGGACGCCGCGAACGGCAACTTTACGCTGGAGAAGAAAAGCCCTTGCCGCGACGCGGGTGCGCTTCTCTCGTGGATGACTCCGTCTTCGCTCGACCTCGCGGGCAATGCGCGCGTGTTTGGCAACGCTCCGGACATTGGTTGTTACGAGTGGTTTCAGACATATACAGGGTTCATCTACATTGTCCGGTGACGGCGGCGCGGCTCAGCGGCGAGGCGGATTGCGGTAGAGGTCGAGCAGATGCTTCGCGCGGTTGGTGGTCACTGTCGCCACGCCGCGCTTGAACGCCTCGACTGCATCGGAGAGGTCGTCGACCGTCCAGACATGGACCGAGAACCCCGCCGCGTTGACCTTGCGGACGAAGTCGGCGGTGACCGCCTCGCGCACGAACTGGATGTCGAGCCCGTCCGCCCCGGTCGCCTTCAGCGTCTCCACCACCTCCTCCGCCGTCGCCGGACGCTCCTTGCCCCCGGACCGGCGCATCGCGACGGAGAGCCAGTAGACGCGGTACTCCGGCATCGCTTCCTTCAGCGCCCGGCAAGTCTCCGCGTTGAAGGAGATGAATAGCGCGTTCTTCGGCGTGGCCTTGTCCTGCGCGGCAAAGACCTTCTTGATGTAGGGCACGATCTCCGGCCCCGGCTTCACCTCGACGTAGATCTCGCGACCGTCGTGCGCGAGCGCGAGCACCTCCTCCAGCAGCGCCGGGCGCGTCCCCGCGAACTTCGACCCCTTCCACTTCCCCCAAGACCCGACGTCGAGCTTCTCGATCTCCGCCCACGGAACCTCGCCGCAGGCCTTGGTGTTCGCGCCGGCGGTGGTGCGCTTAAGCGTGGAGTCGTGGAAGGTGAAGACGCGTCCGTCCTTCGAGAGGTAGACGTCGCACTCGAACCCGAAGCCGCGCTCGACCGCCGTCCGGTACGCCGGCAGGGTGTTCTCTGGCGCGTCGTGCGATTCGCCGCGGTGCGAGATGAGCGTAGTATACCCTGGCTCGGCAGCGGAAAGCGCAAATGCGGCAAGCGCCACGGCAGGTGCAAGGGCGACAGAAACTGCGGTTCTCGTTCTCATGCCCGGTATTTTACCATATTGCGCCCGCCGGCGGCAAGTCGGCCCTGCCGCGGAGGATCACATCAGCGCGTACTTGGCGACGAAGAGCGCCGTGAGGACGTACATGATCCAGTGAATCTTCCGCGTCTTGCCGGCGAGGAGGTTGATGAAGGTGTAGGCGATGACGCCGGCCATGATGCCGTCGGAGATCGAGTAGGAGAACGGCATGACGGCGATCGCGAGGAAAGCCGGCACCGCCTCGGAGGCGTCGCTCCAGTCGATGTCCGCCGCGCTGGAGAGCATCATGAAGCCGACGATGATCAGCGCGGGCGCCGTGGCGAAGGACGGGACGGCGAGGAAGATCGGCGCGAAGAGGATCGCAAGCGCGAAAAGCGCGGCGGAGGTGACGCCGGTGAGGCCCGTCCTGCCGCCGGCCATCACGCCCGAGGCCGACTCGACGTAGGTCGTGGTCGTCGAGGTGCCGAGCACCGCGCCAACGGAGGTCGCGATCGCGTCCGCGCAGAGCGCGCCGGAGATGCGCGGCAGCTTGCCCTCCTTGGTGAGGAAGCCGCCCTTCATCGAGACGCCGATCAGCGTGCCGAGGGTGTCGAAGAGGTCCACGAAGAAGAACGCCGACATGACGACCAGGAAGTCGAACCCCCTCACGAGCGCCCAGCCGCTGCCGACCACGACCGCCGCGTCGCCCTGCTTGACCGTGTGGGTCCAGGCCTCGGGCGAGAAGAGCGCGCCGAGGGTCTGGCCGAATTCCCGGAAGACGCCGGCCATGTCGTTCATTGTGAACGACGGATAGGTCGAGAAGCACTTGAGGGCGGGGTCGGGCACGTAGATGCCGGTCGCCTGCGCGGCCATGCCGAGGAGCCAGGTGGCGAAGATGCCGAAGAGGATCGCTCCCCGCACCTTCCACACCAGCAGCACCGCGGTCACCATGGTGCCGGCGACGGCGAGGATCGCGGCGACGTCCTGCGCGTTGAAGTCGCCCTTCGCGAAGTGCTGGAGGCCGACGAGCGTCGCCTGGTTGTCGACGATGAGGTTGGCCGTCTGCATCGCGATGAAGCAGATGAAGAGGCCGATGCCGGCCGCAACCGCCTTCTTGAGCGAGAACGGGATTGAGTTGAAGATCGACTCGCGCACGGGGGTAAGCGAAAGCGCGAGGAACAACAGTCCCTCCACGAACACCGCCAGGAGCGCGAACTGCCAGCTGTAGCCCATGCCGAAGACGACGCCGAAGGTGAGGAACGCGTTGAGGCCCATTCCCGGCGCGAGCACGAACGGGTAGTTGGACATGAACGCCATGAGGAGCGTGCCCACCACCGCGGCAACTGCGGTCGCCATGAACACGCCGCCGCGCGGGATGCCGGCAGTCGACAGCAGGCTGGGGTTGACGGCGAGGATGTACGCCATCGTCATGAAGGTGGTGATGCCGGCGACGACCTCGGTGCGCACGGTGGTGTGGTTGCGCTTCAGCTTGAAGAGACGGCCGAGGAACGTGGTCTCGGGCTCGTCGCTCTCCGCCTCGCGCGCCAGCCACTTGAGGTGGGCGGCGATGCGGATGGACTCCTCCGGCGTGACGACGCCGTCCTCGAGGACGTCCTCCAGCGCCTTGACGAACTCCGCCATCTCGGCGCTTTCGCCGGCGCGTGACGACGCGTAGGAGAGCAGTATCGCCGCCTCCGCGCGGTCTACCTTGCCGTCCTCCAGGACGGCCTTCTCAAGCTTCCTGATGCATTCCTTGATGTCGCTCACGGCATTCCCCCCGCCATGGCTCCAGCTGCCGTCAGGCGATGTTGAGGATGTCGGCGAAGCCGGTGATGGAGAGGACTTCGGAGACCGAAGGCTGGACGTTCACGATCTTGAACTCGCCGCCCTTCGCCAGCATCGCCTTGTGCGACGTGAGGAGCAGCCTGAGGCCGGCCGAGCTCATGTACGGAACCTCGGCGATGTCGAGCACGACGCACTTGGCGTCGCCGAACTTGAGCCCCGCCTCGAGCTCGGGGGCGGTGACGGTGTCTACGCGGCCGCTGACGGAAATGGTCAGCGTGGATCCTTCCGATTTAGTCTTGATCTCCATAGTCTCTCCCCATTTTCAGGATGTTTAAGCCGTTCCGCCGCTTGTAGGTGACGGGCGACATTGTCTTCTTGACGATGAATATCCCCAGCCCCCCGACCGCGCGGTCCTCGGCGGCGAGGGTGGTGTCGGGGTCGCGCTGCGCGAGCGGGTCGAACGGCTTGCCGTCGTCGGTGATGACAAGGCGCACGCCGTCGGGGTGGTGGTCGTGCTCGACCGAGAGCGACCAGCGGGTGGCGCCGGAGTAGTGCACGATGTTGGCGAAGATCTCGTCGGCCGCCACGAGCAGCTGGGCGCGCACCCTCTCCGGCACCCTCTCCAGCGCGGCGGTGAGGTCGTCGACGGCCTTGGCGACGCCTTCCAGCGTCGGCGCGTACTCGTGCTCCACCACGTCGGGCTCGCCGCGGTAGCGGAGCACGAGCTGGGTGCAGTCGTCGGCCTGCTCGGCGCCGGCGGCGTGGCGGTGGACGTCGGCGAGCACCGTCTTGAGGATCTCGCCGCGCTGGCGGACGTTCCGGGAGAGGAGCCCGAGGAGCCGGTCCTCGCCGTAGAGCTCGCCGGACGGGTCGGGCTGCTCGACGATGCCGTCGGTGTAGAGGTAGATGGCGTCCCCGGGCTCGAGGGTGATGTCATCGACCCGGTACGTGACGCCCTCCATGGCGCCGAGGGCGGGCGAGGGGCGCGTCTTCAGGTACTCGCAGTGGCTGCCGCGGCGCACCACCGGCGGGTTGTGGCCGGCGTTCACGAAGGTCAGGTGGCCGGTGTTGACGTTGAGCTCGCCGGCCCAGGCGGTGACGAAGGTGCAGGACGAGTTGCCCTCGCAGAGCGCCTCGTTCGCCTCCGTGAACACCTGCGCGAGCGGCTTGCCGGTCTGCGCGGCGCTCTTGATGAGCGTCTTCGCGTGCATCATGAACATCGCGGCGGGGACGCCCTTGCCGCTGACGTCGGCGACGATCACGAGCACGCGGCCCTGCGCGGTGAAGTAGAAGTCGTAGAAGTCGCCGCCGACCTCCTTGGCCGTCGCCATCGAGGCCATGATGTCGAAGCGCGTCTCGTCCGGGAACGGCGGGAACACGTTCGGAAGCGCCGAGAGCTGAATGTCCTTCGCCATCGCCAGCTCCTTCGCCTCCTGCTCGCGGATCTGCCGGCGCACGAAGGCCGCTATCACGAACCCCACCAGGAGCGCCACGAACACCAGCGCCGCGCCGTTCAGCAGCGCGGTGGCGCCGACGAGCACGTCGCGCTGGACTGCCGCGGACATCTTCGGGATCATCACGTACACCGGGAACGTCTCGATGTCACCGCGCTTCCAGTAGAACGAGCCGCCGGGCTCGTGGAACTGCGTGCCCTCGCGGTTCGGCTCCTCATAGTCGGAGAGCACGAGCCCGGTCGGCGTGGTGACCACGATGCCGCCGCTGCCGCCGACGCGCCAGTTGCGGAAGCGATCCACGCAGGTGGAGCGCGCAAGGGATTGCAGGGCCTTGCCGTCCAGCCCGATCTCGAAGAACCCGCCTTCGCGCCGCCACACGCCGACGAACTTGCGCCAGTTGCCGTTTGCCGCATTGCTGCGGTACGGCTGGCAATACTCGGTGTAGCGTCCGTCAATGAGGCCCATCATTTTGTTGGCGTCTTTGTCGTCGGCCGCGGCGAAGTTGAACGCCTTCCTCCCGGGCCCGGCCAAGTAGCCCGGCACCGACGAGCGGACGATGTCGCCCTTGTCGTCCACGATGCTGACCTCGGACACGCGCAGCTCGCGCGCCAGCGCCTGCAGGGAGGCCGTGTCGTCGGGATGGCCGTCCTCGAGCCGCTCGCGCGCCTCCATGCACTGGACGACGAGCCGCTCGTTGATGCAGTCGGTGAGCTCGGCGCGCGCGTTGGCGAAGGTGCGGTCGATCAGCGCGTAGGCGTCGTGCTCGGAAAGGCTGTTGTGGAGAAACCACGAGAAGGCCATCGACGCGGCGAAGGCGACAAGCACCGAAACGGCGACCTTGACGTTGAGGCTGCGGCGGGCGGTCACTTCGCACCCCCTTCCGCGATTACCGCGTTGGCGGCGGCGAGCACGTCCGGGCGCCGCTTGTCGACTGCGACGCCGTAGCCGTCGCGGGTGGCAAGCGGCGAGACGGCGTAGCGCCCGCCGGACTTCTCGGCCAGCGCCTTCAGCGGCATGTCGTCGAAGAACACGGCGTCGACGGCTTTCCGGTCCAGCGCGTCGACCGCCTCCTCGAGGTGGACGAACCGCGCCGGATCGCACCCGTGGCGGCAGAGGTAGATGTCCTGAACGGTGTCGGCCTCGGCCCCGATGCGGAGCGAGGCGATCTGCGACAGCCGCGGCCTCGGGTCGCTGCTCCGGTACAGGAAGCACGCGCCGCCGAACGCATACGGGATGGAGAAGTCCACGTCGCGCTTCCTCGCCTCGGTGATGGTGATGGTGGAGATGCCGATGTCCGCCGTGCCGGCCTTGAGCCGCGGCAGGATGTCGGAGAACTCGACCGCCTCCACGACGAGCTCGCGCCCGGCCTTCGCCGCGATCCGCCGCGCGAGGTCGACGTCGGAGCCGATGATCTCGCCGGCTTCGTTCTTGTAGGAGCACGGCGGCTCGGTCGGATGGGTGAGCATGACGATTGGACGCGACTTGTCCGCGATGCGCGGATCCACGCGGTGCTCGACGTCCGAGCAGCCGGCGACGACGACGAGCGCCAGCATGGCCAGGGCGGTTCTCATAGCTTGAATACGTTGCGGTTGAAACCGGTGGTGGTCAGGTTGCGGCGGTTGGGTATCGCCGTCATCAGGTTGGAGACGAGGTAGCTGCGCAGCGAGGAGACGCTGGCGTCCGCGTCGGTGATGTCGAAGATCTCGCCGTCGTCGCGGAGGACGAGCGTAAGCCCGTCGTTGAGGTCGACCGTCACCTCCGCCAGGGTGCGGCGGCCGCCGTTGCGGTCGCGCACGACCATCAGCGCCTCCTCCACCAGCAGCGCCGCCTTCGACGCCCGCGCGGCGTCGATCCCCTTCTGCAGCAGGTGCTTCTCGACGCCAACCGAGGTCAGGCAGATCGAGGCCGGGTCGAGCTCGAGGTCGAAGACCCGGAGCGCCGCGTCGCGCCCGCCCTGGAGCAGGAACGGGAAGATCCTGAAGCCCCAGCGCACCATCTCGTAGACGGCGAAGACCGCGAGCGAAACGAGCGGCGCGAGGCCGAGCGCGGCCCAGACGCCGCGGGCGCCCCAGGCCGAGCCAAGCACGGGGAAAAGCGCCGCGGGCACGACGAGGACTGCCGCGAGCGTAAGCAGCGTGGCGAGAGTCTCCCGCCCGATGAAGACGTAGTAGGAGTTGAAAAGCAGCACCAGCGCGAGCCCCGGCAGGGCGATGGACGCGACCCGCACCGCGAACAGCGCCGCCGGCACCACCGTCGGGTCCGACACGCCGGCCATCATCAGGATGAGGTTCGGGTACGCGAGCAGTACGAGCATCGCCGCCGCCCCCTCGCCGAGCGCCATCCTCAGCGCCGCGCGCATGACGCGCTTGGTAAGGAACGAGTTGCGTTCGCCGATGTAGACGCTCGCCAGCGGCTGCGCGGCGTTGGCGACGCCGTCGAACACCTCGGAGATGCCGATCGTCATCACCACCACCGCGAGGACCGGCAACATCTCCGAGCCGAAGTGGGCGATAACATAGGCGTTGAGCGCGAATATGAGCGCCGCCTTGCCGACGTTCTTGCTCGCGTCGCCGAGCGAGGTGCGGAAGATCCGCAGCAGGTCGGGGAGGACGCTGAAGTGCCGCGAGAAGCCGAGCATGCAGCCGCGGCGGCAGAAGTGGAACAGCAGCACCACGATGGCCAGGAACGACCCGATGCCGGTGCCGACCGCGCACCCGGCCGCGCCGAAGTAGATCGTCAGCGGCACCGACACCAGGCAGTTGCCGACCAGCTGCACGCAGTAGGAGAAGAGCGACAGCCGCGCGTCGCCGTCGGCGTAGGCGAGCGTGCCGAGGAAGAACGCCAGCGGCTCGAGCATCGCCGCCGGCAGAAACCACACCCAGTAGGCGCTGGCGAGCTCGGTCACCTCCTTGGACGCGCCGAAGGCAGTCAGCACCGGATGGCGCAGCACCGCGAGCGCCGCGGCAAACGCGAGACCGAAGGCGATCGACGCGAAGAAGCCGAGCGTGAAGTAGCCGTGCGCGCGCCTGACGTGCAGGGCGCCGAGCTCGGTCGAGAAGTGGACGCACGAGCCGACCGTCACCATCATCCCGACGAAGGTGACGATCTCGAAGACGCCCTGCATCAGGTTGACGGCCGAGAGGCCCGTCTCCCCGAGGACGTGGCCGCAGATGACCGAGTCCGACAGCCCCATCAGGAACTCCGCCGCCATCGCGAAGGTCGCGGCCGGCAGGAAAGCCCTGAACTTGGAGGTGGCGAATGTCATGTCACGGCCATCCTATTCGTCAGCGGCGGGTTGTCGACCGTGCGAGAGTCCAGGCGTTGGCGAGGTTGCAGAGGTAGACGACCACCAGCATCCCCACGACCGCCGGGTAGCCGTGGCCGCCCTCGCCGTAGCCGCCGAACGCGTTGGAGACGACGATCGCGACCTGGTTGCCGATGATGCCGGCGCAACCCCACGCCGAAAGCACCGCGCCGTGGATCTTGGAGATGTTCGTCATGCCGTAGTGGTCGGCGAGGATCGCGGGGATGACCGAGAAGCCCGCGCCGTAGCAGGCGTTGATGACGAGCAGCGCGAGGCCGATCAGGACGGGCAGGAAGCTCGCGAGCATTATGCCCGCCGAGATGGAGAGGATGACCAGGAGGATGTTGATGCGCTTGGCGAGGCGGTCGGACCACCACGCGAAGAGGAAGCGCCCGCCGCCGTTCATGAGGCCGGAAAGCGCGACGATCCAGGTGATCAGCTTCTCGCTGTCGCCGTAGACGTCCGGCGACTTCATCATCTGCTTCGCGAGCGGGATGAGGCAGAGGCCGGCCGAGATGTTGAGGAACATGAACAGCCACGACTGCCAGAAGAAGCGGTTGACGAAGAGCTGACGGTAGCTGAACTCGAGCGCGGGGATGCCGTGGCCGAAGCTCTGCACCTGCACCTTCGGCTTCTTCAGCAGGAAGCACGCCGCGACCATCGGCACCGCGTAGAAGATCGCGTAGGCGTGGAAGACGTTGGTGATGCCGTATTCCATGAACCCACGGAGCTGGAACACCGCGACCGACGAGCCGGGCGTCCCCCAGTGGATGCCGCTGAAGAGGATCGTCGAGAGCGTGGAGCCGAGGCCGAAGGAGATGATCGGCAGCGCCGCCGCGATCGCCTTGTGCTCCGGGAACCAGAGCATCATCGTCTTCACCGGCGAGATGTAGATGACGCCGGTGCCGAGGCCGATCAGGAAGCCGTAGCCGAGGTAGACGAGCACAAGCGACTTCGAGACGATGCCGAACTCGGTGACGAGCAGCCCGGAGAGGAAGAGGGTCGTGCCGATGATGGTCGAGAGGCGGATGTTCTTCTCGACGATCTTGCCGAAGAACGCCGCGCCCATGCCAAGGAAGAAGATGCCGAACGAGAACGCCCACTGCACCTGCTGCTGCGTGCGCCCGATGTGCGCCGCGATCTCGGACGAGAAGTTGGTGAAGGCGTAGATCTGCCCCACCGACACCGCCAGCAGGAACGCCGGCAGGACCGCTCTCATGAACCTTTTCATCGACTTGCTTCCTTTCCCCTCAGCGCATGAGTTCGTCGGCCAGTGCCGCGAGCTTCGCCTCGGACGCCGCGTCGAGCGCGGAGCGGATGGTTACCACGTTTTCGCAAAAGGAGATGTCCTTCGACTTCGCGGCCTCGAACATCCCGCGCATGACCCGCGCCGCCGCGGGCGCCCAGGAGCCGTTCTCGACGAAGCCGACGGTGCGGCGCTGGTAGTTGCGCTCCGTCAGGTGGTCGATGAAGTGGCGCATCCACGGGAAGATGTCGGCGTTGTAGGTGGTGGTGGCGAGGACGAGCTTGCCGTAGCGGAAGGCGTCCTCGACCGTCTCGGGCACGTCGTCGCGCGCAAGGTCGGCGACGGCGACCTTGGGGCAGCCGCGCGCAAGGAGCATCTCCTTCAGCTTCATCACCGCGTCCCTGGTGTGGCCGTAGACCGAAGTGTAGGCGATGCAGACGCCGGGCGACTCCACCGAGTAGCTCGACCAGGTGTCGTACTGCTTCACCGCGTGGGCGACTTCGTCCGCCGTCGCCAGAACCGGCCCGTGCAGCGGGCAGATGCGGTCGATCTTGAGCGCCGCGGCCTTCTTCAGGAGCGCCTGCACCTGCGCGCCGTACTTGCCGACGATGCCGAAGTAGTAGCGCCGCGCCTCGCAGTCCCACCCTTCCGGGTCCTCGACGTCGTTGGCGCCGAACTTGCCGAAGCCGTCCGCCGAGAAGAGCGTGCCGGACGCCTTGTCGTAGGTGACGATCACCTCGGGCCAGTGGACCATCGGGGCGGCGACGAACGCGAACTCGTGCGTGCCGGTTGAGAGCGTGTCGCCCTCCTTGACCACGACGCGGCGCGCGGCGAAGTCGTCGCCGTAGAACTGGCGCATCATCGCGAAGGCCTGGGCGCTGGCGACGATCTTCGCCTCCGGGTACTCCGCGGCGAAGCGCGAGATGTTCGCGCTGTGGTCAGGCTCCATGTGCTGGACAACGAGGTAGTCGGCCGGGCGGCCGCCGAGCGCGGCGCGCACGTTCGCGAGCCAGGCGTCGCCGAAGCGGGCGTCGACGGTGTCGAAGACGAGGGTCTTCTCGTCGACGACCGCGTAGGAGTTGTAAGCCATCCCGAGCGGGACGACGTACTGGCCCTCGAAGAGGTCGATGTCGTGGTCGTCGACGCCGACGTAGATGATGTCGCGGGCAATTTCCATTTTCGCCCCCCGGAGGTCAGTTCTTGAACGTCACGACGCCGGTGCCCTTGCGGGTGACGCCGATGATCGAGTAGGGCTGGCGGTTCGCGCGGAGGATCTTCTCCGTGCGCATGAGGTCGCGCTTGGGGACGATCAGCACGTAGCCGATGCCCATGTTGAAGACGCGGTACATCTCGTCGCGGTCGACGTGGCCCTGGTTCTGGATGAACTTGAAGATCGTCGGCACCTCCCACGAGGCGCGGTCGATCTCGGCGTTGACCACGTTCGGCAGCACGCGCGGGATGTTGTCCTGGAACCCGCCGCCGGTGATGTGGGCCATGCCGGTGATGTTCACCTTGTTAGCGAGCAGCGCCGAGACGGGCTTGAGGAAGCTCTTGTGGACGGCGAGGAGCGCGTCGCCGAAGGTCTTGTCGGTGCCGGGCACCTTGTCCTTCCACGACATCTGGCAGTGGTCGAAGATCACCTTGCGCGCGAGCGAGTAGCCGTTCGTCTGGAGGCCGCCGGAGTGGAGGCCTACGATCACGTCGCCCGCCCGGATCGACTTGCCGGTGATGATCTTGGACTTCTCGACGCAGCCGACGATGGTGCCGACGAGGTCGTACTCGCCGGCCGGGTAGATGCCGGGCATCTCCGCCGTCTCGCCGCCGAGGAGCGCCATGTGGTTCTCCTTGCACGCCTTGCACAGGCCGGAGACGACGCTCCTGAACACCTCGGGGTCGACCTTCGCCGTGCCGACGTAGTCCATGAAGAAGAGCGGCTTCGCGCCCTGCACCAGGATGTCGTTCACGCAGTGGTTGACGATGTCCTGGCCGACCGTGTCGTGCCGGCCGGTCATCGCCGCGACCTTGAGCTTGGTGCCAACGCCGTCGGTGGAGGCGACCAGCACCTGGTCGCGCCCCGCCGGGACCTTGAACAGACCGCCGAACGCGCCGATTCCACCGAGCACGTTCGCGGTCTTGGTGGCGGCGACCATCTGCTTGATGGAGCCGACCGCGTTCATCTTGACGTCGATGTCGACGCCGGCCTGCGCATACGCAGACTTGCCTGCCGCCTTTGCCATGGTATCAGAGCTTTCCGTT
>JAEIGA010010029.1_pt1 | contig 14346 bp, 16 predicted proteins | sample 9270691 | NCBI WGS metagenome assembly JAEIGA01 (sample SAMN17057246, study PRJNA624740) | gut metagenome | biome: biome; isolation source: fecal sample | host: Bos grunniens | place: China: Xizang | collected 2019 | reverse complement strand
GCTGAGCTAATGGCTGGAAGCTGAGTTCAAGTAGATGAACAGAGATACAGCCTATGTACAGCTCTGACGGCATATGTGCAGCTTTTTGAAATTCTTGTTAAAAAGATAAGCTAAATTAAATAGAGAGCGCTGAGTGATAATCCTCAAACAATGAATTGTTCTCGGTATATTAATCTACTAACGTAGATATTTGGTAAATCCTAAAAAAATTTAAGAAAAAAAATTAGCTAAATTAAATAGAGACGAGTTTGAAGTAAGCTTGATCTCATTATATACTCCTATAGCCGCCTTAAGTACTTGATGAGTTGTTTGGTGGCAAAAATAATGTATATATTAAATAATTCAAAAATTTTAAAAAATTAGTCAAAAACATTGGCTAAATTAAATAGAGGGCGATGGAAAATGACCTACCAAATAACCAGGAGAAAAACTTATGGCAAAATATTGCGAAAAACTAACAAGACAAATGCTTAGAGACTGGGGCTTTACACAAGCAGTCTATAAGCCAAACTTCAATCTACCAATTAAAGATAATAAAGATATTTGGTATATTGAAAGATTATGGAGAAAGAATAGTAGTAAAACATTAAGCCCAAAAAGAATTACTATTACAGAAGCTGTATGTAAGCACAAATACACAGCTGATAAGAAATATTTAAAAATTACATTTATGACCCCAGAAGGTCCAAAATCAATCACATTAGCAAGATTTATTTATGTATGATTCGTTGGTGATCTTGAAGCTGGAGATGTTGTTGACCACATTGATAATAACCCTTATAATAATCACCCAAGCAATTTACAAAAATTAAGTGTTGGTGAAAACTTAGCTAAGAGATTTATTGATGATGCAAATTGTAATAAAAATCAATATACTACAAGAGTATATAAAAATCAAAAAGAGCATCCAGAATTATATCAAATGGTACATGAAATGTATAAAGCTGGGAAAACCTATGAAGAAGCATTAGCTAAAATATATAAATATATTGAAGAACAGGAGAATAACTAATATGACAATCCAAGAAGCAGCAAGAGAATTTAATGAAGCATTTAAAACCGAAAAAGAAAAAACATTAGAAAATAAAATTGAACAATTAGAAAAAATCATTATTAACTTAGTTAACCGCGTAGAATATTTAGAGAATCAATGTCATTAAATGTTCTAAAAAGAAAGCAAATTATTACTTCTGCTAAAGAAATAAATAAAATGCTTTCTTTAATCAACTACTATGGGCTGTCTGTTATAAAAATTGGTAATGGACAGCCTTGTAAAACCTTAGAAGGTTGAAAAGTAGTTAATAACATATCTAAAGTTAGCCTAAGTCAATATATGATAATTGAACTTAAAGATACTAAATTAGAGATAACCACAAGATACTATAATTTTGGAATTCCCTGCACATATATATTTGATTTAAATAATGAAGAAATATTTAAACAAAGTGGCTTAGATTGTTTTAAACAGTTCAGTAAAGCTTATACTGTAAAAAAAGCAGAAACATATAATTATGAACAGTTAAACCAATATTTAAGTGAAGAAACTGGCAAATATGTTTGTTCAGCAAGACCAATATTAGATTATAATAAAAAATATGAAAAGCAATTATTAACAGATTGTTATGAATATGATCTTAATAGTGCTTATGCAAATACATTATTAAAAAAGATACCAGATTTAAATAACCCAATTATTGCTAATTGGCCAGACCAAATTAAAGTTAAAAAAGATGAAATTGGCTTTATACTTGATGATGAATTATCAATAGTTAAGCCTGGCCATATGGCTGATATTAAGTTCCTATTAATAGATACCCCAAAAAAGCTAAAAGATTTCTTAATTAAATGATATAATATAAAAAAGAATAGTACAGGCAATAAAAAGCTTGAGGCAAAAGCAATGCTTAACTTGCCTATTGGCTATTGTCAAAGATATAACCCATTTTTAAGAAGCTATGTTGTTAATAGCTGTAATGAAGTTATAAAGCAGCTTATAAATGACAATACATTGTTCTGGAATACAGATGCTATATTTAGCTTAAAACGTCGCCCAGAACTTGAATTAGGCACTGAAATTGGACAATTTAAAGAGATACACTGTGATACATTATGTTATGTTGGTAATGTATATCAAATTAATGGTGAAGACCCAACATATAGAGGAATTTCAAAAAGCTGATTTAAAGCATTTGAAAAAGAAAATGGCAGAAAGTATGATCTGCTAAAAGATTATGATAAGCAAATTAGTAGAATTAATTATTATAATCTAAATTGAGATGAATTAAAATTGGAGATTAATGAATTATGGCGAGAAGAAAACTAACCAAAAAACAAAAAGCCAAAAATGCGGCTGAATATAAAAATATTAGAAAAGAATATAATAAAGTAAAAGATAAAGCTCCGGTATCATATATTCAATTCAAACGCAGAGTTAAATCAAGAGCTGCTAAAGATGATATATCAATTAAAGAAGCAGCTAAAAAAGAAGCACGTACAGAAACATTCGTATCTGCTGCTGAAAGAAGCCGTGAGAACTTAATTGAAGCTATTAAAAACAAACATTCTGAAGCATATAAAAAACTTAAAAATGCAAGTAGAAGCAAAGGTAAATTTCAATCTATTAAAGAAAATCTAAGCTGAGATAAAAAAAGAAATGGCTATGTGCTTAATTCAGGTGGCAAACAATATTTTATTGATGTTACTAATAGTCCAGAAGATGTAGAAGTAGAAGAAATAACAGAGGAAATAATGTAATATGGCAAAGGCGAGAAAAACTGAAGAACAAAAGAAAGCTGCAAAGAAATATGAGCAGCTTAGAAAAGCTGATGATCAAAAAGCTTTAAAAGAAAAGCTTTATGAAAAAAAAGAATGATATACTATTAGAAGTTTATTAGGAAATCAATGAGCTAACTGATTCTTAATGATTGGTGCTCGTGAGCGTGGTAAAACATTTACAGTTCAAGATTATGTTTTAAATTGTTTCTTTAACCCAAAAAGTAAGTTATATAAAGTACCATTTTACTGAATGAGGCTTAATGATATAGCTATTAAGAATATGCTTATGAATAATGCTGCTAAAATGTTTGAGCCATTACTTGTAAGAAAATATCACTTAGAAAATGTAAAAGTTAAGGGCGACTCTATTTTTATTGGTAAAGATTTATTATGTAGAGTGTATGGCTTAAGTAATGCTTATAATAACAAAGGTGCAGCTTTATTTGATGCTAAAACATTTAAGGGCGTAAATATTATTGTCGATGAAGTGGCACTTGAAAAAGGTCAAAGAAAAACATTTGATATTACTTATAACCTTAGAATGCAAATTGAAAATATTTGTCGTAGTAGTCGTGATAATGTTAAAGTTTTCTTTATGTTAAATAATACTGAAGAAACTCCTGAAATTATTGCACAATTTGGTTTTATACCAGTTGAATTTGGTGTATATAAATTAAAACGTAAACACTGCGTAATTGATTATATACCAAATAACCAAGCTTATGAAACAAGGCGTAAAAAAGCACTTGCTAACGAGCTTGATACTGGGACTGGAAACTTTACAAATAAATTTGTTAAAGACTTAGAATTATTATATAAGGATAGATTAATACATCCAAATTTAATAGTTAAATTTAGCAAAGATCAAGGCGACTGATTCACAATATGAGATGGCAATATAGTGTGCCCATATAATGGCGAGAAAAAAGACTCTGTAGCTATGAAAAGATATATAAATGATACATTTATTCCAGAACTTAGAGATAATATAATTGAACAAGAAGATGTGAGGGCATTCAGATATAAAGATATTCTAACACAAAGCTTGTGGCGTAAGAACATGGAATTAATTAAAAAGTAGAGGGAACGATATAATTACAGAAATTTTATTCTTATTAACCGGCATTTTAATCTGTTATGCAATTAGACAATCCATTTTTGAATTAAAAAAGAAAAAACAAAAAGAGGCTAAATAAAGCCTCTTTTATTTTAATTTAATATTTATTATAGAGTAGCTAATAAAGCTTGTAATTGAGCTTCTGTAATCTTTGTATCACCAATTTTAATATAATTTTGGGTAGCAGTTGCATCATAACCTGTTGAGAAGCAATTACGTCTTGCACTACTGCCTGTGCCAGCGCCAACAATAAATTTTTCACTTGGGTCAATTGTTGTATTATTATATGAACCAACTATCATTTTACCATAATTATTATTATTACTAGTATCCCTAACATCTAATCTAGTTCCATAACCTAATGCTACACAGCCTCTAGCTTGTGAAGTATAATCATTATCTGCAGTTAAATAAACATCTTCACCAAAGCCAATACAACCTTGTAAACCGCCACAAATATAAGCAGCACCACTGCTGCCTGCTGGGCCACCAATAATAGATGAAAGAACGCTAGTATAATTAAGACCTGAATAAAGATTATTAATTATAACATTACCTAAAAGTAATGAATTATAAATATTTTCTCTTTGTGCACTTGAATTTCCAGTAAAGCCGCCAGAAAGAATTGATGCTTTAAAGCTTGAATTATTAGTTGGCTTAAATTGATCTTTTGTATTTGAAGATTGTCTTGGATAAAGTAAAATTACACCATCTGAATTACCTTTTAAAGTAACATTACCCATACTAGAATTTTCTAAAATAGCAGTCTTAGTATAAGTATTAAGATAACTTGAAGCATCTGTAAATACGCTACCTCCGCCAGCTGCTCCCCATTCAGTGCCAGTTTCAGAAGAATTAACTTTTAAAACTTTACCAGCATCACCGGAACCAATAGTTGGTAAAACATCAATATCAGCTCATTCTGCAGTAGTAGCGCCAGAATTAACTGTTAATACTTGGCCAGCAGAGCCAATAGCTAATCTACCTTCTTCACCATCAGAATCACCAATAATTAAATCACCTTGATATTGAATTGGGCTTGTTCCGCCAGCATTAGCATCAACATAAGCTTTACTTGCAGCTTGGTTATTTAATGTTGGAGTTTCTGGTACTAAAATTTGACCATTTAAGTCTCTTTGAACAATATAACTTGCAGTAGCACTTGTTCCATATGGAACGTGAGTTTGACCATTGCCTATACCAGCAGCTTGGCCATATAAAGTATCAACTAAATAACCATCAGAAACTGAAACTTTACCATTGGCTTCTCAAGTTGTTTGTGGAGTACCGTTAACAGTAACAACTGTACCTTCATTAATAGCACCAAGATTTGTTCATAAAGCTGTGCTTGGAGTTTCACCAACTTGAACATATAATTCATAATTTGGTGAACTACCAACTAAATAAGCGGCATCTAATTTTTGTAATGTAGATGGGGCTGGTAAATCATCGGCATCTTCAACGATACCAACAATATCAATTAAGCCACCTTGTTCACCCTTCTCTCCTTGTTCACCTTGAGGGCCTCTTTGACCTTGTGGACCTTGTGGGCCTTGTGGGCCTTGAATACCTTGTGCACCTTGTGGAATAGCAAATGCAAATGTAAGAGTTGGGTTTTCGTTAGTTCCAGATTTTGTTACTGAAACTGTAGCAGCTTGACCTGGGTCTAAAGTAGATACTGTAGCAGCACCAGTAATAACTGGAGTTGCGCCTGTTGAACCTGTAGCACCTGTTTCACCTTGTGGTCCTGGAACTGGAAATTCACCCAAATCAAACCAGCTTGGTTCATCTTGGCCTTCAAAGGCTCTTGTAAAAATATAATAATTATATGGCTTTTCTGTGCCAACTAAATAAGCATCGCCATATTCGCCTTCATATTCAGCTGGATCTGGTAAGTCTTCAACATCATCAACTTGACCAACTACTTTAATACCAAAGTCAGCTAATACTGTAGCGCCTTGTTCAATGTCCTGAATATCGGACATGTTCTTATAGACTTGTTCTTGTAGATTTCTAAAATCTTTATTTCCAAAATTTAACATTCACTGTTCTCCTTCTCCTCTTTTTGAGGTTCTTGTAAATTTTGTTCTTCATTTATTTTAGCATTTAATTCTTCTTGTTTTTTCTCTATCATTTCAGCATATAATAAATATTCTTCAGTTCAATAAATTTCATTATTAATCATTGTGATTCAAGAAATACATAATGTAATAATAATAGATACTAAACAACTTAATAAAGTCATTCAATCAAAACTAAGAATTAATGAAGTTAAGGTTATACTTGCAGTAAATGTAGAGACTACAATAGCAATTATTTTTTTAGTATAATCGCCTACATCCATTTTTGCTGGACTTCTTGGAATAAAGACTTCTTTTTTACCTGCAAGTCTATTTAATATCTCATTAGCTTTTTTAAAATTATTATTTGTTCTAGCATTCTTTTTAGCTTGTAGTTTAAATAAAACTAATAATGAGATATTTGCAATAGCAGTACTTGTATTCATTACTATATACAAAATTCAGCCTTCTAAATTTTTTGGAAATGCTAAACCAATATCACTTGATAAGCAGCCCATAAATAAAGGCGGTATAAATACTGCTAACATTGATATTAGCCCTATAATTATAAAATAGGCACTATCATTCAATGTTTTTCTAATTTCTTTTCTAGCTTCCACATCTGGAGCAACTAGTTTTCTAAATTTGTTTTCTTCCCTGTTATTTTGTTCCATAAAGTTTTTACTCCAATAGTTACAATAATACATATGACCATAAATGGCGTGCCTGGACCTAATCAAAATAGTCAACAGGCAGTTCCAACGCCAATTAGTCAATTGTTATTAAATATTACGCCTAATAAGTACGGAACTCAAACTTCTGACGATAAGGCAAGAAATACTATACCAAATATAATAGCAGTTCGTCAGTCTCTGATATTATAGAATACTCAGACTCAAGGAAATGCAATTAGAAATCAAACTCATTTCCAGAATCTTTTAAACTTGTTTGGCTCAGCTTTAATTTTTGTTTTTCAATTTTGTTGTTGTTTGTTGTAATCTTCTAATACTTTATTCGGTTTCTTTTGGTGCTTCATCTGGTAAACGCTCATCCATTGCTTTGTTGGCAATTAGCTTAGTTCTATAATAGCCTATAAGTGGAGTAAATACCAAATCATCAAGAACTGAAGTAATCGCAAGTATTATAATTAGAGGCATTAAATAGTCCCTAATAGCAACAAACAAACCAATTAATACGAGTCATATAGGACAACGTAATTTCTTTTGTGATATAGCATTAAATACAGTTAACATTAATGCTATCATTGTGGTAGAAACTACTGCAACTTTTTGGGCAACAACAGCTTCACCACTAGCTAATGCCATAATAACATATATAATAAGTGGTAAACCTAAGCAGATCCAATCTAAAATTCTAAAAAATCATAATTTGAATCTGCATTGTTTTGTAAACTTAGAGGCAGCCATAAGCTATTCCTCCTTGTCTTCTGGTTTTTCGACGAAATACATATGTTTTAATCTGGCAGTAACTTCATTTAATTGTTTTTTAAGTTCGGCATTTTCTTTATGAACTTGAACAAGTTGTTTTTTAAGCGCTTTATCATTATCTGATAATTCTCTAACTTGATTACTTGTTTCAGAATTAGCTTTTTTAATTTTGCCAATGCCAACTCCAAGAGTAACAATCATTCCAACAACAGCAGTAAATGCTGGTACAATAGCTAAAACGTATTGTGTAATAATATCGAGTTCCATTATTCGCCCTCCTCATCAGTAACAAATAGTAATGGTTGTTCTGGATAAACAAATTTTTTAAAGCAAATATTAAACTTCTCAATGAATTTAGCAGTTAGATTATCATCTAATAATGATACTAATAATTCATAACCTTCTAATTTACTTCTTTTTAAATTTGTTGTATTTTGAGAGTTAATATAAGTTAACTCCTCTAAACTTCCTGTGCTAGGTGTAGTACTTGGGTTAAGCGCTTGATTATAAATAGCTTTTGAACCAGCTAATATCTCAGCTTCACTTAAAGCACGTAATTTAGCCTGAATATCTAATTTCTTTTCCCAAGTTGGACCATATTGAAACATAACAGAATAAATTTTATATTTGAATTGAGTTATGTCATTATTAGCAATTGGGCTATTACCATATTTTGCATAAAGAAGATAATATAATAAACTAACATTATCTGGCTGACCTGTGACAGAGCCGTCTTGCATACAGCCAGCAAAAGCACTATTATCTAAATCTGTTTTAAAATCTTCTGCGCTGTCCCAAACATCTGTAAATAATACAGTAGTATATTGTGGAATCATTTCAACGTTATTATTCATTTTCTTGACCTCCATCATTTACTTCGTTAGCTTCATCATAGCTTTCTTCTTCAGCTTCATCTGCATTTTCTTCAGCGGTTTCAACTGCGCTTTCAGAAACTTCACAAGTAATATTTAAACCAAATATTGCATTAGCAATTTCACAGAAGTTTTGTCTAATTAATAGACCATCTTGCATAATAATATCAACTGAAGTATTATTAACATCTGCTTCTTTTTCTAACTCATGAGCTTTCTTCTCAAATAAGCCACCATTCTTTAAGCCATATAAGGATAATCTTAAATTATCAATAGATTGCATTGCTAACATATATTCTTCTGCTTTTGCAACACCACCATTGTTTAATTCTTGGAATTCAACATTTCCAGTAATTGGAACATAAGGTTCGCCAGTTAAAGCAGCATTTTCCATTGACCTATTAGCAACTCTAACATCATCAGCTTGGTCAGCATCATTAACTCTAATTCCCTCAATGCCAGTAGCTAATAAGAGAGCTGTATTCATATATGGAATACAATTTGACATGACGTCAAGAATTGGGTCATTAATTACAACTCTTGGAATTATTGTTTGGCTTAATTGTTTTGTATAGTCGTGAAGTAAAACAGCATATGCACTGGTGTCTTCTTCTTTATCTTTAAGCTCTTTATTATAAACGCATTTAAGCTTTAAACTGGATAAATATTGTGCTTGTGCCTTACTTCCTTTATCTTCTGTCCCAGAAGTCATTGGAACTGGGTGAATTGTATTATATCTGCCATAAAAATCAATTGTTCCATCTAAGGCATATGGCATAAAATAATACTCTTCAAGATTTTTATCATAAAAGAAACATAATTGTCCTTTATAATAAATCATTCTTTCAAGTTCTTGTGATGTTATATTAGCAGGTAAATTTTTCCAAGTATATCTATTAATAGCATCTTGTTCGTCTTTAATACGTAATGCTTTTTTGATATCTTCCTTTAAAGTTTTTTTGCACCCACTGGTAAATTTAAGTGGTAAACCTGTTCTTGGATCAATACCAGCTTGATATAAGACATCTAATTGTGGTAATTTTGCTCCCATTTAAGTAGCCTCCTATTGTGGAATATAGAAACCTTTCAATGTTTCTTGATAAATTGCATCTGCAACATGGAAATCATCATTTATATTATCTAATCTAATTAATTGGCCTTTAACATAGACCTTATCATAGTCAGTTGAAGTTGAATAAGTATTTAATGTTGAAATTTTCATAACGGACATTCCATTATATTTAATTTTATCTTTAAATGCATTACGTTCAGCATCTGTGCAAGTAAAATATTCAACAAATGGAAATATTTTATTATTATTTGTTAAGGCAGTTGTTTTAGATAAAGCATTTGGTAAAGCTTTAATATTTCCAAGATTATAACCATACATGTCTTTAGTATAATCTTTTGCTTCTTCTTGTGATCTTCTTAACCAATCACTTTGTTTAACAACACCTAAGTCCGTTATTAATGGGTTAGTAATTCCTGTTTTAACAAAAGAAGCAATTCCAGAAATTGAAAGTGGTGCTGCTGCCATATTTAATAAATTGCCCATATTTTGGAAATCTTGTTGTTCTGTAGCAATTTTATTATTGACATCAATATTTTGAATTTGTCTGTCAAATATAGCTTGATAATTTTTATTTTGTAATTCATATTGTTGCCATTGATTTACTATTTTTGTAATAGAGAAATCTCCACCACAAATTAAGCCTCTGGCATCATCTATAGTATTAAAGTTTTCACCGTATAAACCTGATAAATATGGAGTAACATGAATATAAGGAGTATATGGTTTATATGTGCAATCAGCATTAAACTTAGTAATTCTACCGCCTGACTTAGCTAAACTAAATTCAAATGAACCAGCATAGTTTGGAGAAGTTAATCTATATAAATCACAAGTATCTGAAACTTTTAATGTTAAAGCATTAGTATTTGATAATGTAACTTGAGCATCAATATCTACAGTAAAAGTGCTTGTTCTACTTCAAAACATTACACCAATTTTTGCATTTTGGTCATTATATATAAAATTATAATGTTTGTCTTCTGTTAAAAAGCTATTTGGCACTATAAACTGTTCATCTACAATTTCACCAGCATCTATTAACTCTGGGTTTGGAAAATATGGTAAAATCTGAATATCATAAACATTATCTCCTGCTTGAGCTAATGAAATAGCTGCCTGTAAAGCTATTTGTTTAGACATTCTAACATCACCACTTGGATCAACATCTCCTGTTTCAGCATTTACCGCTGTAGAAATAATAAAGTTATCACTATATGGAATTGCAAATACATCCATTGGAGTATCACATGCTTGAATTCTATTAGCAGGCATATATGTTTTAATAATATAGCCTTCATCGCCAGAAGTTTCTTCTAATTCTATAGTAGCCTTATAGATTTCCCAAACTAATTGAACTGTTCCATTAGTAGCAATAGAAACATTATTTACAGTGATTGAATTTGAGCCATCAGTGAAGAAATTTTCACCACTATGTGCAAGTTTAAATGAATTTCAGGCTAAAGTAAATGCAGTATAATTTGTGGAATCACTAGCAGCTAAATTCCATGGTGTACCAGCTCTTCTTTGCCCATCTGTAGTATATTTAATTTTATAAATTTTGCCGTCTTTTTCAACAAATCTACCATTTCAAGCATTAATATCATCTTGTAAAGTGCTGTTAATATCTACACCATTTGTCAAAATATTATTAATATAATAATTTCTTAAAGCAGTATTGTATCTAATAACTTGTGCAAAATCAGCAGCAGCAACTGGTATAGTATTTCCATCAGAAAGTGCAAAACCGGTGCCACTAAAAACTATATTACCAGAAAATGGTGGATTAGCATATTTTGGAGCTTGCCAACCTGCAGAAGCTTCACCAGCCCAAGGAACATTAGACCAACCTATAGCTTGATATTTTGGGGTAGTTTCACATTTCCAGTTTACACCTTGAATATAACATCTACCAGCTGGAGTACCTCAACTTGTATTTTCTCTTTGTACAGGAGCTTGGAAAGAGCCTAATGTAATTAAATTTTTAATGCCTGTTGGCACATTTGACCAGCTCTCAGCAGTAGCTACTGGAGAAGTACTTTCATAATAATTACTTGCTGGGTATCTTGTTTTGTCTTGTGATACATAGCCTACAATTCAGCCACAACCTGTACCGTCTTTTAAAAGAGTTTCTGATTGCTTTATTTGGTTAACGGCCATATTTTCTGAATTAAATAAAAGTGGGTCACCACTATTACTAATGTTGCCCTTTTCAACAAAACAAGGTGCGGTCATAATTTCATTAAAATGATCAGCAATAACATCTCTTTTAAGAGCTAATTTGTATTGACCAGTTCTAGTACGTGCAGACTCTAAAATATACCATCTAGATACAATAAGAGATGTTCCAGGAATTAAGCCTTGTTCATAACATACTAAATAATCTGGAGCTCCATTATTCTCTCAGTTTAATGGTCTAGTTGTGTTTCCACTTGGTTCTTTTTGAACTTCATTTCCGAGAACTAATTCAGTAGCAATGCCATCGTTAGGGTTAAAATTAATATTTGAGAATTCTAAATAACTGGTACTGTTAGATTTATAATCAGCTATACCAGCATATCTTTTGATTACTCTATTGAAATAATTATTAAAACCCTTAAGTAATAAAATATTCATTTTAACCCTCCGATTAAAGAAATGGGCAGTTTAGGGTGATGCCCGGCACCGGGAGAAAAACTTATATGCTAACCAACATTAAGCAGCTTTAACTGTAATGAATGGATAGTTTGCTAAGTATTCTAATGTGTTATGACCAAATGTTAAGTAATGATTTTCTGTTAAGCTTCTTGGGTTGAAGAAGGAAGTACCAACTTCAAATGCACTCATATATGGAGGAAGTTTAACTAAAACTTTACAGATAACATCGGCTTTTTCAATGTAAACTTCACCATAAGAGAAGTCACCAGAAGCATCAATAATAGCACCGACTGGAATTTCATCACCTGGGAATACATGGTAAGAATTAGCACCAATTGTAATATCTTTTTCAACCATAGCTCTAACAGTTCCATTTGCATGACCAACGCCTGGAGCATAAGAACCATCATCACTGTCAATTGGTTTACCAGTTGTTGGTGAAGCAGCGCTGAAATCTGAAACATTTGCGGAAGTGATAACTGTACCGAAATAACGTGCTGGAAGAACTTCTTCTTCGAATTTGTCAACTAAGCCATCTTTGTGGAAAATAGTTGGAAGATCGATTTTACGGATCTTGTTGACATATTTTGCATTCCAGATAACTTTAATTGCTTCATCAGCATAAGAACGTAAGAATTGGTTGTCATTGAAATCTCTTGAATAATCGCCCATTTCAACGAATAAATCAGCTAAACCTTGAGCAATTAACATAGCTTCCATTTGTTCTTTTTCAACACCTGTTAATTGATATAATGGGTGTCCAGAACCTGTGCCTAAGTCAATAGATTTAATTTGTTTGCCAGTTGATGTTTCTGTAGCACCAATGTAGCAGTTGTAAAGAGTTCCATCATAGACTCTCTTTGTTTCTCTCATCCAGCCAAGCATAACGCTATTGAAAGCACTGAAAGCACCTTCATCAGCCCAAGCTCTCTTAGAGAGATAATTGTCAACAGTTAAACGAATTTGTCTGAAGACATCTAAGGTAATGTCTTGAACCTTTGGATCGCCTGGTCTGTCTAAACTTAATAAGTTAGCAGCTTCACTGTCATTACCCCATGCGTGGGATTTAAGAACATCTGTTGAATAGTATAATTTTTTGTCGCCGAATAAACCGCCGTCAACACGAGCCTTGTCAACTAAAGTTTGATGTTTACCAAGATTGTCGGCGAAAACTTCTTGGGAAATAATCATATTAGCAATAGAACTAAAGATTTCATTGCTATTTAATGTAAATGCAGATTGTAATGGCATTTTTTAAAATCTCCTTATTATTTTCTAACCTTGACGTCTCTTGTACGTCTCATAAGCTCTTGGGTAAACAAAGCACTATCACCCTCAGCATAATCAATGCACTCTTGATATACTTGTGCACATTTTTCAGCCATTTCAACGTCTTCACGAGTTGGTGAGATTTGTTTGCCTACAGGTAAGAATGGGTCTGTTTCTCCTTTAGCAATAAGAGTGTTTCTAAGTTCAAGCGCTAACTTCACATATTCGAGATTGTTATGCTCGTGATTAAAGAGTTCATCTCTAATTTCAACAGGATCACGATAATGTGGGCCATCGTTTACTTCAACAGTTTGTCCGTTGACAATACTATCGAGAAGCTTCTTATTCTCCGCCTTGAGCTTATCATAATCTTGGCGGTCAACACTATTTTGTTTTAGCTCTTTAATGGCAGCTAAGTAGTCTGGTGTCATATCTTCTACTTCTGTTCCCGTTACGCTAATTTCTTTCTCGTCTATCATATTATTTTTCTCCCCATTTGACGAATACATAACCGTGATCGCTCACAGTTTCTGATTTATTCTTTTCATTAATTATAATATACTTTGTCTTTTTGTCAGTTGCCTTAGCAGTAAGCTTTTCAGGCAAAACAAAATCTTCCTCTAATTCAGGAAGAACAATATAGTAATTATATAGGCTCATACCGCGAGTGCAATGAACCACGTTAAATTCTTGTGTTTCATCTTCTTCTAAGCGAGCTACCATAACTTCGCTTTTGATTTCCATTGTGTACTCTTTTTCAATTCCATTAGTACAGCCAGTTAAACACAATAAACCGGCGATAAATCCAATAAGACCTTTTTTCATTTGTTTTTCTCCTTTATATAATTGTCTTAGTTAGAGTTGTGGGGCTGTCTGTGATAGAGATATTCTAGTTTAAGTCGCTAGTCTCCCGGCGTACCTCTTCGGTCCTACTCGCCCGTCAGAGATTATACCAAATATTATCACTCAGCGCTCTCTATTTAATTTAGCTTATCTTTTTAACAAGAATTTCAAAAAGCTGCACATATGCCGTCAGAGCTGTACATAGGCTGTATCTCTGTTCATCTACTTGAACTCAGCTTCCAGCCATTAGCTCAGC
>JAEIGA010010028.1_pt1 | contig 14347 bp, 10 predicted proteins | sample 9270691 | NCBI WGS metagenome assembly JAEIGA01 (sample SAMN17057246, study PRJNA624740) | gut metagenome | biome: biome; isolation source: fecal sample | host: Bos grunniens | place: China: Xizang | collected 2019 | reverse complement strand
TAAGAATAATAATTCTAACTTGCAAAATATTTCATCTTTTTATCACTTCCAAGCCACTACTTACCCTCCTTCGGCAAAATCTTTATGCGTGCCGAAATAGGCAGGTGGTCCGAGAGTTCGTTGCTCTCATCCGCAACGTAGCTCTCTGCTTCAAGCTCTGGCGAAAAGAGGATATAGTCGATACGTAGCGTGCCTCGCATAGGTCGGAATGTATAGCCATATCCACCACCACACTGCTCAAAGGCATCGACATAACCATCCTTTAACTCGCCGTAGACATACGACATCGGAGTGTCGTTGAAGTCTCCACATATAATATTGCGATATGGACTACTCTCCACAATAGTACGCAGTGTGTCTACATACTCAGCTCGAATAGAGGAGTTTGTAGCAATTCGCTCAACAATACTCTGCATACGGTCGCCATCGTTTAGAATCCTACCCTGCTCTATATCCGAGCTATCCTCCGAGGATATATTCATCGAGTGGAGGTGGTTGTTAAATACCCTCAACGTATCATTCTTACCAACGATAACATCTACCCAGAGCGACGTGCCACGACCCTCACCCGAGAGCGAACCAGAGCCGATAATCGGGAAGCGGCTATATGTACGTAGCACCACCTCGCCCGACTCCACGACATCCTTCGAATAGAGTCGCTTATGGCGGGCATTGAAGAGCGAGTCTATACGCTCCACATTTGGGATATCGAGCGCATACTCCTGAAAACAGACAATATCGGCAAGCTCCTGGGCCTCGAAGTATGCAACGTGGTTATCCACAGCTCGCGAGGAGCTATCGTTTCTAAAACCGCGGACATTATAGCTCATAAGCGTGAACGAGCCACGGCTTGGCTTCTGCTCCACCTGTCGCATATAGACCACATTATAGAAATCCGAGATCCGGAACAATCCAGGGATAAGGAGCAGTGCCACGACACCAGCAATCTTCCAGCGACCCATAACTATCCAACAAAGTAGGCATATCACAACACCTATATACAATATAGGAGCAAAGATACCTACGATGGTAAGCGACCCGAATGCTGCGGGAGCAACGTGTGGCGTGAGATAGGCTATTATAAGTGCCACCGAGAGCGACATAGTAACAGCAAGCAACACAATAAAGAGTATCGTGCCTACGTATGAGCCACGGTTGTTGCTCTGTCGTCGTGGTGAGCCAAAGGGCTCACTATTATATTTATCACTACGTCGTGCCATAGTAAGTTGTTGGGGTTAGTTATAGTATATACGGTTTCTATCTCGGCGATTCCACAACACAAGCAACAACCAGCCGAAGAACATACCGCCAAGGTGGGCAAAGTGCGCCACACCATCCTGCGCCTGAAGCACAATAAGTAACAATTCAAGCAGACCATAGAGCACCACAAACCACTTTGCCTTCATTGGGATTGGTGGAATAAGGAGCATAATGGTTGCATTTGGATGCAACATACCGAATGCAAGCAACAGACCAAAGACCGCGCCCGAAGCACCAAGCGTAGGGGTACGTAGGTAGTCCCAAAGGAGCACAGGCGTATCCGACAGATGCATAATATCTATCTGAGCGATACCAAGTTGCACAAGTGCAGCTCCTACACCGCAGACAAAATAATATATCAAGAAGCGCTTTGTGCCAATCTCTGCCTCCAACTCTCTACCAAACATCCACAATGCGAACATATTGAAAAAGAGGTGCGAGAAACCGCCGTGCAGGAACATATAGGTCACTGGCTGCCACCAATTAAAGAAGTAGCTCTCCACAGGGAATAGTGCAAAGAGACCGTATATCTGTGCAGTATTTAGCAACTGCGTAGCAAGGTATGCTACAATATTGGCAATCAAGAGATTCGCCACCGCAGGGGTTCGCCACATTGAGTTCTGGTATGTAGTCATCATTTTATTTTGTTAATTTAGCCTTTATCTCGTCGAGTGTCAACTCCGCCATTATAGGGCATCCCGCAGGGGTAAAGCTTGTATTATCGCACTCGGCAAGTCTTCGCAATAGCTCGGCTGCGGACGCGGAGTTTAGTCCGCCACCAAAGTTGTGGCTTCCACGCTGCGCCATAAGCTCTGCCATACGTCGTCGCTCCCTCTCGCCCATGTTTTCGCCCATATCGAGGCTATGTAGTAGTTCATAGAGTAGCTCGTCGATAGGCGTAGTCATATCTATGACAGCAGGGCGACCTGCCACCGAGATAACACCTTCGCCACGATACTCAATCTCGAAGCCCAAGGCTGCGAACTCCGTAGCGTAGTTCTCCAAGCGCTCGTACTCCTCCAGCGAGAGTATAAGCTCCTCGGCAAAGAACATCCTCTGCACAGGTACTGCACCAGCACCCAAAGAGCGGATAATATCCTCATACAAAAGGCGCTCCTTAGCTCTGCGCAACGACACCAAGACCACCGAGCCACCATATATAGCCACGGCATAGCCGCCACCAACGTACATCACCTCGCTAAACTCTCTACGCTCGGCACTAAGTCCTGCCGACTGTATAAAGTCGAACTCCTGCTCCTCCGCCTCTGTGCCATCCTCGTCGATATACTCCACTACCGACTCCAAGCCTACGCCAGATGGGTAGTCGTATAGCTCGGTATCGTTAGCTATTGGTACTATGCTCCTTGGCTTTGATTGTAGCATAGAGCCATCGTAGGGCACATCAAAGCCCGTAAATGGTGTATCGGGTATAGGCGCCGTAGGGTCGATATACTCCGTATCGAAGGGGTTATATGCGCTATTAGTCGCTGTGCGTGGCTCACTGTATAGGCGCTCACGCTGACCTAAAACAGGGATGTCGATACGCTGTTCGTTGGAGAAATCCATCATAGGCACTGCGCCAGTCTTTGCCAAAGTCTCGCGCACTGCTGCCTGCAAAATTTCGAGTATAAGGTCGTGGTCTGCAAACTTAACCGTCGTCTTTTGCGGGTGGACATTGACATCCACCATATCAGGGTTGACGGTTATATATATGAAATAAGAGGGCATACATCCCTCTGGAATAAGCTTTTCGTAGGCGCGCACGATGGCTCGCTGCATCGCCACCGAGTTAAAATATCTACCGTTAACAAAGAGATACTGCTCGTTATTACGCTTCTTCGATGCTTGTGGGCGACCCACAAAGCCCTCAATACGAACAACTGAGGTATCAACCTCCACATCCAACAAATTCTGTTTGATATGCTTACCTACGACATCTATAATACGCCCCTTACGGTTTGTGGGTTGCAACGAATATAGCGGTGCATCATTCTGGCGAAGCTCAAACTCCACCTCGGGGTAGCACAACGCCACACGCATAAACTCGCTCTTTATTTGCGAGCTAAGACGCGAGTTATCACCATCGATAAACTTTCGTCGCGAGGGGACATTGTAGAAGAGGTTACGCACCATAAACTGCGAACCCTTAGAGCAGCTAATAGGCTTCTGCGAACGGAATGTACCGCCCGAAATCTCTGTCAGCGTACCAAGTTCATCCTCCTCACGGCGTGTGCGAAGTTCCACCTCTGCCACCGCAGCGATAGATGCCAACGCCTCACCTCGAAAGCCAAAGGTATGCAGTGCGTAGACATCCTCGATTGAGCGAATCTTCGACGTTGCGTGTCTATCGAATGCCATACGCGCATCGACATTCGACATACCCTTGCCGTTATCGATAATCTGGATAAGATCCTTGCCACCATTACGGTAGTTCACAGACACCGACGTGGCGCCTGCATCCAAGGAGTTCTCCATCATCTCCTTGACCACATTCGCTGGGCCATTTACCACCTCACCCGCGGCAATCTGGTTTGCCACAATCTCGGGCAGCAGCATTATCGTGTTACTACTCATACCGTTCAATCGTTGTAAAGGTCTCTACTCCACGCGCTTACCATCCACAATCTCGACATCATCGTCATAGATGGTAATCTTACCCACGGAGTTTTGCCACTCCTCAATCTCGTTCAAAGCCTCAGGCGTAAGGCTCTCAAACTCACGGAAGTCTATATCGCCATGACGCTCATCAAGGAGTATCGACACCGTACTATCATCGTTTTTCTCCACACTGCGTCCCGCTGGCACACCCTGCTGGGTTAGCTTCTCCTCGTTAGCACGCTCCACAAAGCGCATAAAGCGAGGCAAGAACACAAGCATTGCCAACACCATAGCAGCAGCTATTACAGCTATGCGACCCAAGCCCTCGTAGCCCGTGCGCTCACCACGCGAGGCATCGCGCGCCTCACGCTGAGTGCGGATATACTTGCCTGGGGTGTACTCCTGGTCATCAGCCGTAGAGGTACCGTGAAGTTCCCTACGTCTGCGATCACGCTCCTCCTTTACGGGGTCGTAGTGGCGAGGGATGTAGTTAAACTGTCGCGGCTTTGTTTTATGTGGTCTGAAAAACGACATTCTATCTTAGTAATCTGTTAATTATATCTTTGATTCTTGCTCTTCAACCTCTGAAAAAGCTCTTCATACGCTCCAGAATGTTCTGGTTTTCAAGCTTCTCTGGCTGCTTGAAGTGAGGCATCTTATCGAGTTTTTCGACAAGCTCACGCTCCTGCTTTGTAAGCTCCGTAGGGATAGTAATATCGACAATAACCTTGATGTCGCCACGACCCATTCCATTTACCGATGGAAGACCCTTGCCGCGTAGGCGCAATACCTTGCCAGCGTGAGTACCTGGCGCAATCTTGATGCGCACACGACCATCAATCGTAGGCACCTCAACCTCGCCACCAAGGATAGCTGTTGTAGCTGTGATGTTAAGTGTGTGTACAAGGTCGTTGCCATCACGCATAAGCTGTGAATCATCAATCTCCTCGATTACAACAATCAAGTCGCCATTGATACCGCCACGGCGAGCAGCATTACCCTTGCCCTCGACCTTCAATGCCATACCCTCGGCAACACCCGCAGGGATTGTAACCTCGACAATCTCCTGACCACGCTCCGTACCCTCGCCGCCACACTTTGTGCAACGCTCTTTAAGGATGCGACCCTCGCCCTGACAGTCAGGACATACGCTCTGAGTCTGCATACGACCAAAGAATGAGTTCTGCACGGTAATCACATAACCCGAGCCACCACACTTCGAACAAGTTGAGTAGCCCGAGCCACTCTTAGCACCCGTGCCGCTACACTCCGAGCAAGCGATGTTCTTGCTGATTTTTAGTTTTTTGGTTACTCCCTCCGAAATCTCCTTCAACGTAAGCTTTACCGTTACGCGAATATCTGTACCTCGATTCTGACGACGCTGGCGCGAACGACCGCCACCAAAACTTCCGAAGCCACCACCAAAGGCACCTCCGAAGATGTCACCAAACTGCTCGAAAATATCCTCCATCGAGAAGCCACCGCCACTAAAGCCTCCAAAGCCGCCAGCACCGCCAGCACCATTCATACCCGCATGACCAAATCGGTCGTAACGAGCACGCTTCTCCTCATTCGAGAGCACATCGTATGCCTCGGCAGCCTCCTTAAACCTATCCTCGGCCTCCTTATCTCCTGGGTTCTTGTCTGGGTGGTACTTGATTGCCGCCTTGCGGTACGCCTTCTTTATAGTCTCGGCATCGGCGTTTTTCTCAACGCCCAACACCTCATAATAATCTCTCTTTTCTGCCATAGTGTACTTCTAAATTACTCGCCTACAACAACTTTGGCGTAGCGCAACACGTGCTCACCCAACTTGTAACCACGCTGCACGCAGTCGATAACCAAGCCACGCTTATCCTCACCCGCAGCAAAACGTGCCACAGCCTCCTGCTCCTCCTCGTTAAATGGCTTATCTACGCAATCGATAGCTGTGATACCTGCACCCTGCAACACACTCTCAAACTTCTTCATCACAAGCTCCTCGCCCTGGCGCAATGCCTCGATATCGTCGCTCTTTTGTGATGCAGCAATGGCGCGCTCCATATCATCAAGGATTGGGAGAACAGCCTTCCATGCACCCTCACAACCACGCTCCACAAGGTCCATCTTCTCCTTAATGGTGCGTTTGCGGAAGTTGTCGAACTCTGCCTGCAAGCGAAGGTACTTATCACGCCACACAGCAATCTGCTCCTCTAATGATGGCTCAACTGACACATTGTCAGCGTCCTGTGCCACATTCTCTGCCACATTGTCAGTACCCGTCTCGGCAGATGAATTTGAAGTGGTCTGGTCTGCACCCTCCTCCAAATTTATATCTCTCTCTTTTTCAGATGTTTGTTTTGTCATATATATCTATTATTTTAATTCTTCTATTATATATTGCGCAAATTATATGCCTAACAAAAATATCGTTGGGCGCTTTGCCATATCTGGCATACCAGCCTTGCGCCACTCCTCGATAGTGCGGGTCCTGATAAACTCCTCGGGCGAGGTGATATCTACCGCCACGGTAAGCTTCAACTTTGGCGAAAGCGTTTTTAGCATCGTCTCAAAGAGCTTAATATTGCGATAGGGAGCTTCGATAAAGAGCTGCGCTTGATTCTCACCCATAGCTCTGCGCTCCAACTCTTTAAGGCGCTTGATACGCTCTGGCTCCTTAACCGGCAAATAGCCCACAAAGGCAAAGGATTGACCATTTAGTCCCGATGCCATAATAGCCATCAAAATAGAGGATGGTCCTACCAATGGAACTACTTTGACCCCCTTTCTATGCGCCAGCGCCACAACATCGGCTCCTGGGTCGGCAACACCAGGTACGCCAGCCTCCGAGATAACACCCGCCGAGCGACCCTCCAACACTGGTTTTAGCATACGCTCCACATCCTGCGCCGAGCGTGTGTGTTCGTTAAGTTCCACAAACTCCAGTTCCTCGATTCTGCGCTCCACGCCAGCCTTCGAGAGGAATCTACGCGCTGAGCGCACATTCTCCACGATGAAGTAATCCAACGAGTTCATCACATCGAGGTTTGCCTTAGGCAACACATCCCATACAGCGCGCTCGTCGCTGATAGGGCAAGGTATCATATATATAATTCCGCTACTCATTCTATCTCTCTGTATATATGCGTTTTACGCGCGATGATATGGATGTCATAATCTCGTAGGTTATGGTATCCAACACCTTAGCCATATCCTCCAACGTGTTTCCTCTCTCGGCACTGAATATCGTAACCTTATCGCCGACCTCAACGCCCTCGATATCCGTAATATCTATCATTGCGCTATCCATACATACGCGACCAATAATAGGAGCACTCTTACCCGCAACCTTAACACTCCAACGACCATTGCCCAAATGGCGATCCAAGCCATCGGCATAGCCCACAGGAATGGTTGCTATAACCCTCTCTCTATCGAGTTTGGCACTGCGTGCATAGCCCACCGACTCACCCTTTGCAAGGGTCTTAATCTGCACGATACGTGTCGAGAGCGTAGCCACCGGAATAAGGGCTTCGTTATGCTCAAAGCCGTAGCCATAGAGTCCCAAGCCTAAGCGACACATCTCAAACGCTGCAAACGGGAAGCGCAAAATAGCTGCCGAATTGGCGATATGGCGCAGCGGTGTATAGTCGAGCCACTCAATAAGCTGAGCACTCATATAGTCGAAGCGCTCAATTTGAGCCTCGGTAAACCTATCCTCCTCTGGCATATCTGCACTGCTAAGATGCGAGAAAATAGTCGCAATACGCAAAGTATGGTCGTGGTGAAGCGCGCGACCCAACAAGTCAATATCATCCTCCACAAAACCCAGACGGTGCATACCCGTGTCGAGTTTGATATGTATCGGATAGTTCTCCCTCTGGACATGGTGTGCAGCACGACGGAAGGCATCCAACGAATGGAAGCTATATATCTCTGGCTCAAGGTCGTGAGCAATCATCACATCGAAGCTATCTTGATCAGCATTAAGTACCACGATAGGCATCGTAATACCCTTCGAACGGAGCAGCACACCCTCATCGGCAAATGCGACAGCCAAATATTTGACCCCCTCGTGTTGAAGCATACGTGCCACCTCAACATCACCCGTACCGTAGCTTCCAGCCTTTACCATCGCCACAATTGGATGGTGTTGAGGAAGATGCGAGCGGAAATAGTTCAAATTCTTCTTCATCGCCGAGAGGTCGACCTCCAAAGTCGTAGTATGTGTCCTACGCTCCAAGAGGCGTGTTACACGCTCGAAACGGCTATCGCGGCTACCCTTCAATAAAATCACCGAGTCTGCCCATCGCTCACGCGAAAAATTTTCGATAAGTTCGTCGGTAGAGTGGTAGAATGCCGAGTTACGCGGGAAGAGCGATGCACAAGAGGATATATTCTCGCCCACACCGATAAAGTAGTCGACACCCGCTCTGCGTACCGCCTCAGCAATACGCGAATAGAGCGCCTCGTTGGTCATACCGCTCTGGCGTATATCCGACACCACAGCCACACGCCTGCGACCCATCGACTGCAAGTGCAGGGCATCCAACGCCACAACCACAGAGTTTATATCCGAGTTGTAGCTATCGTCTATAATCATCGAGTTGTCGATACCCTCCTTTAACTCCAAGCGCATCGAGACCTTAGCCGAGAATATCGCCTCGTCGACACCATAGCCAAGTTTACGCATAAGTGCCGATACGTGCAGAGCATCGACCGATAGAGCATCACTAAGTTCCAACTCATAGTCCTCGGATTCGGCGCTACTATCTATTAACTCTCTATCGGAGTATAGCTCCTTAATACGCTTGGCAAGCGTTGGGTACTCGCTACTATATATTATTGTTTTTGCTCGCTTAGCAAGAAGCAACTTCTCATCGATTTTTTGATCCTCGCTTGCGAAGTTTGCCGAGTGAGCATCGCCAATCGAGGTTACTACCACAATCTCTGGCTCTATCATGCGCTCCAAACGCTCCATCTCGCCAGGATGTGAGATGCCTGCCTCGATAAAGGCAACCTGCTCGCTACCATCAAGCATTAGCAACGAGAGCGCCACACCAAGCTGCGAGTTATAACTCTTAGGCGAGGCGAATGAGTGTACGCTATCGGGCATTGAGCGCGATGCCCACTCCTTAACTATTGTCTTACCATTAGAGCCCGTGATGGCTACAACCCTACCCCGAAACTGCTCACGATGATAGGTAGCAAGGCGCTGCAACGCTGCCAACGTAGACTCTACAACCACAACGCCGCAACGCTTATTTGGTAGCACCACCTCGCGCTCCACGATAAAGGCCTCAACGCCACGAGCCACCATACGCTCGATAAACTGATGGCCATCGTGATTCTTGCCATCAATAGCAGCAAAGGCGACCTCCTCGGTAGATACCACGCTACGCGAGTCAGTAGCAATGCTACACACCCTAACGTCAGCACCTCGGTGCTCACCACCCACGATGTGGGCTATTTCAGACAATAGATAGTTCATAACCTATATCTTTCAAGTTACTGCTTAAATGTCACTATGGTAATACCCGCACCACCTCTATCGGCATGGTCATCAGCCACCGTAGCCACATCTTTTACCGTACGCAAATAACGACGTATCTCCTCCTTCAAGGCTCCTGTGCCCTTACCGTGGAGGATGGTCACGGTCGAGACTCCCACCATCAAGGCATCGTCGACCAAATCCTCAACAGCCTCCAACGCCTCCGCAGCTCGCATACCACGCACATCTATCGTATCGCGGAAGTTAAGCTTACGCTCGCGAATATCTACCGACACCACGGTACGTGCCGTAGTAGGACGTGTGGCTGCGCGATACTCCGTCGACGAGACTACACTTAGGCGCGAAAGCTCTACCATAATCATCATTTGCCCAAACGCCACCTGCGCCTTTTTGCCCTTAATCTGCTGCACCACACCTGGTGTTGCTTGACCTTCGAGTTTCACTTTGCTACCCACCTCGATTATCTGTGGCTTAGGCTGCGGTTGTGGTTTCTCCACAACACCACCATTCTGCTCACGCTCCTCGGCACGCTTCTCTCTGCGCTCCCTGCGGCGCGCCAAGCGCTCCATTTCGCGTTCAATACGCTCATCAGCGCTCTTATCACTATTATCAACCCCCTCAGCAAAGCTTACCAACTCCTTGCGTGCCAGGCGCGTAAGCTCCTTCTCTGCCTGCGACTCACGGATTGTGCGAATAGTATTTTCGATCGTGCGGTTAGCATTAGTAATAAGCTCCTCAGCCTCCTTACGCGCACTCTCCAAGATTCTACGACGCTCCTCCTTTATATCCTGCAACCTATCAGTATAGGTCTGCTCCAACTGCTCCACCTTTCTATCTGTCTGGCGTATGCGGTCGCGCTTCTCTGCCCAATAGCGCTTATCGCGAGCAATCTCGCGGAGCTGCTTTTCGAGGTTTATATGGTCTTCGCCCGCCTTATCCATCGCCTTGCGAACAATATTCTCTGGCAGACCAATCTTACGCGCCACCTCGATAGCAAAGGAGCTTCCAGGCTTACCCATCTCGAGGCTAAATAGTGGCTGAATATTCTTAACATCGAACGACATAGCGCCATTCGCCACACCATCGTTACGCGATGCAAAATACTTTATATTAGCGTAGTGCGTAGTTATAACGCCATAACTTCTACACTCCACAAAGTGTTCCAATATAGACTCCGAGATAGCGCCACCAATGGTAGGCTCCGTTCCCGAGCCGAACTCATCAATAAGTATCAACGTATGCTCCGAGGCCTCCTGCAACATCGCCTTCATATTCACAAGGTGCGATGAGTAGGTCGATAGGTCATTCTCCAACGACTGCTGGTCGCCAATATCTATCATCAGCGACTTAAACAACGGAAACTCCGAGTTCTCCAACACGGGAACAAGGAATCCGCACTGCACCATATACTGCAACAAACCCGTAGTCTTCAAGCACACAGACTTACCGCCAGCATTAGGTCCCGAGATAACCAATATTCTGCGCTCAGCATTAAGCTCCATATCCAATGGAACAATCTCCTTACGCTGTGCGCGCAAGGTCTGCTGTAACAGCGGATGGCGCGCCTTACGCAGTAGCAGACGACCCTCCGTAGAGATAATAGGCATCGCCGCCCCATTCTCCAACGCCCAGCGAGCCTTAGCCCTCAAAGCATCCATGCGCGTGAGGTACTCCTCGATACGTGCCAAGCCCTCGACATCAAGGCGTAGCACCGCCGTAAGCTCCGTAAGGATGCGTACTATCTCTCGCTTCTCGGCATACTCCAACTCTTTGAGTTCGTTGTTTAGCTCCACAACCTCAACGGGCTCGACATAGAATGTACGTCCCGTAGCCGATTCATCGTGTATAAATCCCGCAATTTTGCGCTTATTGGCTGCCGACACAGGAATCACCGCGTGACCATCACGTATCGAAAGCATTGCATCTGCCTCAACAATACCCGAGGCCTTAGCCCTTTGCAACACTTGTTGCAGGCGCTTTGCCACCATACCCTCGTGCTCGCGTATCGCACGGCGTATATCCTGCAACTCTGGTGAAGCCGAAGAGCGCACCTCGCCCTTCTCGTCCACCACACGCTCTATGGCGCGCTGCAACTCAGGATATGTGCCAACACCGAGGGTTATGCGACGTAGGTCGGGATACAACCCCTCCTTGCGCGAGAGTATAAACTCCACAATCGAGGCTGCCGACTTCAAGGAGCGAAGCAATATTGCAGCCTCCTCCTCGTTGATGTACGAGCCCTCGACCGCAATCTTATCGACGATAGCGGCAATATCCTCCTGCTCGCCAATATCTGCGCCATGCTCCATAGATATAACCACTCGCATCTGGTCGGCAAGCTTCAAGCGCTCCTCCACCTCTCGCTTGGATGCAGAAAATCCCTCTGAGACTATAACCTCGCGCGCCGACTGCATCGAGCATAGCGCCATCACCTGCTCACGAATACGGTCAAAACCTATGCGCTGTTCAAAATTAGCTGGATATATCATAACAATCTCTTTGCCCTACCTTTTAACTATTTCACCACCCTGGAAGTAAACCACATAAGCATCCTTAAAGCTCTCGCGCACTTGCTTCAATGCCTCTTGCGCCTCAGCAGAGTTTTGATACGTGCCATAGCAATACTTAAACTTATACTTTCCCGTGCCTATCAACTCCTTAACCTTACCCTTGTAACTCTTAAATTGATAGTCATTTGTATCCACCGAGTGCATACTCGATATAAGCTGAATGGTATAGCCCTCCGCTAGCTCCTTTGACTCGCTCTTCTGAGGCTCTTGCGGTTGCTCCTCAACCACCTCGGCACAGCTACCGTCCAACGCCTTGAAGTATGCGATAATTGCATCGGCAATAGCCGTTGCCATCTCTGTTTTTGCACCCTTCGAGGTTAGATAATTGTAGTCACCATCGTTAGTAAGATAGCCCAACTCCACAATCACGCCTGGACCCTCGAAGTAGTACAACACGGTAAAGACGGGACCCGCCTTAACACCGAGATTTTTAAGACCATAGCTCGACATATTCTTGCAGCACTCCTCGGCAAAATAACGGCTATATGGTTCATTTTCAAGCTGTCGCGCCACCGCCATCATAAAACCAAGAGAGTTGCGATCCAAATCCTTAGCGTCGATAAAATCTCCCTCATCGGCATAGCGTGCCGCCACGTTATCGTTCTGATTCATCAGCTTCTCATTGAGCGTCAATACCCACACCTCACAACCATTTACCGTAGGCTTCTGGTGGGCATTGGCGTGAATACCGACATATAGGTCAGCCCCCTTCTTATTGGCAAACTCGGCACGCATACGATTATCTACCGACTGCGTAGCGTGATACGACGAGTCGCAACTACGTGTAAGATATACATCCAACGACTCGGTGCGCGTAGCGAGTATCTTACGCACCTGCTTTGCTACATCCAACACATAGTCCGCCTCTCGCACCTGCTTCTGCACCTTGCCTGGGCGGGGATTGCCATGTCCTGCATCGAGCACAACAACCCTTTTATGCCCCGTTTGCGCAAGAGACTGCACACCCCACTCCTCAGCAAATAGCGGGAGTAGCAGCAGAAGAGAGAGCGCAATTACGATATTTCTCATAAAATGTTAAATTTTATGCAAAAAAATTATTATCTTTGCAAGTTGTTATGCCAGCATATAAACGCTTGCGCACAACACCAAAAAATGGCAAAATTACACCCCTTGGGTGTTTTGCCGACTCAGTCGGCAAAGTTACAAAAATTTATTGAAATTTGAGACATATATTCTTAAAATATCTAACCTCAGCACTGCTTATTGCAGTCTTTGCGGTACTCTCCTTTGGCATCACAAGTGCCGGAGCGGGAAGCCTCGGTCTCTTCCAGACCCGAGATAGTGCAACCGTATCAACTACCCAGCGCGACACAACCTCTGAGCGTCGTCGCACGCGTAGCGCGACATTCACCGATATCATCGAGGGTAAAGCAGTCGATTCTGTGGTGTTTGATGCTCGCAACAACCTTATTTATAGCTATAAGAGTGGCGATGTGACATATCAGGGCATGAACCTCAAAGCAGACTTTATGCGTGTCAATATGCAGACCAAGGATGTCTTTGCACACGGCTACCCTGCCGACACCGTAGACGGAAAGCCTACATCTACCCACCCGGAGTTCTCGGATGGTGGCTCGCCATACTCTATGGATACCATCACCTACAACCTCGACTCTCGCAAGGCTAAGATTAAGGGTATTGCAACACAGGAGGGCGATGGCTGGCTTATCGGTAGCAGCGTGAAGATGCACCCCGACGAGTCTATCCATATCGGAAATGGTATGTACACCACATGTGACTGTACCGACCATCCACACTTCTACATCGCCATGACGCAAGCTAAGGTTATCCCTGGTAAGAAGATTGTCACAGGCTATGCCTACTTGGTTATGGAGGATGTGCCTATCTACTTCCCAGGTATCCCTGAGGCATTCTTCCCTATCAACAATGGTCCTAAGTCTGGTATTTTGATGCCAACATACGGTGAGGATGCCAAGGGTTTCTTTATCCGCGACATCGGTTGGTACTTCGCCATTAGCGACAATATGGACCTTGCTATTCGAGGAGGTATCTACACCCTCGGCTCATGGGAGATTTCGGCTGTGTCACAGTATGTTAAGCGATACAAATATCGCGGCAACTTCAACCTTAAATACTCAGCTATCCGTACCGGTGAGAAGGGCGATGCCGACTATGTGGATCAGAACAACTACAAGATTCAGTGGTCGCACTCGCAGGATGCTAAGGCAAACCCTGGTTCTACATTCTCAGCATCGGTAAACCTCACATCAAGTGGTTATAGCCGCTACTCAGCAACAAACGTAAACGACATCCTCGCCACGCAGACCAACTCATCAATCTCATACTCAAAGAATTGGGAGGGCACGCCATTCTCGCTATCTTTGAATATGTCGGCATCACAGAACTCAAAGAATAAGACTATCGCTGTGACAATGCCTACCGTGAC
>JAEIGA010010027.1_pt1 | contig 14348 bp, 9 predicted proteins | sample 9270691 | NCBI WGS metagenome assembly JAEIGA01 (sample SAMN17057246, study PRJNA624740) | gut metagenome | biome: biome; isolation source: fecal sample | host: Bos grunniens | place: China: Xizang | collected 2019 | reverse complement strand
TCTGTGATAAGCTGGCTGCCTACGAAATCCTCAGCGCCATGCACAACGCGATGACCTACTGCCTCAATGTCCTCAAGAGTTGAAAGGACTCCATATTCCTTGTCAAGAAGTGCATCGATAACTGCCTGAATGCCGACCGTATGGTCAGCGATTGGCATTTCCTTAATGAGTTTCTCCTTACCTGCAGCCTCGTGCTTAAGACATCCTACTTCCATTCCGATTCTCTCAACGAGACCTTTTGCGAGAAGGTCATAGACCTCATCGTTCTTCATATCGAGAAGCTGATACTTCAATGAAGAACTTCCGCAATTGACAACTAAAATGATCATTTTCTATAGATTTTTTAATGTTATTTTTCAATTCGTTAGGGATTATAAAAAAATCCCAGGCAATCTTTGCAAAGTTATAAAATTTATCGCTACTTTCGCAAAAATTGATATTCAAATGAACGTGGAGAGAGAGATTGCAGGGTTCGCCTTACCATTTACCGCCGGAGTTTTTGTAACGGCATACACAGGAGCCATATTCTGTGGACAATCATCCTTTATACATTTCAGCGCACTGATGGTGATCTTCATCACTGTTCTGCTTCTTTGGAAGAGAAAGGCTTTCAACTATGCGGCATATATACAATGGGCATCGATCTCAGTCCTGGCCCTAAGTTGCGGAGCGCTTTCTGCAGCGACAGCCATAAGTCTCTTCGATTTACCTGAATCCGGCCTGGAAGTTTTCTGCAGCAAAGTGGGGCTTGAAATGCAAAGATTGATAGACGGCATTCAATTCAAGTCAAAAGACACCTCCGCATTGATCAAAGCCCTGCTGACTGGAGAGAGGGGTGGTCTGTCAAGTGAAATCAAGAGCGCATTCAGAGATAGCGGAGCCTCCCATATTCTCGCCTTATCCGGACTCCACCTTGGAATCATATATGGTATACTATTAAAGGTATTCTCAATTTTTGGAAACAGCCGTCATATAATGATTGCCCGCTCCCTCGTAATCATAGTCATATGTGGCATATATACAATATCTACGGGTGCCGGCGACTCACTCGTCCGCGCACTGATATTCATATCACTTAGAGAAATTGCCAAAATCAGCTGCCGATACAGAGGTCTGGGACAGATTCTGCTGATATCCTTGATCATTCAGCTTATAATCGATCCGCTAGCAATCCGCTCAGTCAGTTTCCAGCTTTCATATGCAGCTATGACAGGAATTGCATTCATCTATCCTCGATTGGAAGGATTCTGGGACAGGGCTGCTGCTTTTTTCAAATCGGGAAGGAATGAAGAAACTGACAAGGATGACGAACATGGAATTTGGGATGCAAAAATCAAGAGCAGGATCTGCAGAGCAGCGAGATGGATTTGGAATACAGTTGCATTATCGATTGCATGTCAGATCACGACAGCTCCATTGGCATACATGTATTTCAGCACATTCCCACTTTACTTCATGCTTACTAACCTGCTGACACTTCCACTGACCGGCCTGCTCATTCCGGCTGCATTGTTGACAGTGACCCTCTCCACCATCGGTTATTGTCCGGAAATCCTGATTCATGCCACCGAAGCACTGGTCTGCCTTCTGATCTGGCTATTGGAAGTCATCTCCACTATGTAAGCTCATGTGTCTGCCTCGGTTTCAGACATCTTAAGGTTTACAGGTTAAACATCTGTGAAGGATATTGTCGAGGAAGACAACGCAGGGAGACTGTTCCTTTCTCCACTCCAAGAGACGACAGAGCTTCCAGACTGCAACGATATGCATGTTCCGGAGTATTGTTATTCTCACTCAAGTGACATAAGAATATATTCTTCAGTCCTGAATGATAGAAGCGACGTATAGCACTGGCACATTCATCATTTGATAAATGTCCGCATCCTTGCACGATACGCATCTTGAGTTCATATGGATAAGGGCCACTCATCAACATATCCATATCATAGTTCGATTCAACCACTACAGTATCAGCCTGACGAGCAAATTCGACAGCTTCATCTGTCATGCGGCCGACATCGGTCATTATCACAAACCTACGGTCCTCGACCTCGATTGCATACCCTATTGTTTGAGTGGCATCATGTGGCACAACAAAATAGCGGACCTTCATTCCTGCAATCTCATTCCACTCTCCTTCCAGAAGATCACGTCTGCACGGACCTATGGTCGGAGCTGTAAATGTGTGACGGGCAAGAGCCTGGTGTATCGTTCCGGATGTGAACACAGGTTTGGAAAGGCGTTTGCAGAATGATCCGAGGTGTCGGATATGATCCAGATGATCATGAGTGACAAGAACTGCAGAAAAGGAATCCATATCCATTTCATGTTCCTGCAGAACCTTTTTCAGCCTTCTCAGGCTGACACCGGCATCGATCAATATTCCACCTTCTTCAGTACCAAGGTAATAGCAATTGCCACAACTGCCACTGGAAAGACTCATAAACCTGACCATCCTCACTATCCCTCCATATTTTCTGTACCGAACTCCACAAGAGACTGATCGCCCAGCACATCTGCAAGAAGAGCTGCAAGATCGGTATCCGGATTATAATAGACAGAAGGGAGTCCGGCAGCAATGGCACCATCAACATTCTTCTGAGAGTCATCAATAAAAAGCAAATCTTCAGAAGGAAGACCAATCTTTTCAAGTATACGCTTATAGAAAGCTTCGGATGGTTTGAGTGCCTTCATCTGGTAGGACAGAAAACTTTGCTTGAAGATTTTCTCATAATCAACCCCGACTGTGGCAAAAAGTTCCGGCATATGCGACGCCACGATAGGATTATTATTTGAAAGAATATAGAGATCATAAGACTCTGCCAAACGATTCAAAAGTGCTCCCTTATATGCCGGGATTCCCGCAAGAATATGCATGAATGCATCATCTACATCCTTTGGACAAGCATCCGGACGAGAATCTTCAAGGACTGCCTTGCGAAACTCATCCGCCGAAATCAAACCCTCTTCCATATCTCCGACTATGCCCTTCTGATGGCATGGGTCAAGAACATCATCTATCTTCTCATATCCCAATTCTCTCTTGAAGGCTGCCTTGCAACCCTCTATATCCAAGTCGATCAGTACACCGCCGAAATCAAATATTATCGCTTTCTTACTCATCATTTTCACAATATTTCTTAATCACACTGTAGGCATCCTGAACTCCCAACTCTCCTGCACGTGACAAATCTATACATCCTTTTTCCTTGTCCTTGAGATATATAAGAACAAGTCCTCTATTAAAATATGCATCACCCATATATGGATACAGAGCAATAGCCTTAGTATAATTCTCTATCGAACTGATATGTTCTGATGACAGACAATACAGGTTACCAAGGTTATAGTAAATATATGGTATGTCAGGTACCAGATCCGCTGCAGCATTCATATCACGGATTGCATCAGAATAATCATACTGTCTGGAAACCTGATCCTTCACACGAGCTCTGGTATTGCCTGAATCATCCATGGAAAGGACCTGCACATTACTCTCGATCGAAGAGATAAAATCAATCATCTCAGCCCTCAGTGCCCCTCTATTCATATGATAGAATGCTCCATAAAGTCTTTCTATTGAATCACTTTCACTTGAACCCTCCACAGCTTGACCATAATAATTCAGAGATGAATTGAAATGTTTTCCACAATACTCATGAAGAGCCCGTATGAACAGTTGCTGAGCCCCTGACCGTTTCTCATCCCAGGCCTCCTTTTCAACCTGCCTCAGAAGTTCATCCGTCATTGGATTTTCCTCGTTTTTCACTTCAACCCCTATGGGAAGATCCTTCTCGAATCTTGCTATGAGAGCATTCTCATATCCTCTCTCCAAAGCATAATTCGTATCATCCTTGACATTTGTCAGCACAAAACGATAAAGAGGACGAAGTCTGATGTCGATATCACGATGCTGAAGAAGTTCGTCGTCAAAATCCTTTTTCGCAAAATCTGCATCCAATGCAATCAGAGTACTGTATTTTCTTGTGGTATCAGCAAATGAAACCTCATCTGATGCACTCTTCTGCCTATATTCCTGAACCTTCTTCTGCGCTGTTTCATAATCCTTCCTGGACGCCTTGAAGTCACCGAGCATATTCTTCACATAGGCCCTGTTCATATATGCCTTGGCAAAATCCGGATATAGCTCGATTGCCCTGTCATAGTCTTCCAACGCATCCCTGTACATTCCCATTTCAATGAAGATTGAAGCTCTATTGAAATATGCAAGGACATTTTCCGGATTGATATTCAACACCCTGTCCATGTCAGACAAAGCATCTTCATACGCACCAAGCTGGGCACTGATCAGACCTCTATTATAAAGAGTCAATGCATTGCCGGGCTCATCCTGAAGGACACGATTCAAATCTGCCATAGCCTGCTGATACTTCTCCTGCTCATAATACATTATGGCTCTGTTGAAATATGCAAAGGTATTTGTCGTATCAAGTTCTATGGCCTGGTTCATATCCGCAATTGCAAGATCGTAATTTTTCTGCGATGCATAAAGACGCCCGCGACGGACATATCCTTCAGGATCGAATCTATCCAGCTTTATGGCTTTATTATAGTCGTTTACAGCCTGAAGAGTATCACCCAGAAACAGATGGCTTGCACCTCTGTTCAAATAGGCTGAAGGATCCTTCGGCTGCTTGCGTATATACTTGTCAAAATCCTTTATTGCCTTGTCAAACTGTTGCGAAAGAAAATATGTCACTCCCCTGCTGAAATACAATCCCTCCGAACCGGGACGAAGATCAATCGCATGCTGCAGATCCGCAAGAGCCGAATCATAGTTACCAAAACGGCTTTCAGTTATACCTCTATAATGATATCCCGATGTGAATACGGGATTCAACCTGACAGAACGGTCGAAATCCCTCTTGGCTCCACGAAGATCACCGAGATTATATTTTGCAATTCCGCGAAAGAAAAAAGTCCAGTAGTCTGCAGTATCAAGCTGCGACAGAACATTGAAATTTTCTATTGCTGCAGAATACCTGCCATCAGCAAGGGCCTGTCGTCCTCGGAAGAAAAAGACATCCTTGTCGTATTGTGCACTAAGCTTGCCCGGACTCATGATCAAGACCAGGATGAAGATAAAGTATTTAAGTAGCCTGTGCATATAAAAATATTTCTTGTTACAGCTTATTTTTTCTAATTTTGGCGGCCGTTAAAACAGGCCAACAAAAAGCAAACCCACAAATATAGTCATTTCCAGCGCGCATGCAGACAAAAAAAATCAAAATTTCATCGAAAATGCTCATGATCTTTATCATGACATTCTTTCTGTGCAATTTTGCGCATGGACAAAGCAGCATGGGTTTTATAAGTTCTGCGGCAAAAAACATTATCTGGGAGAAAAAGCTTTATCAGAAAGTCGACTTCCTTTGTGACACCCTTTGTCAGGGCAGAGCAACCGGCACCAGAGGCAGCATAGAAGCTGCATTCTGGATTGAGAGGGAGTTCCGAGAAGCGGGACTGATGAGTTTTGACAGCACATATACAAAGAGAATATATGCAGGCAAAGGGCTGCTCGGGCGCAATATCATCGGTTTCATCCCCGGTTCAAAGAAAAATCCAAAAGACAAGTATATTGTGGTCGGTGCCCATTTCGACCATCTTGGTCAAATCAACCGCATCACTTATCCGGGAGCTGATTCAAATGCATCAGGCACAGTTGCATTGATCAGCCTGGCCGAGATGTTCTCAACAATGAAGACACTTGGAAAAAGCTACAACAGCAATATCATTTTCGTCGCCTTCGATGCAAGAGAAATGAGCCACGCAGGTTCCAATGCATTCTGGAAAATGATTGAAAACGGAGAACTTACCGACCCTGTAAGCGGAAAAACAATCCGTCCCCATAACATCCGGCTTATGGTCAACATAGACCAGATCGGCTGTACGCTGTCACCTCTTGAAAGCGGAAGGAAGGATTATATGATAATGCTTGGAAATCACTCCCTCAAACCATCGGAAAGAGAACTCCTCTCATATTGCAACCGCAGCAGCGGCCTGCATTTCGACCTTGACTTCACATATTACGGAAGTAAGAATTTCACAGAGGTTTTTTATCGACTTTCAGATCAGAAAGTATTCATAGACAACAAGATACCCGCAGTACTCTTCACCTCCGGCATCACTATGAACACAAACAGGACAAGGGACACCGCAGAGACACTTGACTATGAGATATTCAAGAAGAGGATATATCTCATCTTTGATTGGCTTGAAAAGATGCTTTAAATTCTCTACCTTTGTGTGTTATGAAACAGTTTTGGAAAGTACTCAAGCGCTTCGCCGCACCATACAAAGGATATCTCGGAGGTTCTGTGATTCTGAACCTCTTTTCGGCAGTATTCAACATATTTTCATTTGCATTGTTGATTCCCATTCTGAACATCCTGTTCAAGATGGATACAACCGTATATGAGTTCGTCCCCTGGAACGGGCTGCCGGACAAGGATCAGCTGATGAACAATATGTACTGGTATGTCAGCCAGTTGATTGAGAAATGGGGTGGTTCTAACACACTGCTCATCCTCGGATGCGTCTTCGGATGCGTAACCTTGCTCAAGACTTCCTGCTATTTCGCATCGTCTGCGGTTATGGTTCCGCTGAGGACCGGCATAGTGCGCGACATACGCACCATGGTGTATAACAAACTTCTCAGCCTCCCGATGGGCTTTTTCAACAAGCAGAAGAAGGGTGACATCATCGCAAGAATGAGTGGCGACGTGAACGAGATAGAAAACTCGATCATAAGTTCACTCGACATGCTCATCAAGAATCCTATACTCATCATATGCTATTTCTCCGCACTCATATTCCTGAGTTGGGAACTGACCTTATTCACACTTACGGTGGTACCTGTGATGGCATGGGGAATGAGCGCAATCGGAAAGAAACTCAAACGTAAGTCGTTGGAAGCACAGGAGAAATGGAGCGAGACCATGGCTCAGCTTGATGAAACCCTTGGAGGACTCAGGGTGATAAAAGCCTTCATTGCAGAAGACAAGATGAAGGAAAGATTCACCCAGACAGCAAACCAGTATAGAAAGGCATCAGCAAGAGTGGCTGTCAGGCAGGCATCGGCTCATCCTGTCAGCGAACTTCTCGGTTCAATAATGATCATGGTCGTACTATGGTTTGGAGGAACGCTTATCCTCAGCGAAAAGGCACCGATCGACGCTTCGACATTCATTTACTACATGACCATACTCTACAGCGTACTTGCCCCACTGAAGGAATTCTCCAAAGCAAGCTACAACATCCCTAAGGGCATGGCCTCGATGGAGAGAGTCGACAAGATCATGAATGCAGTGAACGACATAACAGAGCCTGCGGAGCCGGCCGAGCTCAAAGGATTCAATGAATCCATACGGTTCCAAGGGGTATCATTCAGCTATGAGGATGGCAAGGAAGTGCTCCACGACATCGATTTCACTGTACCAAAAGGCAAGACTGTGGCTCTTGTTGGGCAATCCGGTTCCGGAAAATCAACACTTGTCGACCTGATTCCCCGCTACTACGATGTCACAAAAGGTTCCATCACTCTTGACGGAACAGATATCAGGGATCTGCGTGTCAAAGATCTGCGAAGCCTCATAGGCAATGTAAACCAGGAAGCAATCCTATTCAATGACACTATATTCAACAATATAGCATTCGGCGTGGAAGGTGCGACCATGGAACAGGTCGTGGAAGCGGCAAAGATTGCCAACGCACATGAATTCATCATGGAAAAGGAGGACGGATATTTCACCAACATCGGAGACCGGGGTGGAAAACTTTCCGGAGGCCAGAGACAACGAATCAGCATTGCACGTGCCATATTGAAGAATCCACCTGTTCTGATTCTTGACGAAGCGACATCCGCCCTTGACACCGAATCAGAGAAGATTGTCCAGGAAGCACTCGACAGGCTGACCTCGACACGTACAACTATTGCAATTGCTCACAGACTCTCCACAATCAAGAATGCTGACGAGATCTGCGTGATGCACGAAGGCAGGATTGTCGAACGCGGACGCCATGAAGATCTGCTTGCCCTTGACGGATATTACAGGAAACTCAATGACATGCAGGCGCTCTAAGCATATGAAAAAGGAAATTAGACGGATATCACTGATTCTTTTCTGCATATATGTAATTGCAGTGATATTGTTGTGCGTGATAAAGACTGATGATATTCCAGAGCTCCCAAGATATTTACTGGGCATACCTTTCGACAAGATTGCGCATTTCATCATGTTCCTTCCATTCATCATCCTTGGTTACGCATCCTTCATGCCATCAGAAAAAGGTATATGGAAAAGACTTGCAGTTCTTGGAATACTTCTGGCCTTCGGCTGTGCATTCGCTTTTTCTACAGAAAAGCTTCAGGCGATGACAGGATACAGGTCTTATGATATTCTTGATATGGCAGCTGACAGCATCGGTCTACTAGGAGGTTCAATAATCACAATAGCCTATATTTTAAAGACAAATAAATGAGAAAATCGCTCATCGTATACATATTTTTGCTCTTCACATTTTCAGCACATGCCCAAAGCGAGATCGTTACAGAATTTACACCCATGTGCGACACCCTTGCATCCCTGATTCAAGAGCGTACGAACGTTGCCGGGGCGCTCAAGATAAAGTCAATAACACGCCGCGGCACCACTCTGGACTTCTATTTCACTGAAACCCTGGGGGATTTCCCTTGGAAAGATGGAGATCCACGTTGGTTCAAAAGCATATTGCACGACTTCTTCCCTGAAAAATACAAGAAATATAAGGTTGGGGAAATCTACAGCAGAGGAGTTTCCTTGTCTCATCTGGTGAATCCTGCTCTGGGTTCCGATGGCAATCCAAAGCACTCTCGCCACCGCATACGCACCAATCACAATACCACTGCCATCGTGACTGCACTTGATTCCCATAAGTACAAAAAGGGACTCGAAGGACGTCATATCGCGGTATGGCAGAGTCATGGCAGATACTATTCCCACAATCTTGATTCATGGACCTGGCAGAGACCGGCCTTATTTCAGACCTGCGAGGATATGTTCACGCAAAGCTTCGTACTTCCCTATCTTGTCCCGATGTTGGAGAATGCCGGAGCATATGTAATGCTTCCTCGCGAAAGGGACACTCAGGTCAATGAGGTGATAGTCGACAACGACAGCAGTTGGGTAACGGAGACAATTCCGGATGTGGCCGGATGGCGCGGAGCTGCCAGAGGAACAGGTTCATATATAGAATCCGGCAAATGGCAGGATGCAGGTGTGGGTTTTGCAGATTTGAAGGAAACTTACATTGAACTCGAAAACCCATTCAATACGGGAAGCTCCAGAATGGCCTCAGTCATCCCCCAGGATCGCAAATCCGATTATGCATCACTTCAGTGGAGACCGGTAATTCCGGAACGCGGAGAATATGCAGTATATATCTCATACAAAAGCTTGCCAAACAGCAGCACATCAGCACATTACACAGTCCATCACCTAGGAGGTGAAAGTCATTTTGCTGTAAATCAGAAGATGGGAGGCGGCACATGGATTTATCTTGGAACCTTTGAATTTGCAGAAGGTTCCGAAGGCTGTGTAAGCCTCGACAACCGCACCCCTGAAGGATGGAAACACACCCCTGGCAGCGTAGTGACAGCTGACGCGGTACGTTTCGGAGGAGGCATCGGAAATATTGCACGTGGAGACGTTATATCCGGTATGCCACGCTCGGCGGAAGCTGCAAGATATTGGCTGCAATGGGCTGGAGCAGACACCTCTGTATGGTACCTCAACGAAGGTCTTGATGACTATCGGGACGACTTCATGTCCCGTGGAGATTGGGTTGACTGGATGAGCAAGGGATCGTGGATGAATCCTTGTAAGGAAGGTGGGATGGGTATTCCTTTTGATCTCAGCCTCGGTTTTCACTCAGACGCAGGAGTTACCCCGAATGACTCGATTGTCGGAACCCTGGCCATCTACACCCTTAAGAACGAACGCACCAGGAAACTCCCATCCGGCGAGGAACGCCTGACCAGCAGAGACTATGCAGCAGCCGTTCAGGAACAGCTTGTGCATGATCTTCGACTTGGATACGATTCACTTTGGACCCAAAGGTCCATATGGGACAGAGGCTATCGTGAATCCCGCACACCAAGTTGTCCTGCTCTTCTGCTGGAACTTCTTTCGCACCAGAACTTTGCGGATATGAAATATGGTCTGGACCCATCATTCAGATTTACTGTAAGTCGCGCCGTATATAAGGGAATGCTTAAATATATGAGCAACCGCTACGGAAGAGAATATGTAGTTCAACCTCTTCCCGTGGACCATATGGGAGTTCAATTCTCTTCAGAAGGCAAGGTAATATTAAACTGGAAACCGGTATCCGATCCGCATGAACCGACTGCTGAACCAGATGGATATATCCTCTACACAAGAATTGACAATGGAGGATTTGATACAGGACGTGACATTCAGCAGGCTGTTCAGCAGGCTGATGGAACTGTGAGCCTTGAGTTGGGAATTAACCCCGGTCATATATATAGTTATAAGATATGTGCATATAATGCCGGAGGACGGAGCTTTCCTTCAGAGATCGTCAGTATAGGACTACCAGTTGAATCGGATATCAGCCGGACTGTTCTTGTGGTCAACAATTTTGACAGGATCAGCGGCCCGGCATTCTTTGACACTCCGACATATGCCGGTTTCAACAATAGGATTGACAGCGGTGTGCCTTATATCAATGATATCGCTTTTGTGGGCGAACAGCACAACAACACACGTTGCAGACCATGGGAAAGTGATGACAATCCAGGATTCGGAGCCTCATATCAGGATCATGCCGGCAGAATTGCTGCCGGAAACACCTTTGACTTCGCTTCCGTCCACGGTCAAGCCATCATGAAGGCAGGCTATGCGTTCTGCTCATGCAGCAATGAAGCTTTCTGTTCTGACACCACATATGCAAAGTCAGTCTGGACAGTCGACCTTATCTGTGGAAAACAGGTAACGACATCTGTGGGAAGCGGACTCCGGCAAAAGTATACCGTCTTTACCCCGGAGATGCAGGATGCAATCCACAAGGTTACTCAAAACGGGGGAAATATGCTCATCAGCGGATCATATATCGGAACCGATCTTGCCGAAAAAATATTTCCTGTAAAGCAAGATAGTGTATTGATTGAAAATTCCGTTAAATTTGCTGCTGATATACTTGGATACAGATGGAGCGCAGGACAAGCGAGCAGGATAGGATATGTCGATGGTGTGAAGAACACGATGATCAACACTCTTGACCTTAAAGGTTTCTGTTTTCACAATACAGTCAACCCGAAATGCTACAGTGTCGAATCACCGGACGGACTCATTCCAGCATCAGAATCGACCAAGACCATATTCAGGTATAAAGACACTGGCATCTCAGCAGGTATTGCCTATGAAGGCAGTGGATACAGAACTGTCTGTCTCGGTTTTCCGATTGAGACACTTTGCAATCCTGACACAATAGACCATATTATCAATATAACCTTAGAATTTTTCAAGAAATGACAGCACGTGAAGCCGAGATCATCGAACTGATCCGTAAAGAAGTCAAACCTGCCCTTGGTTGCACAGAACCTATTGCTGTTGCCCTTGCTGTTGCAAAGGCCATGGAGATTGTCAATGACCAGAATTTCGGTCTTAACACAGGCTGGAAGATGTCAGACTTGTATAAGCTCAAGATCCAGGTAAGCGGAAACATTCTTAAGAACGGAATGGGTGTCGGAATCCCCGGCACAGGGATGGTGGGTCTGCATATTGCTGCCGCTCTTGGTGCTGTTTGTGGAAAGTCATGTTATGGGCTTGAGGTTCTTCATGATCTGAATGAGCACGCTGTCGAGCATGCAAAGAAAATGGTTACTGATGAAATGGTCTCTGTCGGTCTTGCTGAAACAGACAAGAAACTCTATGTAAAGGCCATTGTTGAAGTTGCTGACCGATTTGCTTATGCAGTGATTGAGGATGATCATGACAATATTGTTGAAACCGGATTCAATGGAAAGATCCTCCATTCTGGGCACAGATCTTCAGCCAATAAAGTGACTGCAGAATCAAAGACAACACTGGACTACAAATTGAGCATCAGGGAAATTTTCGATTTTGCCAAAACTGTAGCATATGAAGATATAGAATTCATCCTTGAATCCCGCACCCTCAACCTTGCTTTGGCACAAGAGGGTATGTCCGGCAAATATGGTCTTCGCGTAGGCTATTGCATCAACCATCTTGAAAACAAAGAAGTCTTTGGCGGAGATTTCCTCAGCTATGCGATGTCAATGACAGCCGCTGCTTCTGATGCCCGCATGGCAGGCTGCACACTTGCCGCAATGAGTAACTCAGGAAGTGGCAATCAAGGAATTACAGTCACTATGCCGGTGATTGCGTATTCATTGAAATATGGTACCTCAGATGAAGAGCTGGCGCGTGCGCTTGTGCTCAGCCACCTTGTTGCAATCCATATCAAAGGATACCTTGGCAAGCTTTCAGCGCTATGTGGCTGCGTGATTGCATCAACAGGTTCTTCCTGCGGTCTTGTATATCTTCGCGGCGGTGACTACGAGCAGGTCTGCGCAGCAATTAAGAATATGATCGGCAACATAACCGGAATGGTGTGCGATGGAGCAAAGGTTGGCTGCGCGATGAAGGTCGCCTCCGGTGTTTCATCTGCGCTTCAGTCTGCAGTCCTTGCCCGAGAGGGAGTCTGCATATCGGAGCACGACGGAATCATCGAAAAAGATATCGAAAAGACCATCCGCAACCTCGGCCGCATCGGCTCAGTAGGCATGCAGTCCACCGACTCGATGATTCTTGACATCATGGTCTGCAAATAGAATCAGTATACCCTATATTTTCCAGACTTTGAGGTATTGCTGCAGAGCCCACATTTCGTCGCGATATTTTGCGGCAGCAAGGAAATCAAGTTCTGCGGCAGCCTTGTTCATATTGCGTTTAGCCTGTTCGACAGCCTTCTCAACCTGAGGGCGAGACATAGAACGGATGACAGGGTCCTGAAGGACTGCAGCAAGATCCGCTTGGAGATATCCGTCGACATATGCTGAGTTGGAGTCTCGCTTGGAATCGTGACCAAGACCGACACTGATACTGCCTCGACCAAGGTCTGTAGGATCTGGTATATACGTAGGGTCGTCATATGAATTCGCCGCACTGACTTTTCCTGTCACGCTGTTAGCCAAACGTGGGTTACGCACTTTCCCGCCCAAATCCTTCTGAACCTCAGCCCAAGCCTGCTGAGCATAGCTTCCTGCATCCTGAGAAACACCGGCAGTCTCCAGAAGTAAATTCTTCTTGACTGAAACCTGGGTTGGGGTGATGCCGTGCAACTTATTATATTCCATCTGCTTGGTTCGGCGACGGTCTGTCTCATAGATTGTCTGCTGCATGGAATCGGTGATTGTATCTGCATACATGATCACGAGTCCGTTCACATTTCTTGCAGCACGACCAGCTGTCTGAGTAAGTGCACGTCCGCTGCGAAGGAAGCCCCCCTTGTCTGCATCGAGAATCGCCACCAGCGAAACTGTAGGGATATCCAATCCTTCACGAAGGAGATTGACTCCCACCAGCACATCGAAAAGTCCATTCTTGAAGTCCTCTATTATCTCAACTCGCTCCATCGTATCCACATCCGAGTGTATATATCGGCAGCGTACTCCCACCTTAGTGAAATAATGTTCGAGTTCCTCAGCCATTCTCTTGGTCAACGTGGTCACAAGCACTCTCTCATCCAGCTCTTCCCTCTTGCGGATTTCCTCAAGCAGGTCATCCACCTGATTCTTTGTAGGACGCACCTCAATCGGTGGATCAAGAAGGCCGGTAGGACGCACCACCTGCTCAACCACAAGACCTTCTGACTTCTGAAGTTCATATTCAGCTGGAGTAGCACTCACAAACACCTTCTGACCTGTTATTGCCTCGAATTCTTCAAATTTAAGAGGTCTGTTGTCGGCTGCAGCAGGAAGACGGAAGCCATAGTCCACAAGCACAGACTTACGCGAATGGTCACCGCCATACATAGCCCTGATCTGTGGCAAAGTCACGTGGCTCTCATCAATGAATGTGATGAAGTCCTTAGGAAAATAGTCGATAAGGCAGAACGGGCGCATACCCTCGCTGCGTCCATCGAAATATCTTGAATAGTTTTCGATTCCCGGGCAATATCCCATTTCCTTGATGAACTCAAGGTCATATTCCACCCTCTGTTTCAAACGCTTGGCTTCCAGATGTTTTCCTATCTCATGGAAATATTCGCACTGAGCCATCATATCGTCCTGAATCTGGCTT
>JAEIGA010010025.1_pt1 | contig 14352 bp, 11 predicted proteins | sample 9270691 | NCBI WGS metagenome assembly JAEIGA01 (sample SAMN17057246, study PRJNA624740) | gut metagenome | biome: biome; isolation source: fecal sample | host: Bos grunniens | place: China: Xizang | collected 2019 | reverse complement strand
GAAACAGCTGAAATATACGCTATGCCGTCTTCCTTAACTTCTGGAGTGATTTTAAGTGTTACTTCTTTTCCATCACGCAAAACGACGTAATCGGTTTCGCGAAGTGCGGCTATTTGTGTCTCGACAATCATTTCAGACCAACTCTCTACACGATTGCCACCGACGGAAATAACTTCGTCGCCCTCCATCAAACCGCCCTTTTCTGCCGCTCCACCGGCGACTATACCACCTATTTTCGCTGGCATGGAGCCAAATCTTGCTCCTGGCGCAAAAAACAATATAACCGCAAAGACAAATGCCAACACCACATTCATCATCGGACCGGCAAGAGCGACAATAAAATCTTTCCACGGAGGCATTACTCTGCGTTTTTCAGAAGCACCACCCTCAAGCACCTTGGTTCCTTCCGGATCAGCATCGGGGATAGACACATAACCGCCAAATGGTATGCAGCTGATGCGATATTCAACTCCCTTGTAGGTCTTTTTCCAAATAGCGGGGCCAAATCCAATGGAAAAACGCTCTACTCTATAGCCCAGTTTCAACGCTGCAATAAAATGCCCGAATTCATGAACCGCAATTGAGAGCGAAAAAAGCAAAATACACAAAGCAATATAACCGCATGTAACAAGAAACGAAATTAATGTATCCATTTTTTATCCTATCTGAACATTCAATTGGAAAGCAAACTACGCGCCCATTTTTCAGCGTCCAAAACAGCCTCGAGAGAATCGCATGACGATATTGAAACCTTGTCTAAACATTTTTCTATCGATGTAGCGATTTCGGTGTATCGTATACGGCCTTTAAGAAAATTTTCAACCGCCCACTCGTCGGCAGCGGCAAGAACCGCCGGGGCACACCCGCCCTTCTCGCAAGCAACCCGCACTAAATCAAGGCACGGGAAGCGCACAGGATCAGGACGACGAAATGTAAGAGAAGCCAGCGACGCCAAGTCAAGTACTTCGCGCTTAGCCTCAACACGGTCAGGGTAAGTCAACGCATACTGAATGGCAATACGCATATCCGGCGGTGAGAGCTGAGCAAGGGTGGCTCCGTCAACAAAGGTAACTAAACTGTGAACAATACTCTCTGGATGGACTACAACATCTATATTTGAAATTGGCATATCGAAAAGCCAACGCGCTTCTATCATCTCAAAGCCCTTGTTCATCATTGTCGCAGAGTCCACAGTCACTTTAGGACCCATCTTCCAACGCGGATGATTAAGAGCCTGCTCAACACTTACTGACGACAAATCTGAAGGAGAATCAAGAAACGGCCCGCCGGAAGCAGTTAAAATCAACTTTTCGACATTAGCGCAACGCCGTCCAATCTCCTCGCGGTTCGGCCTTAAACATTGAAAAATCGCTGAATGCTCACTGTCGACAGGAATAAACTTAACGCCCTTCTGCGCTGCTTTAGATGTAACAAGCTCGCCAGCCATAACCATAACCTCTTTAGTTGCAAGGGCAATGTCCATCCCCTTTTCAATTGCAGCTAAAACAGGCTTTAGACCACTTATTCCTACTGTAGCAACCAGGCAAAGATCGGCGTCATTTTCTTCAACAGCCCTTACGGCAGAGTCGTCTCCAATATATGCCTTAGCGCCCAACACATTGGCAATGGCAAGACAAGAATCTTTGGAGGAACGCGCGGCAACGGCAACCACATCGAACATTTCGGGGTTCGACGAAATCACATCAACCGCATTCATTCCGATTGACCCTGTTACACCAAGTATTATTACTTTTTTTGCCATTTCATATATTATATCAAAATTTACTTACAATAAAAGAGCCGCCTCTTACGCAAGCGTAAAAGACGGCCTTTTTTAGCGACTATAAATTTATTAGAAGCTGAAGCCTTCACGAATATGGGGCTTAACAAGATTGTTAGCCGCATCAAGGTCGAAGCTCTGCTTGCAAGAATCCCACTTAAGGAACTTGCCGGGAAGCTGCTGAGCTACGCAACCAACGAGAATACCTTCCATCTGAGGAATGCAGTATTCAACGTCGGAGAAGCAGCGAGACTTTGTCTGCTCGTAAAAGTTGCCCTCACCGCGAATAGCAAGAACGAACTCGCCGTAATGACCCTCGGCAAAGCCCTTCATCTCAACCGTGGACTTACCCGCGGTAGTGGCGCTTGCACCGCCGATGAACGGAATTGAGCGAGAAACAGCCTTGGCTGCTTCGTGCTTGAACACATCGACAAACTCCTTATCATCGTTAAGAGCGATGGCGCAACGTGCACCATAGTCATCCTGCATAAGCACAGCACCCTTTGAACCGATAATATAGCAGCCCGTATTCGGAACCTTGCCATTGTGAGTAGAAGCCCACTTAGGCATAATCGAAGCATTCGGCTTGATATCACCGTCGTACCAGTAGAGCGTAACAGCAGGAAGCTTAACGCCCTTACGAACAGTAGACTCGCGCTCCTTGTACGTAAGCTTTACTACCGACTTGAGAGGATATGCGATATCGTTCTCAGACTCGATCTGCGTACAAATTGCATCAGAAACGGCACCGAGCTCAAGACCGCGGAAAGCAAGGTTCATCGTGTGGCATGCCATATCGCCGAATGCACCAGCGCCGAAGTCGAAGAAACCGCGCCAGGTGAATGCGTGATAAACATTCTTTCCAAGCTTCCAAGGATCGTATACAGGCGCATCATCTGGATACTTGTCCAAGAAGGGACGATACTTAGCCGGTCCGAGCCAGGCATTCCAATCAAGACCTTTGCGAATCTTGTCGCCCTTGGGATTCTTCTTAACCCAATCATAAACTGCCTTACCCTGCGGCCATACAGGACGATTCGTCCAAACGTGAACCTCCTTGACATCGCCAAGAATGCCACTCTGGATAACTTCTGTGCAACGACGCATAGAATTGAGAGAGGAGCCCTGGTTACCCATCTGAACAATAACATTATTGTCCTTGGCGGTTTCGTAGAAGTACTTGTTCTCCCAAAGAGTGCGAACGAGAGGCTTCTGAACGTAGACATGGATACCCTGCTTCATAGCCTCAATTGCAACAGCGCCGTGGATATGGTCAGGCGTTGAAATCGTCATAGCGTCAACACCAAGCTTGCCGCAATCATCAAGAAGTTTACGATAATCGGTATAGAAGGGAACCTTGGAAAGGTCAATACCAGGGAAATCGCGCTTTGCACGGTTAAGTGCGTTCTTATGCATATTTGCATCGGCATCGCAGAGTGCAACAATTTCAACGAGCCCCGTTTTGAGCATAGGCGTCCAGTCACTATAGCCCTTGCCCATAATACCAACAGCAGCTAAACGGATCTTGCGATCTTTAACCGTGCGACCAATAGAGAAGCATCCGCTAGCACCGAGAGCCGTAAAACCGGCCATGCCCTGCAAAAAGCCTCTTCTGCTTGAAGTAATGTTGTTCATTGTTTTCTCCTTTTGTTAAAAATCAATTAAGAATAGTTTTGCCGGTATAACGAGACTCTTCAGCAAGGAACGCAATACGATGCGACTCAAGAGCTGCATCAAGAATCTTAGTATACCTTTCTGGCGAAGCATCTCTGACGAGCTTGACAAACTCAGTCATAATCTCGCGGTCTCCACCGCCATGATGACCAGTTTGGGCCGGTATAATCGTAGTTGAATCACCAAGGAACGGCATTATTTCTATCTTGTGCTCATCGGCAATAATTTCACCTCGCGTACCATAAAAATGTGTTACGCGCGTGCGTTGCTGAGAATAACTCTCCATTTCAAGAATGATTGTAAGCCCGCCATCGTACTCCATCAGAACTGTCTGATGATCGACGGAATCATTGCCGCATGCATAGACGCAACGACCATATGGCGAGGATTCAATCATTTTCAAAATAGCTTCATCAGATTCGTCTGCGAAATGATACCTCAAGTCTGTCCTATCATAATAGAGCTTGTAAGCATCAAACGCACACTTCTCTCGAACGCATTCTGGACAATTATTACAGCGATCGGCAGCACCCTCTGGCTTGTTTTCTGGACGCCAATGGTAAAGAGAGCCAAAGCTTGAAATCTTGGTGCATTTACGACCCTTTGTCCACCACTCAATCAGATCGAAATCGTGGGTGCACTTATTAACAAGCATACCCGTGCCCTTTTCCTCAACAGACCAATTGCCACGGCAATAGGCATGCGCCGCCTTGCCGTAGGAAATTGCCGCGAGATGGTGCACACTTGTAAGGTCACCAATTACACCAGAGGTAATAACCTCGCGGAGCTTTTTATAAAAAGGCGCGAAACGCAAGACATAGCCAGTAAGAATAAGTCTACGAGCCTTTATCTGCGCATCACGAATCTCCATGCACTCTTTCCAAGTACACCCGATAGGCTTTTCAAGAAGAATATGATACCCCTTCTCAAGAGCAGCTAAGCATGCGTCACGATGCATTCTGTCAGGCAGCGCAATAATAACTGCATCAGCAGGAGTATTTGAATCTAAAGCATCTTCCCAACGCTTCCATGTGGGTACACCTAAATCCTCAGGGAACTCAGCTACGGGATCAGCAAGACCGACGATAGAGAAATCCTCCGGATGGGTCTTGGCATAGGCCGCGTAAGCGCGGCCTCTGATTCCGTAACCAAGTATAATCGCTGTAACAGGTGCTTTCATTAGACCTTAATCTCCCAGCCGTTGCTATCGCCCTCGCGCTTTAGTGAAATACCGGCGCCCGTGCCATTGGCAAACGTCATATTTACAGGATCCCAATCAAAGCCCGTATCATACTGATAGCTCATGTTGCAGAGCAAGCAAAGCGTTCCGCTACGACCGCCAACTTCGGCAGGAGTAATCGTCGGCTTGCGTGTCTCAACACACTCGCAGAAATTCTTAACATGGTTTGAGCTGTTATAGAGACCAGCCTTGGTAATAACGCCAGCATACTCCTTCTCAAGCTTATCAAGAGCATATTTAAGCTTGTTGTCAATCTTGACCATCGCGTCAGTACCATAATCTTTACCGACGGAAGAGGCAACAAGCTTTTCCTTCATAAACTTGGCTGCAGCAATTTCATTGCGAATTTCGGTTGTAGGCTTGACAGCACCCGTACCAACCCAAACAGCAATCTTACCGCGGTTAACAGCTACGATACCATTCGTTCCGTAGAACACAGTACCCCACACGCCAAACGGACCATGATAAAGCTCAACGTCACCATAAGGCTTCTTGAACATCATCTTCATACCGAACTGACGGCGGCCACCATGGTAAAGGTTGGTGGAATAGGGTTCTGAAGAGGCAATAATCCTGCTCGGACCAGACTGGTCAGCATCAAGACCCCACTGAGCAATATCAAGGTGATGAGCACCCCAGTCACCGTTGTAACCAGAACCGAGATCGTCATCAAAACGCCAGAACATAGGATAGAAATGGTTTACACCGCGGGGAGCGAGCTGATCGGAGTAAGGACGATACTTGGCAGGACCAAGCCACATCTTCCAGTCAACATCCTTGTTAGGTGCGCCTTCCTTGTCAGCCTTAGCGGGATCATCCCAGAAGCGAACGGGATGAGACGGACCACCAAGCTTAGAACCGCCAGCGCCATAGTTGGCATCGACATACTTAACATCGCCAATAAGTCCGCCGCGAACGAGCGAAACAGCAACGCGGAACTCGCGCCAGCTACGCTGCATGGAGCCGGTCTGGAAGATACGACCATACTTCTTCTGTGCAGCAATAACCTTCTTAGCTTCATCAATCGTAAACGTAAGAGGCTTCTCGCAGTAAACATCCTTACCGTGCTTCATAGCCTCAACAGAAATATATGCATGCCAGTGGTCGGGCGTAGCGATGCATACCATATCAATCGTGGGATCACGGAGAATCTCGCGGAAGTCATATGCAATCTTGCAAGAATTGTCCTTGTTAATGCGGTTGACATGCTCGGCAGCAGCCTTTGCACGTGTCTTATCGCAATCACAGACTGCGGTAATCTTTACATTGGGAGCAAGATTCTTATCTGCAAACTGAGGAATCAAAGCGGTACGGGCCTGAATACCATAACCAATAATAGCGACATTGCGCTTCTCACCTTTAGCGAGGGGACGTAAGCCAGTCTTAGCTGTCGAACAACCTGCCAATGTAGCAGCAGCAGCTGAGCCTAACAAAAAATTTCTTCTATTTAATTTCATTTTATCCTCTTTCTTTATTTGGTTACATTAGTTAACAAAGTTTTATTTTCTCAAATACGCACTGTATGCACAATAAGTCTGCCAGCAATCGAACTTTGAAGCAATCTCCCACGGCGCATGCATATTAAGAAGGGGCGTTCCCATATCAATGACTTTCATGCCGAAACGCGACATGTATTGAGCGATAGTGCCGCCACCGCCCTTTTCCATCTTGCCAAGTTCGGCCATCTGCCATGTCACACCGCCCTCGTCCATCGTCTTACGAACTTCGGCAACAAACTCTGGACCGCAATCATTAGAGCCGCCTTTTGTAGTTCCACCAGTATATTTAGACGCCGCTGGTCCCTTATGGAGGTAAGCAGCATTGCCGGTAGAATTAACATCGGGGAAATGAGGGTCATAAGCTGCCGTGACATCGGCCGAAAGCATTGTAGAGCGCTCAAGAGCCCGGCGAACAAAAATATCGCGAGCGTTCTTTTCTTGAAGCTCGATTATCTCTGCTACGGTATTCTCAAAGAAGCTCGACTGCATTCCCGTTGACCCCATCGAGCCTACCTCTTCCTTATCGCACATAAGAATAGAAGCGGTGACATCGGGAGTCGGACCATTGGCGACATCAATAAGAGCCATAAGGCCGGCAAAAGAACAGACACGATCGTCATGCCCATAACCAGCTATAAGCGCACGATCCAAACCTATCTCGCGAGGCATACCAGCAGGAACAATCTCTAACTCTGCAGAAAGAAGATCGTCCTCTTCTATGGCATATTCCTTCTTTAAAAACTCTACGAGAGCGTTCTTGTCGGACTTTGGATTAGCGTCCTTGTCGTCACCCTTCTTAGGCTTTGCATAAGTAGTCCAAGCTATAACGTCAAGATCTTCAGCTGGATAAAATTCATCGCGCATTTTCTTGGCCTGATCATAACCAAGATGCGGAAGAATATCGCTAATCATAAACACGGGGTCGCCCGGCTTGTCACCGACACATATGTCAACCCGCGTTCCATCCTTGCGAACAACTGTTCCATAAAGCGCCAAGGGCAATGTAAGCCACTGATACTTTTTGATGCCGCCATAGATGTGGCAATCAAAATAAACACAGCCTCCCTTTTCATAAAGCGGTTTGGGTTTTAAATCCAAGCGCGGCGCATCGGTATGACCACCAACAACTTTAAGCCCAGCTTGAGCAAGTGGTTTTTTGCCGATAACCGCAGCCATAATAGTACGGCCCTCGCAACCACGATAAACCTTGTCGCCAGGTTTAAGAGACTTAAACGATGATATCTCACGAAAGCCAGACGACTCAAGACGCTCAACACTCAAGGAGTAACTCAAGCGCTCTGTTTTAGCAGCGCCGAGATACTCCATGTATGCCTTAATATATGAGTCTAACGACAAATATTTTATTTTCATATCCTTGTTATTATACCAAAAGCACAGTTTTGTTGGGTAGCATTTTATTCTGTCATGACAACAGGCTTGATGTCGCCGTTTTCATCAAAATAGATTCTATCAATACATGTAACACGATGATTGCTACCCTTCGAGGGAATTGGACGGCGATGGTAACATATATACCAATCGTCTGTTCCCGGCACGCAAATCATTGAATGGTGCCCCGCACCGGTTGCGAGCGGACGCTGTGTACCCATCACACTACCCTTATATTCATAGGGACCGAAAGGAGAATCACTTACGCTATAATTCACGCAATAATTATCCCTTGTCCAGGCGCCTGCGGAATACATAAAATACCACTTGCCCTTGCGCTCAAATATCACAGAACCCTCAACATAACCCTTCGGAGTGAAGTCACGCCACATCTTACCGTCTTCTAACGGGATAAGAGACTTAAAATCGTTTGAAAGCTTTACAAGGTTGCAGCGGCCCCAGCCTCCATACACCATATACCAACTACCCTTGTACAAGAAAACATACTGGTCTATGGGCTGAGCAGCATTCCAAAAACGATCGATAAGGGGCTTGCCGAGCAAATCACGATAAGGACCTTCTGGCTTATCGGCTACGGCAACTCCAATACCGCCGTAACGCTGCAACCCCGGTTCCTTGCAAGGCTCGTCATCGGCACGACGGCCGGAAGCAGGATAAGTGTCATTGGCGCCGAAGAAAAGATAATACTTACCGTTGACCTCATGAACATCGGGCGCCCACACGGCTCCTTTAGCCCATTTAACCTCGTTGGTAGTCAAAATATTTGCATGCTTAGTCCACGTTTTCAAATCCTTCGATGAAAAAGCATCCAATGCCACCTGGTCTTTAAACGCGTGCGAGCGAGTAGGGAAAAGCCACCACGTGTCACCAAAACGCCTTACTTGCGGATCGGCATACCAGCCATCGACGATTGGATTAGCGGCATTAGCTACGAGCGATAACATCGTAACGCCAAGCGCAAAAAAAGCTACCATACATTTTTTCATTTATATTTTCCTCCAATTTTTATAAAACAAGATTTTATTAAATGTAATTATACTATTTGAACACCACTTTCATCAAGTCCGCACATTTACCGCAATGAATACAGTCATTGGCATTATTGCAGCCAAGCACCTGATCCCATAAGTCGGAATTAACGGTAAAGCTACGATTATCGAAACTCTTGGGAAAACTATGACAGGCATCCATCAAATCGGCAAGATTACCATCATAGGAATAATTGGCATATGCTTCAACAATACGATCGGGATACGGATGACGGCGTGTTGCAAGTTTCACGACATCAACATACTGCTCATATCGCGGCAAATCCTCGGGGCGCAACCATGTCGAACGTAAAAAATCCTCGTAATTACCCCTTTCATAATTGGTCTTGCATAAAAAAGGCGTGAAGGAGAGCTTCTCACCTTGAGCAGACTGGGCGATACGATTATGTCCGTGCAAATTATCGTGAAATTGCTGGAATGCGCATTGTCTAAGACACCCTGAATTAACCTGAATACCAAGCGCCTTATTGTTTTCCTTTGCCCAATCCGAAAGACCTTTAAGCCAATTAATATTGCGCTGATGCTCACGGCTCGCATAAAACGAATCAAACAATTCTAAAACTGGCTCAAATCCAATCGTACCATGAACACGCATATTAACGCTCAGCCTAATCTTGACGCGCGGATGATTGCGCCGCAAGACTGTAGCTATAAACGGAGAAGTGGTTGTAACCGTATCTGGATACAAACCGACCCCGTCCATTTGTGAAAGTACATCATCCACAAACGATGCAAGCGTTTGAGATATGGCTATCTCCCCATAGCAATTACAATTAAAAAGCGTGTCAAGTTCTATACCGCTATCTCTTGCCCACCGCAGATCCGAAATCATTGCCTCCCGCAATTCAGGAGTAAACTCTGGGCCAGGCCTACAACTGAGCACGCCAGGCCAAGCGAAAAAAGTTTCGCGGATACGCCCGAGGTGCGCCGCGCACACCTCTTTAAAAGGCGCATTAAAAAAGTATCCTACAGCAAGGGTTTTGCGCATCAAGGCTCCTCCCGCCTCTCGCCGCGCGGCGACCCCATTGGACGACGGTGGCCAAAACCATTTTCGGTAGCTTCTATGATTTCTTTGATCGTGGAGGCGATTTCGCCGACCTCTTCACCTGAAAACCCAACCGCCTCTGCCGTGCGTTTAATAAGATTTTCACGCTCAATTACATTAAGGTCATTAATTTCACGCGACACCTCTCTCATATGCCGCATGAGATTACCGCGCTCATCATTTGAAATCTGTGCATTTTCAGATTGATTTTCAAGCGTACTTACAATCTCTTCTCTCTCTAATATGAGTTTCTGTAAACGCTCGTGTGCAATCTTCTCCGCCTTGCTCATTGAAGCGGTGTCGATAGATGCAAGAAAATCAAGACGCTTTTGAACAGTGGCAACTCTCGTCTCGCGCCATCTTGCCATAGCATTAGTCACCTGCACATAACGTTCGGGATTTCCTTTCTTCAAATTCTCAAGCCATACCCCACGCCTCGCCTGCTCATTAGAGGAAACGGGCTCCTCCTTGGCGCTCTCGGCTTCGATTTTCTTAGCCTCTGGCATATGCTCCATACGAGAAGCCTGAGCGGCCCTTCTTGCCAATCTTTGCCTTTTGGGTGTCTGAACCTGCACAGATTCCGACTGACCGCTGTCGGGCTTTTCTGGTGCTTTGGGCGCAAACGCATACCCGATTGCCACGCCTGCGACAAGCGCAAGAGATGAAACAGCAATTAATTTCTTCATGTTTTTTCCTCCGTTGTTGCAACAAATGATTTGCGCCCGTGCGTCCCCTTGGCCACACCGCCGCAAAAGAAAAATAACTCACCGGGATCAAACCCTGGCTTATTGTGGATATCAATGTGCGAGGCATAGTCTGGCGCTTCACTTTTTTTAGTCCACCACTTATACGAGCAATACGAACCTTTTTTTGCGAGAAGAAGCACTTGGTCCGAAGAAAGATTATCGGCAGGCTCGTAATCTCCTGTAGCAAGGAGTATCTCGGCTGCCAATTCTCTCTTTTCGCCTCGCAAAACACATAACTCATGATCGCAAATCGCAAATGCTTGCGAAGAGTAAAAATCTGGATATGCCCGCGAATGAACATTGCGTACCACAAACAATCCCTCTCGCCTGAGCGTAACATTGGGCGTAACGGGATCAGACAGAACGGACGTTATATCGTAATCGCCCGAAACAGACATGTCCGCACCATATCCCTCGCATATTCCGGCAAGCCGCTCAAGTTGACCGCAAAGTTCGGCAAACGCGGCCTTATCTTCTTTTGAGCCAGGGCCATTACGCTGCGCGGCATAATCAAGAGTAGGCAAATATAAATACGCCTCATCCACATCATATATACGAAGAGAAGCCTCGAACCAGTCAATACAAGATCGCCCGACTTTTGCCGAAGCCAACGGCCCCCAATACTTGTGAAGCGGAAACTTACCAAGTAATGATTCAACAATATGAGCCTCCTCCGTCGGTTTTAAATAACAACTCATAAACATCCCACCAGAATGCTTATGAATTGGAGCTGGAGAAACTATTGCATCAACGCTTTCACCTAATGACTGCTGGAAAAAATACAGGCCAGCCTTTTTGCCTTTTGAACGAGCCTCGTCCCATACCCGCGCCCCTTTTACCAGCTTTGAAGACTGCTCCCAAAACATGGGCTTTTGCAATTCGTCTATCCAGAAGCCGTTATAGAGAACCTTATGCTCGCGCGGCGAAAGCCCCGTACGCAGTGACGCTTGCGCTACACACGTCAGCGCTGGGAAAACACTTTCTCGAGGGATAAACCTCATACCAGCAATAGAGTCACGCGCGTTTCTCTCCAGAACGCTCCATCCGAGGCCGGCTGCTATTACATAAAGTTTTTCCATTATCTGCTATATTACCAAAAAGCCCATGCGCCTGTCTTGAGAACATATATAGCAAGAAGTAAATTTGTTACCACGTGAGCAAGAATGGCGGAAAACAATCCCCAACGCATAAACACAAGACCGTAAACTGCGCCAGCAACTACAGCTGCCGCGATTCGGTTATGTTCAAGAGCAAAAAGTCCAACCATCCACAAAAAAGCAGACAAATCAAATTTTTGTACACTGACATTGCGCCAATCGGCCGCCTGCAACCGACGATACAAATAGGAGCGGAAAAAAAGTTCTTCGGCAGGAGCTATTACAAACGCACTACCGAAAAGCCGCACAAAGGTCATCATATTTCCGCAATTTTCAGGACTGAACGGCGAAGTCTGCGGATCAGACGGAGCAGGCACATCTCCAATAATGCACCAATGCCTATACAAGGATGAATATTCGGGAAGAATCCAAAACACCGCCACGGCCACACCGAATATCACGCCGTAAAAAGAACGCGAAAACAAACTTGTGTTTACGAGATGTGAACAGCCAGTCTCAAGCGGCTCGCGTTTTTTAAAATAATACCAAGAGACAACAAGAAGAACGAGGGAAACTATAGTACGCAAAGCATACCCGTTTACCGAGGAGGCTCCCAGCGCGAACAATATCACCATCCACGACAGATAAGGCGCTGCGGCTGCAAAAAAATCAAAGCGTAATAAACGATTCATTTCGAGCCTCCATAGCGCGGATGCGATTTTGCATACTCATCCTTAAGTCTTTCGACAGAAACATGCGTGTATATTTGAGTAGTTGACAGTGATGCGTGACCAAGCATTTCCTGCACACTTCTCAAATCGGCACCTGCATCTAAAAGATGTGTCGCGAAACTATGGCGAAGTTTATGCGGAGTAAGATCAGTCGGAAGTTCGGATTGCTCCAAATACTTCTTCATTCTACGCTCGACAAAACGCGACGATACAGGTTGTAAGCGGCTACTTAAAAACACATGGGACTCATCTGTTGTAAGATCAGGCCTGGAAAGCGAGAGCGACGCCTTTAATCGGACAAGACTATCAAGTGCTTTTGAACCAATGATAACAAGCCTTTCCTTATTTCCCTTTCCCGTAACTATCAATGTGCCGCGGCTAAAATCTATTTCGCCCCATTTTATAGCTATCGCTTCACTTATACGGCAACCGGTTGAATACAAAAACTCAAACATAGCCGTATCGCATAACGCAGAATACTCCCCTTGCCGTCCCTCGGATAAATTCCTCATCGGACAGTTAAGCAACTTGTCCATATCTTCGACAGAAATAACCTTGGGCAGTATTTTGGAACGCCTTGGTCCCTTTAAAAAAAGAAACGGATTATACCCTACATCGCCGATCCTCTGCATATACCTAAAAAAGGTACGCATAGCAGAAAGTTTTCTGCGAATTGACATGGCCGACGTACCCGACTTAGATAATGTCGACAAGAAACGCCGCGCGTCGTCCTCTGTAACGGAGTCCCACGTCAAAAAAGGCTCGGCGCGCCCCTGCTTTATAATATCAACGAATTGCTTTAAATCAGAAAGGTACCCGCTGAGCGTATGCTCGGAGAGATTACGCTCAGCCCGCAAATACAAGCAAAAGCCCGACATTGCATCGCAGATACCATTGCCGGAACTGTTACGATCCACGCTTTCTCCTGGCACGTGGCTTTTTCACCGTTGCGTCGTCCTCGTTCGAAACTCCATCAGCATCGTTCGCGACCTCTGAAGTAATATCAATTCCCAACGCGGGAGCTTTCTCTGCAAAGCCTGGAATTTTATCCCTATAGGCAACAGCAACGCGTTTAAGAGCCATCAACTGACGCATACTAAGAGTATGACGGCGCTCAAATTGCTCGGCAAGAGAATCAACAAAGGCCTTGTCATCGTAAACTTTAGACCCCTTCTTAGCCTTTGGACGCCATTCTGTAACAGTAGCGACTAAATCAAGAAGTCCTTTTGCCGCGGGGTTTGATTCACCTGATGAAAACCCGCTGGGAACATATGGCTCAAGTTTTGCACGTATTTCGGCGCACTCTTCAAGCGATGATGCATTCTCACCAATGGACCGCGCTAATACAGCAAACTGCTTAGGTGAAAGCGCGTGCGACCGCTCAAACTGGTCTCGAAGGCTTTTGAGAAAAGGATTTTTCATCATCCCGCCAATACGATCCATCACATCAAAGCAATACTTAACCATCTCAGGATCGGCCTTTTCAACTTGAGACTGCTGGTTTGAAAACATTCCCGCCTCTTTTAGTCTTGCCTCAACATTGGGAATTTGAGAGGAATACATCATCGCCATCTTGACAAGAAACTCAAGCTGTCTAACACTTAGGGGTTTATCTTCATCGGCCTGCTTACGGACGCTTTCAACAAAGGCCTTATCGTCATACACGCGCCGACCAACCTTCTTGGGCTCTTTCCATTCCGTCACAGACTCGAGCAATTTAAAGACAAACTCAAACTTAGCTTTATCTGGCGCAGGCTCTGCACATGATTCAATTTCTTTGAGGAACTTCGAATAAAATGCACTGAGCATAGCATCTTTTGACACGCCCTGCTCTTCAACCTTATCAAGTTCGGCCTCCATCTCGGCAGTATAGCCGACATTGAAAAGGGAATCTAACTTTTTAGTTAAATAATCCGAAACAAGAATACCGCGTTCAAGCGGAAGCAACTTGCGTTTTTCGGTCTTGGCATATTCACGTGTTTTGAGTGTTTCAATCGTCTGAGCATATGTTGAAGGACGACCGACACCGTTCTCCTCAAGAGCCTTAATAAGAGAAGCTTCAGAGTAATGCGTAGGACCCT
>JAEIGA010010024.1_pt1 | contig 14353 bp, 24 predicted proteins | sample 9270691 | NCBI WGS metagenome assembly JAEIGA01 (sample SAMN17057246, study PRJNA624740) | gut metagenome | biome: biome; isolation source: fecal sample | host: Bos grunniens | place: China: Xizang | collected 2019 | reverse complement strand
CTTGAGGCGGATTACGGTCTCGGTGCGCTCGTTGCGGATCAAAGCCGAAGCCGCGCCCGAGATCCGAGTGGTCTGCAGGTCGAGGATCTTGTACAGCTCCCCGCCTATCAGCACCGCTCCCTCCAAGCTCCAAGAGAGGTTCGCGGCGGTTTTTATCGTCTCGTCTACGGACAAGTATTCAAAGTTGTTCACAAGCTCGTCCATGGCGTTCTGCGAGGCCGTAGCCCACGCGAAACGGAAGGGCGTACCCGTGTCATTAACGGGCAAGGCGGGAACGGTAGGAAAATACCGCCCCCACCTTGGATATGTGCTTTCGGGTCTCAAAAAGTTATACACTTAATACCCCTCCTCACTATATCGGGGTGTGATGTCCCTGTCGTACAGGGAGAACGAGGGAGAGCAGAGGCCGTGGGTGAGAAGCACGTCCCTTGCAAGGGGCGCGATCTCGGCCGCTCTCATCCTCGCGGGGTCAATGGTGGCCCCTGTCTCAATGTTGACGCCCGTGTAGGCGGACAGGTCGCCGTTGTTCAGCACGTAGATCAGTTGCTCGGCCATGGCGTCGCGGATAGCCACGCGCTTGGCGGGATCGAGCGCCATCATCTGCTCGCGCTTGTAGGGAGTCGGGGTAGCCCGCAGACAAAACGCGTAGATCTGTCTGCTGACCCTGTCCAGCAATATCCCTGCCTCGTTGGCGGTGTCAGAGGCACCGCCATGATCGGCGAGGATCTCGGAGAGGTTGCGGTTCATCCGCTGGATGACATACGCCTCCGTGAGCTTATACCGATGGTCGTCGGTATCGTAGATCATGTGATCGTCGCTGTAGGGTTTCATGGCGGTGCCTCCTTTATGGGGTTAGGCCTTTAGGCCTTGGTGTGCATATACACCAGATCGGGGTTGGTCACACGGAAGCCCATGTTGACCTCGACCTGTGCCAGCACGCCGTTGAAGTCCTTACCGCCGTCGATGAGGCGGAAGACCTCAAGATTGGTCAGGGCGGAGAAGGCGCGGTAGTCGTACACCAGGAAGTTGATGTTGTTGAGGGTTGCAGCCTCGACGGTCTTCAGGGTGTCGGCGTAGTTGTAGTAGCTGTAAGCGCCGGATGCGCCGAGCTGGGAAGCCTCGATGATGGTGAAGCCGTACCAGTCGCGGATCACGCCAGTCCCCTGAATGTTCTCGTTGCGGCCGTTGGTGAAGTCCTTACCGGCAGCACCGAGGAACGCGGAGTAGGCCTGGGGGGATGCGAGGATGACCTTGGCGGAGCTTGCGCCCTTGGAGGACAGAGCAGAGCGGACGGACAGGATGGCATCCTTGATGCTGTCCTTGTCGACGGCGCCCTTCTCGGAGAATGCGGTTGCCTCGGTTGCCAGGGCGGCAAGGCCCGAGCCGTTGATGCTGTTCTTGGCGAGGTTGGTGGTGTCAGCCAGCAGCTCCTCGGCGGCGTTTGCCTCGATGGCGTTCATGGCAACACCGTAGAGCTTGCGGCTCTTCTGGAAGTTGTTGTTCAGGACGATAGAGATCAGATCATCCTCGGCGTTCTCGTGGCTGAAGTCTCTGCCGGGCTTACCGGGGACGATAGCGTCCTCCTTCTTGTACTTGTGTACCTGATAGCCGCCAGCAACGCCCTGCTGGTACTGGTTGGAGAAGGTGACACCGGGGATCATCCATGCCTCATGGTAGAGGTTGGGCGCGAAAGACGCGGCAAAGCGCTGGTCTACGTTCATAGAGCCGTAAAGAATGTCCTGCATAGTTTTTGATTCCTTTCAAAAAAGTTTTTAGGGTTTGTAATACGGATTGTCCTTGTACTTGGCCTCCTGCACGGCTCTCACGTCATCGAGGGTCTTGCCCGTCTGCGTGGGGGTCATGCGGACGCCAAACTTGGACTTGAAATACTCCTCTTCATGACCGCCGACAACGGTCTGGAGAATTTCTGCGTCGGTCTTGCCGTTGTTTTCGGGCTTCTCCGCCTCGGCAACGAAGGCGCTGAAAACGTGATCCTTCGTCACATCGTTGACGAATTGCTTGCCACCAACGGCGGTGGCCATGCGGTCGCCGTATACGCGAGATCGCTTGAACTCTCGGAGCTGCACAAGCTCCTCCTGATCGGCGGTCGAACTTGTGCGGAGTTCGTCCCGCTCTCTTACGATGTCGTCGTAGTCTGCGCACCGCTGGATCTGAGCGGTTTGGTTGGCGATGGTCTCCTGCAGGGCGGTGACTCCCTCCTTGGCGGCTTTCACGGCTCTGCCGTGGTCTGCCATGATCTCGTCCACCTGCTCCTTCGTAAGGCCGTAGCCTTCAAGCTTTGCTCTTTCCATGTGATTCCTCCTTCACTCTTTTTACGTGGTTGCTCACGATGAAGTTTAGTTTTACGTCTTTGCGGACGAGGGGATGCTTATATTGGCAACACGGGAGTCTTTCCTCCCCGCTGTCCGTTTGTAAAGGTCTTCACCGATGGTCAGCTTCAAGCGATCACCGTTGATGACCAGGTCGTTGGCGGCGCAGTAGTCCTCGTAGTCCCTGCGCATCTGTAGCCACTCTGTGCGGAGCTTCTTGACGTCGTCTGCCAAGCCCTTATTATTGGACTCGTCGCGGACGATCTTTAAAAGCTCATACTTCTCTTTTTTCATGCGCACGTCCCGCTCCATCTCTCTCTGCTTGGCTTCAAGGGCGCGGGTGCGCTCGATGGTGTCCTTGGGTATGACCTCCACGTTCTGCCCCTCTTGGTACGGGACCATGGTATGTCGGCAGTTATAGGCGAACAGACCCGCCGCGTAGATTCGTGAAGGGTCTCTCTTGCCCCTCACGGTGACCTTCTCGGCCACATCCTCGATGGGCTTGAATGTGCGCCCGTCAAAGCGCTCGGTCTTGCCTGTGAGGCTGTAGCACTTGCCCTGATAGGGCTGGCATCGCTTGGAGCAATTGGCATGAGGTGGGACGTAGACGTACTTAACGCCCGACTCGATCATGCGTTGCTTCTGCTCCTTGTAGCGATCCCACCGCACCGACATCTCCACCACGTTTCGGGGGTTTACGTTGGTCATCGGGATCTTATGGGTGCGGATATTCTCAAAGTCGCCCATCTTGCCCTTGACCTCTTTATGGATGTCATTATAGTAGGTATTTCCTGCGGTGGCGTTTGTGCAGCCGCCCTCCGAGTCCTTGTATATCGTCTTCGCGGCTCTATTGGCCACGTCCTCGGATACGCTAAACTGGACGGGGACGGTGCGTTCCAAGGCCTCCTTCTGCTTGGCGGTCAGCCTGTCGGGGTCTATAAGCGCCTGCGCGAACATATACGGCGTCATTGTGCCGACCATGTTGAGAGCCATGGAGTAGATCTCCCGCGACCACTCTTGCAGATCTGCGCGGTATCTGTCGGCGATCTCCACGCCGTCCTCCATTTCCAAGAGGTCTTGGGCGAAGTGGTCTATCTGCTCGTTAATGCGCTGGAACACCTTGCCCTCGTCGGTCTTGCGGAGGACTTCACGGAGGCAGAACGCCTTGATGCTGGCCTTTAGATCCTCATAGGCGGTGCGATCCCAGTCGGGCTTATCGGGTGCGTAGGTGTATCCGCTCACTCGTTACCACCGCCCTCGTCCTCCCTGCCGAATGGCTCCACAGGGAAAAGCTCGTCGTAGGGGTCGGGCTGGCTCTTGCGGATCTCCTCCAAGGCGGCCTGCGCCTCCTCGGGGGACTCGTTGGGGTAGAAGAATCGGCGGTACTCTACGTCGCTCAACACCTTGGCGGAGTGGCCTTGGCTGATCTGAGCGAATTCCTCATTGCTGTCCTTGAGTAGATCCTGCGACCAGTCGAAGGTGAGGGCGTACCCCTCTGCAACGGACACACCGCACACCGCAAGCATGACGCGCATACCGTAGGCAAGGTGGTGCATGGCCGACTCGATGGAATCGCGCATACGCCCAACCATAGCCCACGTGTCGTACATGGAGCGCTTGACCTGCGTGGCGGTTGCCATGCTGGTGTCGGCGAGGGTCAGGATGCCGTTGGACGTGCCGACCTGCTTCTCCAGCCGACCGAACAGGTGGAGGAGGCGGTCACGGTACGACGCGTCCCGGATCTCGGGCGAGTAGACAGAGAATAGATCTGCACCCGTTCCGAGCTTACCCGTGTTCTCGGTGAGGATATGCTCCTGTGTGATGGCTACACGACCGCCGTTGCGGCTCATAGTATGGGGGTCGAGCATAGAGCGGTCAACACCCAGCACCGAGCGCTTGTGGGCAAATTCCACGCGGTACTCCTCAATGGTGTCGTATATCTCCTTGATGGTGTCCTGACACCCGTCACAGATGGACGCGCCCTGCAGCTTGTCCGCGTTGCGGTTGTCCTTGGGAGAGTCCACAAAGCCGAAGGGTCGCTCCTCTACGCCCGTGAAGGTGATCTCGGGGAGGAGGTCTGCCCACTCGGCGACTACCTGCAGAGGCACATCGCCGCCGAAATTGCCGTTACGATGAAGCACCGCCTTATTGACCACGGTGTAGGTCTTGGCATCTGCATCGTACTGGTGATGGGTCAGCCTTGCATACCGCTTGTCGCCTACGGTCTTGATGTCCGAAACGCACACGAAGCCAACGAGATCGTCGCCCTCGAAGTCGGTGGCGATGACGTTGGACTGGCTCACGAAGTCGGTATAGACCCGATCACCGAGGATATACGGCACAAGGTAGACGCGGCCAACGCCCAGTGCGAGGGGTAGCCACTTGGATGCCCTGCCCCAAACGGAATACAGAAGCTCGTCCAGCTCCTCGTCGTCGCAGGATACCGTGCTGCCGTTCATGGCGTAGGTGGAGAGCCTGTTGGCGAATATCTCCACAAAGTTGATGCGGAGCTTGTTCTTGTAGTCCGCGTCCCACCGCTCCTCTACGCGCTGGTCAAGGTACGACTCCCGCGCCTTACCCCGAAGGGAGAACAGGCGCATGGCGCTCTGCAGGAACTGTCGCCCCCATACGATGGCGGCACCTGCCTGAATATCAACCGTCTGCATGGCGGTCACCTCCTGTATACGTCTCTTGTGAGATCTCTGATATAAGCCTCCCATGAATACTCAAAAGCATCAAGGGGGCAGATGTTGGTCACGCCCGGAATATCAAGGCGCGAGTCCTTTGCGGATTTGGGGTCATAGGTCGCAGAGCGGAGGGCGCTGATCAGGGACTCGTTCTCGCTCTTTACGATCTTGATCCGCTTGGTGGCGAGGAGGAGGTCAACGGCGCGGATGCGGTCAATGACCTCGTTCTTGATGGAGTTCTGAATCATGCCCGGAAACCGTCCCCGCTCGGTGTTGATGATAGCCTGCTCTGCGCTGTCTGCATATACCCTTGTCACAGGGCGGTTATAAATGCCCTGTACGGCGTTTATAAAGGACTCAAGGGAATTGCAGATATAATCCACGTTCGTGCCTGTGGCGCGATCCTCGGCCGATTTCAGCACGTATAAGGTGCGACCGTCTCGGCTCAATGCGGAAGCGCAAAAGGCGTGTTTGGATTTATTTCCGCCGAAGTCCTGCCCGACGCAGATCGGGCGGATGTCCTCGGGGACTTCCTCGGCGGTGATGTAGTAGTCGTCCTCGGAGTCGCAGAATCGGGGGTAGACAAGTCCCTCTGCTATGCACCGCTCACCGAGGATGTTGCGGCGGTATCGGATGGTTCCTACGGTGTATTCAGCCTCAATCTGTCGCCGCCGCTCCTCTGATACCGAGAGATTGTCGGCAATTGTAAAATGCTGATACTGATACCCGCCCATTGCCTCGGCTATGGCGGGATCCTGGTAGCGGTCAATGTACTCGGTGTAGATGCTGGCGTTTGGGTTGGAGGGGTTCAAGTCCCACAGTCGCAGGGGCTTCTGCGCGGCGATCTGTCGGTCAGCGGCGACCTTAATGAAGCTCACGCGGGCGTCGTCGCTATCGAAATGCTCGTTGATCTCGGTGGCGATCCACAGGCCGTAGGAGTTACCGAGGATCTTCTTGTAGGAGTCGGCTTTACCACCGCCAGCAAATACGACCACCTTTTCCCCTGTCTGCGTGTACAGGCGGAGGCACTCGTTGTCTTTATATTTCCCCCACTTGCACCGACCACGGAACAGGTGTTCAAGCCCGAAGCCGTTACAGTCTCCGATGTTGAGCTTGGCGTTGGGGAGGGTTGATCCGCTGGCGAGGTGGATTTTATCTGGACAGGTCTCAAGGTACGCCGCCGCTATGATGCAATGGTCAATAGTCTTACCGCTTCGCACCGCTCCCTCTGCGACGGACATCTTGACCTTGAGGGCGTTCTTGATGTAGGCGCGGTGCTTGGGGGAGAAGGGCGACCACGGGATGGTGCATTTAGGCATCGTCGTCACCTCTTAACAGATCCGCAAGGGGGGAGAGATCCTCGACGGTTTCGGGTTTGATTTCGTCGCGCGGTTCAACCAGTTCAAGAAGGAGCTTGAAGGAGTTGGGGTTCTTCATGGCCTCCATAACTTGACCGGCGATCATTGCCTCGGCCATGGTCATTTTCTTGGTGTCAAAGCCCAGCGATTCAAATTTTGATTTAAGCGCGTCATCGGTCACACGGCACGAAAGCATAGCCTGTGCAAGCTCTTGCATGGTCTTTTTGCGCCGTCTCGCTTCGCCCGACTTCTTGCCGCCTTCTCTTCCTTTTTCTCTCGCTTCGCTCTCGGTTCGGATGCGTTGAGTGAGGTTTTGAGGATTAGCCACGCGCTCACCTCCTTTTGCATACGCCAGCCCCTCCTATGGCTTTCCATACTACAATTTTAAACAAAAAAAACGCCCTGCCACTATCGTCTTTTTGATAGTGACAGGGTGCTGTTTTATTCATATTGCACAAACAATAGCCTCGCGGGTCATGGCGTAGAGGTCGTACGCCTCTGAAAGCCAACGGTAAGCGGTAGGAATGGATACGTGCCGACGGGTAGAGAATCGCACAATTCGGCGGTTGACCTCCCCTCGATGGTCTAAAGATTCAGGCTCATGGAAAAGTACGTAGCGTACCACTTCCACGCATCGGCTCTTGCCGTATCCTTCGAGTACCGCAAGGGTTATAACGACGGCGGTGTGGTCTATCTGCCCCTCCTTGTCGGTTGGCGCTTCAAAGCCGCGAATGGCGTACTGTTGAAAGGCATACTTGGCGGCGTGATTGTCGGTCATGAGATCACCTCCTTGCGGTTTACTTAACGGTTTACTTGGCGTTTTGAGTCAGTTTACAGGGTATCGCCTCGCCCTTGAGGTATCGGCTGATTGTGTTCACGGCCTCGTCCACTCCCCAGCAGGCGGTGGCGGCGTAGCCGTTTTTGGCGAGGTTGGTCAGCCACTCCTTCTGCTCGGAGGTGGTCTTGTTGTTGCCGACCTTCATCTCGATGTAGAGGCCGTGGTAGTTGCCGCGAGGAAGAGGGACGACCAAATCCGGGAAGCCCTTCTGCATACCCATGCGCTTGAGCTTCTGCCCCATCTGCGGGCTTCGCTTGCCCTCGTTGGGAACGTGAGCAACGGGAACGCCCCGAAGGTTGCAATACTCCACCACGGCGATGGTCGCCTCATCCTCAGTTACGCCGATATAGGCGCGGGGTCTCATGGATTGGGGCATATCAATCTCCTTTCGGCGGCTCGGGCTCCGTGTATTTCTTTTTGAGTTCTGTGTAAATCTCGATGGTATGCAAATCTGGAATGTGGTTGAATATTTTTTTATCCAATTCCTCAAAAATCTCCCTCGCAGCCTCCGCCCTCGGTGCGACGTCGGCGGTGGGGAAAGTCTCTATAACGGCATAAACTCCGTCCGCAAACATTCTTTCAATAAGGCTGTTTTCGCCCAAAGTCAGCCGCTTAAATTCTGCGGTCAACGCATCCGCATCAATATATCGTGCCATATCACTCACCGCCTTTCATGTCGGGCGGCTCGGGCAGGGGCATCCAATGGGTTATTGCATTCTTATTGCAAACCATGGCAAACCATCCAAAGTGCTTCTCCCAAAAGCACACCATCATATCGCCTTTTTTATCAACGGTCAAGAAGCGTCCGTTCTCGTCAGGCAACCTCTCCTCAACGCTGATCCACTCCGCCTCGCTCTGCTTGCGGTGGCCTTGTTCTTCTATCACAAACTTGGCTATCATTTTTGCTTCATCTTCCAACAGACAAGCATTACAATTCAGAAATATCGCCTCTCCGAGTTCTTCAATCTGCTTTTCTCTGCTCATTGTCTGCCCTATCCTTTCTCCAACGCCGACACCAATCCTCAAAGCACTCGACGTAACCAATCAAATGCCCATCATACTCGCATCTGCACTCAACATAATCGACTTTCGTGATTCTTTTGTTGTTCCCGCAATTTACGCACCGCCTTTTTTGACAATCGCATTTTTTGTCAGCTGGGTGTAAATGCCCGCAATGCTCGCACTTGGAAAGTGTTATCTCTCGGTTCATGGCTGACCTCCAAAAGATCGGTTAACAGCATCCACGAACGCCTCCCATATATGAGCAGACAGGCAACGCTCCACGAACCACACGATCCACACGATAGCAAAGGAGATTAGCGCGATTGCCGCAAGAATGGTGACAATTTCACAAAATGCGTTAACGATCGTTTTAATTTTTCTTCTCATTGACTGCTCCTTTCCTCGGCAACCTTCCTCCACCCCTTCTCATACGCCCGTTTGGCATATGTGCGGGCTTGGCAATTGCCTTTGTTGATTTTCGGGATCTCGCAATTCTCGCACCTCTTGGGGAGCAGGCAGATGTCCCGAGCCATCTGCTCAATGATTTCTTTGCTCATGCCGTCACCTCAATTCTGTGACCGCTTCCATCCAAGGCTCTACGGTCTCCTCCGCTTTGAGCCAGTCGGCCATGCCCGTGTGACCGTGTCGGCAGAAGTCCCTTGCAGGACACCGCTCCCGGCAACAGTCGGCGCACATCAAGTTGCAGAGGAAAGCCGCCAGCTCGTCCACGGTCATGCGCTTAAGATCTTCGTGGTGTGTCACGCCTCGGCCTCCTTCCGCTTGATGTACTCCCTCGCCTCCTCAACCGTGATGAACACGTCAACGCCGATGCGGTCAATGGCAAAGGTGTCGGTGGTGTCGTCTGTATTGCTCAGGCTCTGCGGGCAGAAAACAAACCGCTGACCTACGTCGGCGACGGGAATGATATCTATGTACCACTCGGCCTCGTCCTCGTCATGCACGGGAACGAAGAGCAGGTCGCCGATCTTGCAGGGCGGTGCTTGGAGGTAATTGCCGCAACGGTACTGCGGCTGTGTCCACGATCTGCACACGTCGTAGTGTGCGCAGGTGTTGCAGGTTTTCATGTTCTCCTCTTTTCCAGTCGGTCTACCCATTCGTCGGGGTAGCCGTCTTTTTTGAATGTCTTGGCCAGCTCGGTGTTGAGCCAGTCGGCGCGATCCTCGTTGTTCTCAAAGCTGGCGATCTTGGCATACAGGCGCTTCCATCTGCGGAGGGTGCGCCGGGCGCGCACCTCTCCGTGACCGTGTTCTTGGTGATTGGCGATGCACATGAGCTTGATCCACACCTTTTGGAGCTCGGCTTCCTCGTGGTCGAGGTTGATCCTCACGAGATCGGGGATGAGCGTCTGCTCCAGCTCCTCCATGACCTTCTCCTTGAGGTGCTGTATAATAATGTGCTTGTCCCTGTCGGGGAGCCGTTCCCACTCCTTGGGGGCGCGGGGTTTGGCTTGGGCGATGTTACATTTCATGGTGGTCTCCTTTCGCGGTATCGATGATGCCCTCCATCACATACAAGGCGCACGGAAGGGCGATGCCGTTGCCCCACATCTTGTACTCCGCACCGTCGTTGTGGAGCTTGTTGTACCATGCAAGGATCTGCTTCTCGGTGTAGTCCTTCGGCTGGCGACCGTTGATGCGGTCGTATGTCTGCTTGACCTCAAGCCAAAAGGCAAATTCCTCGTCGGTCATGGTTTCCTTGTGGCCGATGTCTCCCCAGCGGTCGGGGAAGCCCTGCAGACGGGCGCACTCGGTGGGGGTGAGTCTGCGGACAATGTAGCGGGGATGTTTCTTATAACAAACCTCGCTCGGTCCCTTGGCCACTATCGTAGGATTTGTTCCATCCTCGTAGGTCTGCGGGTCGTACAAAGCATTCTTGCCTTGATTGAAATATGCGCGGTCAATGGCAATCGGCTGATATGCCACCGCAGGCACGTGGTGAACATCGCTCGCTGCCCCCGTCACGCTCATGGCCTTGTCTCCTGTGATGGACTGGTTGTAGCCATCAATTCCTACAGGTTCAACCACCGCGATACCGCCTTGGTTGCATCCTGGGTTGCCTCCGTTTAAGTCAAGGCATCGGCTTGTGTCCGCCTCGTAGATACCGCTATGGGGATTTGGGGACTTCATGGCATTGCTTTCGTATGCGCTAATGCCGTAGGCTACACCCACAGGCTGAAACAAATACTGATCGTTGTTGGTTGCCAACGTTGCGCTCTTGTCCAGCGGGACAAGAGCGCCCTTTCCTCCGCCCTCGCATCCCGATCGGATCTTTAGGGTGTAAGGGACTTCTCCCTCTCGATCATCTTCATCAATGCTTCCTTCAGCAGGGGCGGGAGTTGCTTCCCACGCTTTTCCGCTCTGCGGATAATGCCCTCGCAGGCGGTCGCGCTCAAATAGTATTTTTCCAGCCCCGTCCTCGTCTCCAAGACAGAGGACAAGGTATATCCGCTTTCGCCGTTGAGCCGTTCGGAGGTGTTGAGCGTCAAAAACTCGGTAAGCAAGGCTCCATCCGTCGCCCCGCCAGCAGTCGGCGTATGCCCATCCGCCTTGCGGAACGTCAGGCACAACGGCTGTCGGCTCCGCGATTTTGACGAGCTCTTCAAGCACGGTGCGGAAATCTTCTCCTCTGTTGGAGCTAAAAGCTCCTGGTACGTTCTCCCAAACAACGAAAGTTGGGCTTCGTCCTTCTGTACCATAACGCATCTCCTTTATGATTCGTATTGCTTCGTAAAACAGACCGCTTCGTGTGGTCTCCTCGTCGCCGTGGTCGTCATGCTTGATGCCCGCTCTCTTCCCGGCAACGCTCATGTCCTGACACGGTGAGCCAAAGGTGATAATGTCCACAGGCTCGATCTCTGCACCGTTGACCTTGCTGACGTCCCCGAGGTGCTTCATGTGGGGGAATCGCGATGTGGTGACGGCAATGGGGTACGGCTCAACCTCAGACGCCCACACAGGCTCGATGCCGTTCAAGGCACCAGCCAAGGGGAAACCACCCGAGCCGTCAAATAGTGATCCAAGTTTCATACGGAACCCTCCACATACAGCGCATGGAGCATAACCGCCCTGCGCACGATACGCCCACAGTAAGTAGCCGACTGCTTGTGTCGCTTGCCGATGGCGTTCAGGTTCTCGCCGTTGGCTCTCTCCTCGCAGATGTGCCTGTCCTTGCGGGGGTGGGAAAACTTCTTGACCAGCGACGGCTGGCTGAATACCGCGTCGATCACGTCGTGGGTGATCACGGATCTGAGTCCTCGTTTCATGATCTCACCTCCAAGTAGTATGGACAGTTTTTGCCCGGCTCCACCTCGGTGCATCTGCAACGGCGCTTTTGGCTGTTGAAATTGGGGCAGGTGTTGCACTCCTCGTCCTTGTCAATGCACTCGGAGAAGTGGCATTTGGCGCAGGTGCGAGGGCATTTGCGATGCTCGGTGAGCTGCCGCTGATACTCTGCGGCGGCCTCTGCAAATTTGCTCATTTTCGTCTCCTTTAGCCCCGTTTGGGGCTTTTTATTTTCGGTGTCTCTCTCTGTATACTCTGTTAATATAATAGAAATGGAAGGGAGCGGATGGGGGGTGGCCGTTTCTGACCACGGGGGGTGGCCGTTTCTGACCACGGGGGGGTGGTCAAAATAGCACACCCCCTACTGGTCGTCTCCGAGGCTTGCCCGAACGGCCGCATTAAAGAAATCTTCCGTTCTAAAAGACCCTTGTGCGGGTGCTTCCTGTTGGGTAGGCTTCGGTAGGCTTCGGTAGGCTTCGGTAGGCTTCGACTCTGCTTTCTGTGCTTCGTTCAGGAGGCACAGGTGATATTCGGTTCCCTTTGTTCCATCCCCAGCCTTGTACCGCACGTAGTTGGCTTTGGCAAGCTCGTCGCGGAAGCGGTACATTGCTTTGCGCGGTAACCCTGTGTCCTTGAGTAACCGTTGGCTCGGCACCTCCACCCACTTACGGAATACCCACTCCCCGTTTGCCTTGTACCGCGCTCCGTTGGCGTAGTACAGGAGGCGCAAATACAGCGCCTGCGCCTCTGCACCTACGGGGTTGGTGGTGAGGGCGTCTTGGAAATCGAGAAATGCTTGCTGAAGAGTGATACCCTCACCCCCTTTACGCGGTCAGTCCGTCAGAAGGGGAGATCGGAGTCGTCGCTCACGGGCGTGAAGCTCAAGGGAGCGGCCGAGGGAGCGGGGGTCTGTGCGATGGTCTGCGCATCGCTCTTGTTCTCCACGAAGTTGGCCTCCTCCACGATCACCTCGGTGGTGGTGTGCTTCTGCCCGTCCTTTTCCCACGTGTGATTCTGAATGCGCCCGGTCACGCAGATGGCCGCACCCTTGGGGAAATACCTGCCGATAAACTCGGCGGTGTTGCCCCATGCCTGACAGGGGAAGAAGTCGCTCTCGGGATGCTCTCCCTGCGTAGCAAAGCGGCGGGATACTGCGATGCGGAAATTACAGACGGCCTTGCCGTTCTGCGTCTGCTTGACCTCGGGGGCGGCGGTCAGACGACCCGCAAGGATTACCTTGTTTAAGTTCAATGCCATGTTATCTGTACCTCTCTTTAAGATTTTTAATGATTTCGGAGCCGTAATCGTTCTCGGTCAGCTTGATAAACTCGTCCACGGTATAGGTCTTATCCAGATCCAGGTCATGGCGTCTCACAAATGCCTTTCGCCCCATCTCACAAGATCCTGTTAAATAATGGTGCCATTCAAAGAATTCATGCCCAGAATAACGTTCGCCCTGCTTGAATGTCTCGAAGAACTTCTCAATAGCTTCGTCGGGGTCCATGTTTTCAAACATCTTCTTCCGTAAAGCCTCCTGCGCCGCCTGCGGTGTTTCTCCGTGGGCAAACATCCTGTCGCCTTTAACTACATAGCAGGGGCTGAAAGTAAGGTCGGAATTCAGAATAAAACCTTTTGCCAACGCCATGTGGATGGACAGGATGATGGTTGGAACGTTGTCGATTAAGTACACGGCATGACCGTTCAAGACCGACAGTCCGCCGTAGCCGTCGCCGTAGCCGGAGCCGGAGCCGGAGCCGGAGCCGGAGCCGGAGCCGGAGCCGGAGCCGGAGCCGTAGCCGTCGCCGGAGCCGTAGCCGTAGCCGTCGCCGCCGCCGGAGCCGGAGCCGTAGCCGTAGCCGTCGCCGCCGCCGGAGCCGTCGCCGCCGCCGGAGCCGGAGCCGTAGCCGTAGCCGTCGCCGCCGCCGGAGCCGTAGCGATTATCGACCCTCAACCAGTCTCTTACATTCTCCATTCTTTTACTCCCTCAATGCTCTTGATTGCCTTTTCAGTACACGGGATGATCTCGATAGCGTCCATAATCACGATGCTGTGGACGGCAACGGTGAATTTACAATTATTTGGCTCGGTAGTCCCGTCAACGGCGAGCTGGGAAATGGAAGCAGCTCCGTCCCAATACCACAGTCGTCTACAGTTTGTCAACGTGACCTCGTGGCCTTCCTTTTTCTCGAGGGTGCCAAAGAATACACCCGATCTGTCACCTCTTACGATTACCTTTTTGTTCAGCATTGTTTTGTTCTCCTTTTCTTTTTATTTTCTGTTTGCGCTGATGTAAGCCTCTACGGCTTCAACGGCTCTTTTGAATTTCTCCCCGCTCTCGGGGTTGGCGTACTCTGCTATTACGTCGTTGCGCCCGCCGCTCTTGTAGGCGTCGCGGATCTTATAGCCTGCCCACTTGCCCGTGGGTACGACGTAATCAAGCTCGGGCGGTTCTGCGGGCTTCAAGGGGGGCATATAGGCCTCGGGAATGGGCTGAATAGCCTCGGCGGGCATCTGCTTGGGTTCGGGTTTCTGCGCCTTCTGCGCGGTTTTAGGGGGCTTCTGCGCGGTCTGCGCGGGGGCGGTGTTGCTGGGGTGCTGGCTGTTGTCATCGGGGTCTTTATTGTCGTCGATGGCGAACAGGCCGTTGAGGGCGTACTTCCTCGCGTAGGAGGACGTGGAGCCTGTGACCTGTGCGGCGTCCATGCCCTTCTTGTCCTCTGCCTCGCGGGCGTAAGCGGTGGCGGTGATACAGTCGTCGTCTGCGGTCAGAATAGCCGTGGCGCGGACGTAGTAGCGGTCGCCCACCATCACGATCTCGTCGCTGATGGTCACGCAG
>JAEIGA010010023.1_pt1 | contig 14353 bp, 24 predicted proteins | sample 9270691 | NCBI WGS metagenome assembly JAEIGA01 (sample SAMN17057246, study PRJNA624740) | gut metagenome | biome: biome; isolation source: fecal sample | host: Bos grunniens | place: China: Xizang | collected 2019 | reverse complement strand
TTGATGCTGAAAAATTAGAACTATTAGATGCGAGTCTAACAGACCTGTTAGCAGGCATTTCCGCAGAACAAAAAACAGAAATTATAAAGTCATATTTACTACATCAGTTTGACAAATGGGAAACACATTCAATTACAAGTTGGGGAGAAAAGAAAACAACTTTAAGTGAGTTTGCAAATCATGTTATAACTGGATTAAAAGATTCTATTAGACAAGAAATTTTTAAAGAAGTTATGCAAGACCCTTCTTTTGTAGAACAAATTGGAACTTTATCAAAAGAAATTAAAGCAGATTTTCCAAATATTATAAGAGAAGCAATTTGCACTTATGTTGCTGATAATCTATTTGCTAATAAGAATTCTGTTAGAGATCAAATTTATCAAGAGCTTAATCATCATTGTAATTCTTATCACAATTATCATTAGGAGGTTGCCGTATGGAAGAGAGAAGACAATATGTTGCTAAAAGATTATTAGAACATTATAATTATTTAGAAAGCAAAGGATATGAAATTGTATGTTTAATGTTACAAGGTTCGCAAAATTATGATTTAGATGTATATACAGATGAATATAGAAGTGATGTTGATAGCAAGGCTATTGTTTTACCTCATTTCCGCGACTTTGTAAAAAGCAAGGCTCCAGTTTCATATACTGAAGTTTTAGAAAACAATGAACACGCAGAAGTTAAAGATATCCGCGTCATGTTTGAAATGTTTAAAAAAATGAACATTAGTTACATTGAGCTATTGTTCAGTGATTATTTAATTATTAATCCAAAATATGAAGACTTGATCCTGGGTATATTCGCCCATAGAGCAAGGATTGCCGCATTCAATAAAAGTCAATTTGTGAGATGTATTCATGGAATGGCTCTTGAGAAAAGGAAGGCATTATGCCATCCATATCCTGCTACCGCAGACAAGATTGCGGAATTCGGTTATGATGGAAAACAATTAAGTCACTGTGTAAGGCTATACTATTTCTTGAGAGATTATAAAGCTGGTAAATCAATAGCGCAAGCATATAAACCCGCAGAAAAGGATTATTTGATTAATTTAAAAATGCAAAAGGATGAGAATGGCAATAAGTTAGATGTAACTGATGCTATTGCGCTTGCAGATGAGTATTGCCGCATTATTCAAGAAATGAAAGATGAGATGATTGCGGAGTTCGGTGACGGAGTTGATGGGGGCGTTATAGATATTTTGGATGAAATTTGCTATAAGATATTGGAAAGAAGATTTTCCGAAAATATATTAGGAGGTACAAATGAAAAATAAAACTTGGAAGATAATAGGATTTGTGTTGACATATATAGGGATGTTAACATTTGGATTTTTGTGCGGGATTGGGTATCTAACATACTTAATTCCAGAGATAATGGTTCCTACAAAGGTGTATATAGGAACATTTGTGGGATTGTTTGTAGGATATGTTGGAATGATAATAGCAAGATTATCAGTTGAAGGCGAAATAGGAAAGTAATTTTACCGTTTATTGAAATCGAAAAAACATTTGGAGATTTTCTGGGCGTGATGCAGACTTTTTTTGCATTTTTCAAAATATTTTTCCCAAAACACTACCCCTACTCACCACAAAATCTATTGCAATAAATTTTAAATACTATTCTTATTGCACTCAAATTAGGGGGGTAGGAGGGCACAAAGGCAAATTTTTAATAAATAAATTTGAATAAATTATTTTAATTTTTTTGATTTAAAAATTAAAAATCAAAAGATACAAACATTAAAAAATAAATTAAAAAATTTAATAAAAACTATTGACAATTACTTCTTTTAATGGTATAATAATAATGTAAGATAAAGAAAGAAGGAATTAAAATGAAAGAAAAAATAATGTTTGGATTAGTAAGTATTGTGATAATTACTTTGTGTATAATGGGATTACAAGCACAAGACAATCAAGTAAGAAAAAATGCTATTGAAAGATGTGGTGGAGAAAACAACATTGTTGAAAGACACACAAATCAAGGCGATAGATACTACACTTGCAAAGTTGAAAAATAATTCAACTTTTTTCAGTTAAAGAGTTGACAGGACAGGGTTAATGTGGTATAATAATAATGTAATAAAGGAAGAGTGATTGAAATGAAAAGAATATTTTTAGATTTAGATGGAACAGTGGCAAAGTTCAATGTAAAGAATGCACTACAAAGATTTGATAATGAGATTGGTTTCTTTGCTAAACTAGGTGCTTACAAAGGAATAGAAAGTATCAACGAATTAGCAAAAAGTGGTATTGTTTACATTATTAGTGCAAGTCCAAACGAACAAGCAGACAAAGATAAGCAAGAATGGTTAAATAGATACCTACCTAATGTTCCACAAAAAAACATTACAATGTGTAGACTTGGAGAAAATAAAGCAAGAGTAATAGAAAGCAAATACTCTATTACAATTAGTCAAGAGTGCTACTTGTTAGACGACTATACAAAGAACTTGCAAGAGTGGGTTGATAATGGTGGCACAGGCATTAAGAGATTAACAAGTGTGGCAGACAATAGCACAGGTAAATGGCAAGGAATGTGTTTGAAAGACTTAACAAAACTTGCGGAAATGCTAGGTTAGGGGTTGACAAAAACCTAGCATTGTGGTATACTATAATTGAGGAAAGGGAAGGGATACCAAATGAAAGTACAAGAATTAAAAAGAAAAATTGAGGAGTTAGAGAATACACTATTCTTCATTGAAATGATAGATCATTGGACTAAGGAGGACCAAGACGCTTACGATAAATACTCTAACCAAATAACTGAATTAAAAAGATTACTAATTGGTGAAGTGGCAAAGGTAGCCGAGTAATTGACACCTTCTTTACAGCTACCCTTCATTGCGCCGCGCACACCCGACGCGGCGCGCTTTTAGAATTGTATCACACTTTTAAGAATTTGTCAAGTAAAACTTGTCCTACTTTACAAATTGCCCTGTTCCGGTTACTCAAAAAAAAATTAAAAAATTTTCAAAAAAGGGTTGACAACTCCCGGTTTGTGTGGTATAATAATAATGTAAGATAGATAAGGGAAGTGATTAAAAATGAAAAAAATAATTAAGTGGTTAAAAGAAAATTTTGATACTACTATTTACGAAGTCTACGAAGTAGAAAAAAATAAAAAAATTTAATAAAAACTATTGACAAATAATAATTAATGTGTTATAATAATATTGTAAAAAGATAAGAAAAGGAGTTGTTTAAAATGAGAAACGAAACAAACATTTTAATAAAATTAGTAAAGGGTTTAATAAAAGCATTTGCTCTAGTAATAGCACAAATTGCAAAAATAATTTATTTAATTGTTAGAGCATTTAACAATTTAAATGCAAAATTATTTATGAAATTACCAAGACTATTAAGAGTAGCAATAATTTACTTATTAATTGGTTTAAGTATCTTCGCTTTTGAAAAGCCAAGAGTATTAGTAAAAGAAGTTTTATCTAGTTCATTAGTAGAACAAAATGAAACTTTACAAAATGAAATCAACATTCAATTAAGTCAATTAGAACAAAAAGACAATGAAATTAGAAATTTAAAAGTAGTTGCAAATCTAAAAGACATTGAAAAAAAGATTTACAATAAATCAGTTGAAAGTGGTTTAACTCACGAACAAGCAATTTTAGTTGTTGCTATCAGTAAACACGAAACTGGAAATTGGACTTCTACTCTTTACAAAAATAATAATAACTTTGGTGGTGTTTACAATAGTAAAGAACAAAAGTTTTACTCTTACGAAAGTAATACAAAAGGACTTGAAGCATTTGTAAACCTATTAAAAAATAATTATTTTGGAAAAGGTTTAGATACAATTGAAAAAATTGGTTCAAAGTATTGCCCTGTTGGTGCTGAAAATGACCCTAGTGGTGTAAATAAACATTGGGTACCAAAAGTTACTGAATACTACAATAATTATCTAAATGTAAAGTAGGTGTAAACCTACTTTTTTTCTTGACTTTTTTAGCGTTTCGTGCGGGGCCGGCACGAAACGTTTTTTGCGAATAGGGCAGGGTAGCAGATTTTTTGGTTTCATTTTTGCATTTGCGCACTTGACACTTTTTTCCCAAAAGTTTACATGTAAAGTAGTGTAAAGTTTTCGGAGTAGGGTAGGGTAGGGGAGTTTGAAAAAATAAAAAAGTCCACTTCTCCCCTACTTTACACTATTTCAAGAGCCTGTCTAAAGGGTAAGATGGGCGGAAACCCTTGAAAATAAAGGGTTTGCGAGGGTGTGAGAGTGAGATGCAAAAATATTTTTGTAAAGCACTCACCTTCCCTACTCTCCCCTCCCCTACTCCACTCTCTCGGACGTCTCGTGGGCGCAGGTCACGAGACGTTTTTAGAACATTTGTTTGCTTTACAGTTTTTTGACATGTAAACTAGGTGTAAACCGAACACCTGTTCGTTCCCAAAACTTTTTTAATTTTTTTTAAAAAAACTATTGACAAATGGTTGTTTTAGTGGTATAATTAAATTACAAAAGATGAAGAAAGAGCAATACAAAAAAAATAAAAAAAATGTTAAAAAAGTATTGACAAGTAATCATTTATTTGGTATAATAAGTATGTAAGATAAAGAAAGAAAGGGAGTTGATTTAAATGAGAAAAATCAAATGGGAAAATATCTTCGCTATTATTTATGGAGGTTTTGCAATTTATCAATTATACACACACATTCAATTAAATGGTTTGTATAATGGTTTGATAATTGAAATGGTTATCAATGTAATTGCTGTTGTAGGCGTTCATTATATAATCAAAGATATTAGAAAGAACAAAACTAATTGGTTATGGGAAGAATAAAAATTCTTCTCATAATCAAAAAAAAGTATTGACAATAATATCTAAAAGTGGTATAATAATAATGTAATAAAGGAAAGAGAGAGATTGAAATGTTTACAAAGAAAAAAATTGATAGAAGAAAAAAATATTTTATGGTACTAGATACTGAAACTTGTCCTATTGATAGAGAAAGTCAAGAAGTAAGTCCTAAAAATATGCTAGTATATGATATAGGGTATTGTGTAGTAGATAAAAAAGGAAATGTCTATAAAACTGGCTCATATATCGTAAGTGAAATATTTTTTGGAGAGTTCTATGAAAAAATGCAAAGTTCATACTATGCAAAAAAAATTCCTAACTATATGAAAGAGATGTCTAACGGTTCAAGAGTTGTTAAGACTTGGGAGCAAATATCATTCATATTAAAGGAAACTTTAAAAGAATATAATATATCAGTTGTGGTTGCTCATAATGCAAGATTTGACTTTGGGGTATTACAAACAACTAGAGAATATCTTGAAAAAAGATTTAGTTTACTACCATATATAGAGTGGTGGGACACTCTAAAAATGGCAAAATCAGTTTTAGGTAAAATGCCAACATATAAAAGATTTTGTCAAGAAAATGGTTATATAACTAAAAATGGTCAATGTCGTTTCACTGCTGAAATCATAACAAGATATATAACAAGAAATAAGGACTTTGTAGAAAGTCATACAGGACTTGAAGATACACTTATTGAAAAAGATATTCTTGCTTATTGCATAAAACAACATAAAAAAATGGATAAGTTATTATTCAGTCAAAAGGTTGAATTAGTTGCTTAAAAAAGTAACTAATTCACCAAAAACTATTGACAATTCCACCAATAGGTGTTATAATATATATGTAAGTAGGAAAGCCACCTACAAAAGAAAGGTTGTGATAATATGGCTAAAAGACAAATGAAAGTGGTTGCTCCAACAAGAGATAAAAATGCAGACCAATTTATGAGAACTGCGGCAAACCTTGCAAGAAAGGGTAAAACTAACAAAAAGTTAGGAAGAAACCCAAAGGCTGCAAAATACGCTAAATAGGGCGTATTTTGTTTTTTTTATTTGCGACACACCCGGATGCGTTGTTATTTTGGCGTCTCGGCCTCGGCGGCCTTGAGCCGTTTTACATGTCAATTTACATGTCAAGTTTACGTAAAGTGACAAGGCAGATCTGTCAATTGACATGTAAACTCCCAAAACTTGACATGTAAAGTAGAAATTTAATTTTTTTTAAAAAAACTATTGACTTTTTAAAAATAATTTGTTATAATAATAATGTAATAAAAAAGGAAAGGAAAAAGTTAAAAATAAAAAATTAAAAAAGTTTAAAAAAACTATTGACATTCCTTATTTATTATGATATAATAATAATGTAATAAAGGAAAGAACCTTATTACAAGTCAAAAAACCATTAGGAAAGGGAGATGATTTAAATGGAAAAAATGACTAAAAAAGAAATGTTTGAAATGATTAAAGGAGTTTGTGCTAGTGATACTCGTATCGTTGAGTTTTGTGAACACGAAATTGAATTGCTAAATCGTAAAAACTCAAAATCAAGTCAAACAAAAACTCAAAAAGAAAATGAAGCAATTATGGAAAGAGTTGTAGTTGCTTTACAAGAAATTGGTCGTCCAGTTTGTGTTGACGAGTTAAGAGCATTAAATACTGAAATGGGTGCTTACTCAAATCAAAAATTATCTGCTTTACTTAAAAAACTTGTTGATGGCAACCAAGTTGTAAAGACTATTGACAAAAAGAAATCTTACTTCTCTGTCTAGTCTTTACACAACTTTGACACCTAGTTGTAAATATAAGGTGTAAACAAAAGTGTCAAGTAGTTGACACTTTTTTTTGTCAACTTTACACTTTACATTTACTTGACGGCTCGCGGTGGAGCGTCGCGAGCCGATTTTTCCATTATACCACACTTTTAAGAATTTGTCAAGAGATTTTTTGAAAAAAATTTTTTTTTATTTTTTTCCTAAAATGCTTGACTTATTTTTTTAAAAATGTTATAATTATAATGTAAGTAAGGGAAGGGAGAAAATACTTAAAAAAAATATTTTAAAAAAATTAAAAAAAACTATTGACTTTCTTAAATAAAAATGTTATAATTATAATGTAAATAAGAAAAGGAAGTCAAAAAGAAAATAAAAAATATTAAAAAAAAGTATTGACACCAAATCTTATTTATGATATAATATATATGTAAAGGGTAGCCCCCTAAAGAAAGGAATTGATATTATGGAAAACAAAAAAATGACAAAAAGAGATTATTTTAATGAATTGAAAGGACTAGTTGCTAATAGAACTGATTTAGTGGACTTTATAGACCACGAAATAGAACTATTAGATAGAAAATCTAGCAAAACTAGTCAAACTAAGACACAAAAAGAAAATGAAACTATAAAAGAACAAATTGTAGTTGCATTAAAAGAAATTGCTAGACCTGTAACTGTTGACGAGTTAAGAGCAAATGATGCTAATATGGGCGAATTCTCTAACCAAAAGTTATCAGCATTATTAAAACAATTAGTTGATACAAATGTAGTTGTAAAAACTATTGATAAGAAAAAATCTTATTTCTCAATATAAGATAAAAGGGGGAGCAACCCCTCCCCCGCAATTCTTATTAAAAAAGTATTGACAACATAATTGCTTTATGATATAATTAGATTATGAAAGGTTGTGATAAAATGAAAGACTACAAAGAAAATGGTAGTGTTATAGAAATAACATTAGATACTGAAAAAGTTGTAAAAGTGTCTACAAAATATATTGACAATATGGTTGATAAACTAGATATTGACAAAGAAGATGCTATATTGACTTGGTTAGAAGATGAAGGGTACTTGATAAATGAAGAACAAGAAGAACTAGTGCAAAAATCAAAAGATAACAAAGTTAAAATGGTGGTAACAAGTGAAAAACCAAAAACAAAGACACCAAAAGAAAGAGTACAAAAAGAAAACCCTACAAAAGAACTAATTATAGAAACAATAGCAAAAGCACTTGAAAACCTTGATATAACTGATTTAATTATAGAAAACAAAGCAAAATTAATTACTTTTAAACTAAATAATGAAGATTTTAAGGTAGATTTAGTGCAAAAGCGTAAACCAAAAGCAAAATAGTGTAAAATATCTGTAAAATTGCATAAAAAATGCAATTTTTTTTATTTTTTTGCAAAAAACACTTGACTTTTCTGCGGAAATGTGCTATAATTGGCGGCTCGTCGGTGACCGACTAGAGCCGGTTCCCGGTATAAAACTATCATATGGCATTTTTTTCATTGAAAAAGTGACCTTTAGCGCAGACTGCAACTTCCCGAAACTATATATGCAACTAAGTTAAATGAAAGTCACGCGAGCGGGCGACGTTGGCCCGTTTTGCGCCCGGAGGGGGGTATATGGAATTTTTATGGGGGTAAAGTGAAATGCAGATCTGACCGGGTATTCCTGATACTTGACATTTTAAAAAAAATATGTTACAATATAAAAAAAAGCCTTTTATAAACCGCTAGGGGGTATAAGGGGGTAAAATAAAAAAGCCTAAGATCCGTATTAAGATCTTAGACCGAGACCGCCGCCTTATTATTATTCTCTCCCATTATAATTATATCATTTTTTTAATTATTTGTCAAGAGAAGATAAATTAGCCACGTTTTTTATAGCAAAATAAAAGGAAACGATAAAATATTCGTCTCCATATATCTTTTAATGAATTATATATGCTCTACTTCCTACAGTTCTTACAAGAGAGTTAGAACCACACATTCTCTAACACCCAATTAAAACAGTAGTTTTTGTATGCTTTTAAATTATCAAGAGTAGAAGTAAATGAATGTGCGGCAAGCCAGTTGCGGTAGCCTTCAAATGAATACAGTTCTTCAAACTTAGTTTGTTCATTTTCAGTGTCAAATAATATTCTTTTTTTCTTCATATCTATTCCCTCCTTCATTATATAAATATTATACTATAATTTTTTTAAATAATCAAACGATAACGATGACGATGGAAATAAAAAATGCATAGGTCTGGTCTCGGGCCACGTCCAAAGCACTATGCACTGCTATAAGTAGCTATTCCCACTCATTTCTACCTATCTCTCACCATTATCCATATGATCCCAATCCCATCCATCCATCAATGCAAAATTCCGATGGGAACGAAGTTCCCTTACTTCAGATATTGCGCAGCAATTCTGAAGAATTTTCTTCCATTCTATTATATTAGCAAATCAGACAGACAGAATTCAGAGTCTGAAATCAGATTCTGAGAATTTTCTCAGAATTCTCATTTTTCCTGTTTTCGGAATTTTAGGAATTCTCAGACTTTTTCTCAGAATCTTAATTCATATTCTTAGAAATTGAAATGCGGCGATGCTTGCTTTTCGGCAGTATCATCAGCGACTTCTTCTTCTATAACCGGCATTTGTGCAAAGTCTTTATTATCTCTGTTCAACCAACCTTTGTTACTATATAGCGTCTTAGGATTAACATCTCCATAGCCCATCTCCGCCAATTTCTCAACAATTCTTGGGACAGTTTTCTCTGTTTGCGCAAGTTGCCATACTACTTCAGGTTCAACTCTAAAAGCCTTTTTACTGTTTAAACCACCATCTATTTTTTTCTGATATGCATCCTCCATTTTACTCATTTGCGGATACACTAATTTTAATGCCATTTTTACCACTTTATTTTTTAGTTCCACTTCTTGTCCATATAGACCGTACATTACTATTCCATAGCAATATTCTTGGATTTCTGTTTCATCCAACTCTTCAAGAGCTCCATCAATCCACGATTGCATTATCTTAATACTTTTATCGTTCATTGCGGCGATCCTCCTTTAAAGCTTCTATATCGGCGTCTAAAGTGTCATCTTGTTTAAACACCCACATTGTTAGCATAGGTTTTTGTGGATTTGGCATTGTTGATAGAACTATATGGCCTCTAGCAATTAGTTCCATCGCTATTTTCATTACATAAACTATTCTATATTCCGTATTTGTCTTAGTATTCATATATTATTCTCCTTTGCTGTCTTTCTTAGTTTCGTCTAAATCTATATACTCTATTTCATAACAGTTAGTTTCTCGTTTAATTAATAATATACCTTTTTTCTTTAAATTTTCTTGCGTTCTTTTTAAATTATTTCTAATTGTACTGGGTGATTTCCCTAGTTTTTGTGCGACTTCATTCAAAGTCATTTCTTATCACTCCTCTCGATTTTATATAAAAACGTGCTAAAACAATTTGTTGAATTTTGCCCACATAAAGTGTAAATACGCCAACAATTCTGAAATAATTCTGAACCGAATTTTCGTCAGAATTTTAGGAAAAGTCGTGTTTGACAAAGTGTCAATTTTCAATAGTCATAGCAAAAAATGCGGAAGTGCTTACTCGTCTTCCACATCAATCTCGATTTCGCCGTTCGTTATATAGGCAATCATATATTCTTCTACGAGTACAGATTTTTGTTCTTCGGTAAAGTCTTCCATAATATTCTCCCATATGTCCTTAGTTAATTGACTAAAGCCAAGCACTCTACTCAATAGTTCCCAATCAACGCCTATTCGCATAATTGTTTCCTACCCATATATAGAAGTTCTTCCTCAGTAAAAACCTCATGCATCGACCTAACATAAGGGATCGGCTGTTTAATATCTGCACTGTTTACTTGGCTAAACAATAGCCACATCATAATTATAATGATAACCAATTCACGTTCCATTATTCCACCTCATATACTTTTCCAATTACTGTTATTTCTGCGGAACGGAATGAGCTTAATAAATATAATTCTCCGTCAACATTATCAACAGCAAGGAATTCTTGTCCATTAAACTTAACTTCATAAAAACGATTTGATGTTAAGTCTTTAAAAATATCACCTTCAAATATTAGGGTTTTGCGGCAATCCACTTTTCCTGTGCATAAACCAACAGTATCAGTGATTATTGAAAACATACCTATACCGCAACAGTTGCTAACTTTTGTTTCTCGAGGTTGATATATAATGTTATCGTTCATTAAATAACCATATACCCATTCGTGTGGTTCGTCTGCAACTTTACCCCTAAACATATATTTGTTTAATAATTGCATTGTTTAACTCCCTTCTTTGTGTTTAAAAGTTTATGTTAGAAGGATGTTAGATCCAGTGCTAGTTTTTTAATTCTTTGTATTTACGATATATCTCAGGGTGCATATCTTTTAATTGTTTATATGTTATATGCGTACTTGACATTATATCGTCAATAGCCTTTACAAATGACTTGTTATCAAAAGCCATGTCAGCAAGTCTAATACTGTTAATGCAAGTAGTAAAATCAGTATCTGCGGAAATGGCTGGTACTAGGCTTGTATATGCGTAGTATGACCATTCTTTAACTCGCTGTTTCTCTTGTCTTGCATTTTGGGCTACAATTTGAGCTAATGTCCCTATAATACTAATTAGCTCTGGCTCTTGATGTGTTTCCATAGCCCACTGAGTGATAAGAGAGAAGTCATCATATTCTATGCCAAATTTTTCATATTGCATTATTTTATCTCTAAGTCTCATCTCTTACCTCCTATTTATCCGTTTTTGGTTTTCTTTTTTCTACTAAATCAATTTTAAATTCTCTGTCGTCAATTTTAAAAGTAACAAGTTTTGCTTTGTTTTCAATTTTTACATCAGTTGCCATACCTTGTAATAATTCAGCAACTGCATTAATTACACTTTCTTTAACTGGATTGTCTTTTACTACTTTTTCTTTTTTAGTTTGTAATACGATAGGTTGTTTCTTTTCTTTTTTTGCCTTTACTATTTTATTTGATTTGTTTGCTTTAGCCTTTGCACAAAGCTCTTCTTGTTCATCGTTGATTAAATAACCTTCATCTTCAAGCCAAATTTCAACTGCTTCTTCTTGGTCGATTTTCATAGTTGACATTAGTCTTTCGATGTCTTTGTCTGGAATTCTAACTTCCTTTTTCTCGTTTAATTTATATACCATTTCAATCCCTCCCCTAAACAGTTTATAAATATTTTTTCATTTTTTATTTATTTTCTATATATATTATAACAAATTTTTTTAATTTTGTCAATAGAAGTTCCTAAATTTTTTTAAAAAAGTAGGTGCGGAAATCGGTGCTCGTTTCTTCTTCCAACCAAAGAAAAAAGAGCCACGTTCGCTCATTTCTTTTCCCTTATATATGTCCATATGGTGATAAATCATATGCTTTATATATAATAACAAATATCCCTTGCTATGGGGGTATCTCAGCGACTACCACCTCTTGTATTTTTAGGCTATCTCATTGCCGTCCCACCTTCACCCAAGGGGATCTCGGGGCATATATTCCAACACCTATATGCAAGTGTTTTTGAGCTAAGCGGGTTATCAAGTCCACTTACTCTTGAGAGTTCTTCACTCTTCTTAGAGAACCAAGGTTGTGAGTTAATTCTCTAAGAAGAAAGAAGAACTTTCTTCACTTATTACTCAGCAACTGAGAAATAAGATTTTTTCTTGTCAACAGTTTTGATTACTCTTCCTGCATCTACTAATTTCTTTAATAAAGCAGATAATTTTTGATTAGAGAATACTGACATTTCGTCGCTTGCTCCTCTTAATTCATCAACTGCAACAGGTCTTGCGATAGCAACTAATGCTTCATATACCTTTTCTACTAAAACTTCGTTTTCTTTTTGTGTTTTAGTTTGAGCAGTTCTTTTCTTAGACACTAACTCAATTTGTCTGTTTAAGAATTCTACTAATTCAGCTTCATTCTCAACATTTGCTCCTTCTACTACATTGATTAATACATTGAAGTAATCTTTTTTAGTCATTTTTTCCATATTCATTCACCTCTTACCTTTCCTTTTAAATTTTTTTATGGAATTTATGTTCTCGCCTTGCGGCGTTGACCATATTTAATATTTTTTTTAAAGGTTTGTTTCCTTTATTACATTTATATTATATAATAATTTTTAATTATTATCAAATATTTTTATTTAAGGGGAACTTTCCTTAATTTATATTGCGACTTTCAGCCTTCCCCATCCCTGGCCTCGCATATGAAAGTTCTTTCTACGAATAACTTACAAAATATCGGGTTATTTAGCACTCGGCTACTAAGTAGCACCTCGCTGGGGAACCACCCCTTATCCACACTTTCGCTAGCAGTGGATTGCATTGGAGGTATTAAGAAAGATTTACAGTATAGGAACTCTTCATACAAGATCCGACCGAAGTCTCGGGATATTATCCTTTGTTATGTATTTCGTACTCGAACTCACTTTCTTCTCTTTTCTTATTACATATATATTATATAATAATTTTTTTATAAAATCAACTATTTATTTAATAGTCTTTGTTGAAATCTTAATCTAAGTCGCGACCTAACTATGTGCTAGTCCACTCAATGCTACCGCAGTAGAAACTTATATGGTGACATCACTTTTCGTGGGTAATTACTCCACTTCTGCATAGTTATCAATTAAGACTCCCACAAAGAATATTAAAAGTATATATCTCCGATTGTCAGGTTCTTGCCTGAGGTCAATCTATATCCCAGTCCTCACACTTCCTAAAGCCGGCTGGACTGACTTGGATACTGGGTTAGAGATATATGTTTGCCTAATTTCCACAGTTCTGCGGACATCCCCACTAACCTTTCTTTCAGGCTGATGTCGTTGCCAATTATTAGTTAGAGCCCAATCCCACGGCATTTAATTTTTATTCTTTTCCTTTTTACATATATATTATATTATATTTTTTTATTAAAATCAAATTGTTAAACTTGCTCCCAATTTCATAACCACATTCTCTAGCACACTCCAGAACTTAATCAGAGTGGAGGGTTCGGGCCCCCGTGAGGGTATCTTTCAACACTCGAGCAAGTTTAACCCCTTGTTATTCACTATCTTCATCATCTGCATATACTGCATAAAATGCATCTATTAAATTTTCATCAATAGGTGAAGTAAAGTAATCATTATCCATATAATAGTCATACATTGCATCAATAGCAGACATTAATTTTGGATTATCTAACTCTTCTTCTTTCCCTAAGTCTAAAATGAATGTTGCTTTGCGGTAATCTTCATACCCAACCTCATCAATTAAACCTCTTAATCTTGCTAAAATTTCTTTCATATTTTCACAACCTTTCTTATTTACATATATCCGTTGTTTGGATCCATAGTCCATCCAGATATGATCGTATATTCCACAAATAACAGACAAGTGTCCGCAGCTTCAGTATGGCATATTTTTTAACGGATGTCAATTGGCAAAGGGAGGGGCAATGCCCCTCCCCTGTGGATATTTACTTTACGATCAGATTCACAAGCTTGTTCTTGACCACGATGGTCTTGACGATGCTGCCGCCCTGCTTTTCCAGGAAGGCTGCGATCTTCTCATTGGCCAGGACGTTGGCGACCACGGTGTCGTTATCCAGGTCGGCTGCCATCAGCACGGTGCCACGCATCTTGCCGTTGACCTGAACGGCGATGGTGACCTCGTTATCCTTGCACTTTTCCTC
>JAEIGA010010022.1_pt1 | contig 14355 bp, 5 predicted proteins | sample 9270691 | NCBI WGS metagenome assembly JAEIGA01 (sample SAMN17057246, study PRJNA624740) | gut metagenome | biome: biome; isolation source: fecal sample | host: Bos grunniens | place: China: Xizang | collected 2019 | reverse complement strand
TGTGTTAAGCGAGTTTAATCCTCGAATAAACATAGCTGCACCCTGGCCTTGCATACCATTTCTGTTGATAGTACGCACATCACCACCAAGTTTGTTTTCGATTTCTGAATCAATCGTAATCGCGCTAGAGTTTTCAATCTGTACTTTCTTTGATGCAGTCAAACCTGTTTCTACCGAATAGAACGAATTGTATTTGTCGCTATACAAAACAGCAGCAGGAGCCTCTGCACCAGAGAACGCAACCTGTACGTCATTGTACTCAGGTACAGTAACATAAAGCGAGTTGACAAAAACAGGCACGCTCAATGTGTATTTACCTTTCTCGTCGGTAAGTACAGAATATTTCGCATTATTATAAGCCTGTACGCGCGCACCGTCGATAGGCAGTTTGGTTGACGCATCATACACATATCCGCTCACCTCCTTCATCTGATAAACCGGCGCTGTCTTCACCGTTCTACGCTTAATTGAATCGGAAGTATTATCCTGAGCCATGACTAACGTTGTACTTGCAAGCATTGCAAATACCGCTCCTACGCTCAGTATCTTATGATGCAATTTATTATTATTGATCTTCATTGTATTTTATTTTATTAAATAAAGCATTAGAGTTAACTCAAACGTTGCATTTATTCCTTTGCCTTAAGGACAATCTTGTCTATATGAATCTCACGAGAGTACTTGTTCTTCTCTGTAGATTTAAAGTAGCCCTTTATCGTCAAAGTTGCATAAGCGTCAGTTAATCCCTTATAACAAACTGGAAACTCAAAATCTTTAGCTACAAGAACGCTGTCAACAAGGCGGTACTCTCCATTCTCATCCACATAAGGTGACTTATTAGAGAAGTAGTTTGTGTTGTAGTTTTCTGCATCGTCCTCATTTTCATTCTTCAGACGCTTGTTATTATTACGCTTAGTTGGTTCATCGTATGCCAAGGTCGCCTGGAACTTATTAGGCTTATTATCACTATTGTTATAAGCGACAAGAACGTATATGTCATATTTACATGACAGCAAATCACGAAGAATAAAAGTGGCTCCAGGATGCACACTAGAAGAAGAAGGCGTCATAACATAAGCTCCATACTTAATAGTAGTATCCTTCTCTGCTTCATTAAAATCATAAGTGACTTTGTAGGAAACAGTTTCACGTCCTGGAATAGTGTTCCTATCCGCTGTTTCAATATTTGCTCCAGATTCAGCCTCAAATTCTAAGTCCTCTGCCCAAGAATCACTCGGACGGTAATTAAACTTATCAACAATATAAGCATATCCGTTACTAACTTCTATTGGTTCTGCACCATTGAACAAGCGAGCGCTATAAGGGTTGTAGAAAGTTGTTCCAGACGCAGTAACCAAAGAGTCGCATGCACCTTCAACACCGAACTGAGTGTAGTCATATCCATGCTGTGCATTTATATTAAATACAAGATTCTGAGATATGGCATTCTTAACTCGGAAGTTAACGATAGAGTCAAGTTCCTCTTCAGTGAATTTAGTTTCGACGCCTTCGATCAATGTATCCTTTCCCTCTGGAGTTACAGTTGCCACATCTTGCTTATAATTAGTCTTGTACACGAAATAAGGTTTTACCTTTTCTAATGCTCCAGTCCACGCATCGTTAGTAGGAATAATCATAGCGTATGAACTGTCCTCACGAGTAAGATCTGTTCCAAGATAACTAAAATAGAGATTTGAAGTCTGGAATATCGAATCCACCCATGTAACCTGTCCATTAACTGTTGGTCCCTGAGTACTTTGAAGTTCATCAAATACAATTTCTTGGAATCCTGTTATAAATGAAGAAACAGAGTCGATATCTTCACGGGAAGACAGGAACTCGTAAATATTGGGCTGATAAGGTATAGCGCCATCAATCACATGAAGCACACCATTAGTCGCGCCAATATTACTCTGAACAATCTGCTGGTCCTTTATTGTTGCAGTTTTACTTCTAAACATTACGTTTTTTCCATTAAAAAGCAACAATCGAGTACTATCCTCACCCATGACCAAATGACTAAATCGAGTCATACAATTACGGACAAGTTCTTTTTCCACTATATATGCATCAGCAGCATCACCTGTCTTCAATAATGCGTCATATTTTGCGTAATCGAAAGAACCATTTTTAGGAGCCCACACTGTAAAAGTCTGATTTCCGCCAAACAAGTCTGCATAAGTCTCAACGGTTGATACACCTTCAGACTTAGAATAATTGATTCGTTGGAGCAAATCCGCAAACTCGCTCAGGTCTTCATTCGAAGAAATATTTTCCCACAAGGTCTTTCTGCCTTCAACCTCTGGTTTTATGTCAAAATGGTCATCTGCACATGCCGTAAAACCGCAAAAAGCGACTGTACCCACAAATGCCACTTGCAACCATTTAAAAATCTTATTATTCATATTTTCCTGTTTTAAAATTAGGATTATTACCACTTATCTTCAGCCACCTCGCCGTTATATATTGACTTTGGAACAAGTTCAAGATAATCAAAGAAGAACTCTGCTCCTGTAGTCTTAAGAACTGACTTAAAACGCATATAATAAGTTTTACCGGCTTCTAACTGGCCTGTATAGATTATGCGTCTCAAACAATTTGAACGATCACGGCCAGAGTGAGATGCGTCGTCATAGAAATACTTAGGTCCCTTCATGTAACCATTATTACGCATTGCCTTATCGTTTTCTTCAATCGCATCGTTTGAGCCCAATGTCGCATCGTCAACCCATCCGGTAACGACAACATCTCTCATTCGAAGGTCAAGAGGGATGCCCACTGCTGCAAGATTATATTTATTTTCGCCAATATAAATTTGCGCCATACCGCGGTTGTCATTAGAATTAATACCGTAACGAATTTCGTATGTACCAGTCTGAGGTACAGGAGGAAGTTTCATCGTAAAGTCATACATGCCTCGAATATTAAACTCGTCAGTCTGATAGTTCAACCAGCTTCCTGCACCAGCATTTCCTGTATTAGGCAAATACTCAAATTCAGTTTGAGATGACATAATTGGAATATTTTCGAAATAATTCGGATGGAAATACCAACTTGCACTCTTGTTATATCGGCAGTTATTAGTCATCATTTCTGGTAACAAAGAACATATATCATAACGCATACGCTCATTAAGCACCTTTGTTGGCACATCTTTATTCCATACGAGCAAATCGTCCGTTATTGGATAATAATAACCATTAAGGGCCTGGTTTGTATAGTCTCCATTTTTCTGACTAATAGACAGACCTGGAACTGTTATATTTGAAGACAATTCAATGTAATTAGTCAACTGATAAACTGAATGTCTATTAAGACGTTTACCAGATTTAATACCTGTAACTTTTATCGTACGACGATGCTTGCCCAAAGTCTCATAATATTCCCAAACATTAGTTTTGTGAACACCATTCTCATTAGGAGCTGTATTATTATATCCCTTCTCATTAGAGAAAATCACTAATCTGTCGTATGTCAAACGCTGTGGAAGGATATGGTATGCAATAAATTGATTTACAGCATTGTCTTCACTTGAATAGTCATCGTCATAACTTGTGTTTTTATCATAATAAGCATTTTCCTTAAGCCAATCTTTTAGTTTAGCAAGATCGCTCTCGTCAATACCATCCTCAACATTAACACCAAGCTTATCTTCAAACACACTATCAAGTTCAACAAAAACTGTGAATCCAGTGTATCTATGATCAGGATAACGACCTTCCCAGTTACCACTAAATCTTGTATTAGTAGTTATACCAGCAATTTTTACACCATCAAGTTCCCAGTCATAATACGCTTCATCCTTATATGCAAGAAGTTTTTTATCCCAACCAGTCAAAGTCAGCAAGTTACCGAACATCTGAGTGTTAGGGGTTCCAATAATCAAGTCTGCAATTGTAGACTTTGAAGGAGACAGCACCTTATTAATTGCATGAATATAACCGTTCTCTACTTCTACGTCTTTTTTCACAATTCTGGAATCCGTATTAACCAAAAGAACTGTCTGACCGTTTTCTGAAATTGTTGAAATATCCACAAAACGATCTTTCATGTTAGTTGTATTCAATGCGCCCTCATTAAAATCAGTTGACGCATAAGCAACTTCCTCTATAAGGCTATTAAATACAATGTCTTCTGCAACAGAGTCTGGCAGTTCAGCAAGAACTTTAGACTCTACTTCGCCTATCAACAGCAACGAATCAAGATATTTGTCTATCGCATCGTTTGTCGGAGCGAAACAAGTATATTTTCCACGGGCAGCAAGAAGTTCTTTCATTGTTGAAGAAGAACGTTTGCTAGGGTGAACCAATCCTAAAATTTCATGGTAACTACTGAACATATCAGGGTTATTAGCGAAATGATCAACCATCATCTCTCCTGTAAAGGTGTAGAGGTCTGATTCATCAATTTTTTCGGAACAACTGTTCAGTAAGACGGATGCGGCACCAGCCATTAGCAATGTCACACCACAATATTTCCTGATAATATTAACTATTTTCATAAATTGTCTGTTTTAGAGGTACTTTCATCTACAGCCCAGACTTCGTTCTGGTGCAACAAACCATTATTCCTAATCTCACTTATATTGATTGGAGAGAACAATGACTGAATCGTTGACAACTTCGCTTCGATTGCCTTTTTATTGTCTGACGCAAATTTACGAGTCAAAAGCGCAAGCATTTCTTGTGTTCCGCCTCTACGTTGAGCATAGCGTACCAAGTCAAACCATCTCTTTCCTTCTGCAACGAATTCTCTCTGGCGCTCAGCCATAACAAGCGATTCAATTCCTTCCTTACTCATAAAAACTGTTATATCAAGTGAATCGCCCTTACTACCTGGTTGATATGCTCCAGGATTTGAACGCTTATAGATGCTGCGACAAAGGTTGAACGCTTCAGTCAAATGCTCTTCATCATCATATAATTGAGACATAGCCTCTGCCTTCATCAACATGACTTCTGAAAGGCGGTATACAATCCAGTTTGCATCTACATTTGATTTTGACCTTAGAGTATATCCTACAGACATATTTTCCAAGGTATTATCAGTTATTGCAGTTGTAGTAGAACCTTGACTAATGTTACGAGCAATGTATTTCACTACTGGAAAATTAACCTGACCTGCTTTTTCAAATCTCGCAGTTTCCCATTTACGCATATCTGTTTTAGCAAACAGGTAAGAAGATATAGCCGAATTTGGTGAATCATCTGAACTAGCAAATAAGTTATTTGAGCAATTTAGACTACCTTGTGTACTTTTATCAATATTCCAGAAAAAAGAGGTAATCATTGAATTTGAATAGCTTGTACCCTCAACCTGAAGTTCGAAGATGCTTTCAGAAGAATTCTTTTTTCCAAAAATGTTATCATAAGCACCCACTGTTGTTGAATACTCACCCATATCCCTTATCGTATTTGGGATAAGCAAATCGTCAAAGGTCAATTCAATATTATTAGCTACAAATTGTCCACTAGAAACCAGAGTCTTAAGCTTTTCAGCTTTCATAATTCGAATGACTTCATCACAGCACTCAATACACTTATGATAGTCTTGCTCAGCGGTAGTTGGGTACTCTTCAGCTGGTCTTTCCTGCCCTTCTATTTTAAAAGGTTGATTATTGCCTGCCTTATAGCTTGCTCTCCACAAATATACGTCTGCAAGAAGTGTGTAAACTGCCTTACGAGTGATACGTCCCTTGTTCCACACGTTGTCGTTGTAGTCTTGCATTGCAATATCTTTTACAGACTCAAGGTCATTAACAATACTGTCCAAGACCTGAAGTTGAGTAGACTGCGGAAGTTTCAATTCCTGCTCATCATTATTGTAATCTTCAGTCACATAAGGAACCTCACCGAATGTTCTGAGAAGCCAGAAATGGCTATAAGCTCTAAGCGTTATCACCTCAGCCTTCAAAGGTTCCCAATCTCCTTGCGAGAAGCTTTCATCTCTTTCCAGAATTTCTGGACCATGAGCAAGCACCTTATTACAGTAGTTGATAGCATTATAAAAGGCCGTCCAACTAAACATACCGTTTGTAGGCAACAAATTGGCATTCATCAAGTTCAACAAGTTTTGGTCGTTAACACCTACTGCCTTCTCAAAATTATCAGAACGCACCTCGCCCCATTGTATGTATTTAGTCAAAATATCGTTATCCACAAGTCGCTTATAACAAGCGGCAACAACATTTTCCAAATCATTCTTATCCTCCCAGAAATCCTCCTCAACAATTTTATCCTTCGGCGTAATTGTAAGGAAGTCCTCGCAAGAGGCTAATCCTAGCCCAGCAGCGACACAAGCGCAAAGAGCTAATTTCTTAATTATATCTATTTTCATAAACATTAACTTTAAGATATTCAACCGGTTTGACGTTAGAATCCGACATTAACACTCAGAGTAAATGATTTTGCACGCGGAGTCTTACTATTGTCATAGCAAACGCCCCAACTTCCATATCCAACTTCTGGATCTACTCCTGTGTACTTAGTCCAGCAGAAGAGGTTGTTGGCAGATGCCGACAAGCGCAATGACTTCAATCCTAAGTCCTTAGCAATCTGAGACGGTAGCGTATATGCTATCTGGCAATACTGCAATCTTAAGTAGTCGCCGTCTTCAACGTATCTGCTACTACCCAGTGCATTATATGTATTCATAATACCAGAATTCATAGCACGAGGAATTTCTGTGATATCACCGTTCTGACGCCATCTCCATGACACCGCATGGCTCTGGTTCTGATTTGAACGCATAGACTCATTATTAAGACGAGCCATATTAGCTATTTTATTTCCTATACGATAGTTGAAGCTAAATTTCAAAGACCATGGTCCGTAGAAGAAGTTCAAACCGAAACCTCCGTTAACCTTAGGGTTTGAATTGCCGAGATATACAATGTCGAGTTCGTTTATCTGGCCATCGCTATTTACATCCTCATAAATAACATCACCACCCTTAAACTCATAATTCACACCTCCGTAGTTAAAGTACATGTGAAGCGGATTTCCCTTTGAATCGTAAAGGATATTACCGTTTACATCACGTGCGACAGGACAAGTAGCGTTCTCGCCACGTTTCTCTGCAGCAGCGGCTGTTATTTCCCCATAAGCAGCGGCAGACTCATCTGTATATCCATTATGCTCATAGTCATAACGATAAACGCCTTTGTAACGGAATCCATAAATAGAACCGAGTGAATTTCCCACTTGGATTCTCTGCAGATATTTGGCATTCTTATAATCATAGTCACCATTCATACTTGCAAGCACTGTAGGGTCCATTTCTGTAATCTTGTTCAAGTTCTGTGCGATATTGAATGATGCCGACATTGAGAACTTGCCTAACTTCAAGAATCTGTTAGTATTGATATAAAGTTCCCAACCTTTGTTTTCAAGGTTTCCGACATTACGCCATGCCAAAGAACCATGACCTGTAGAACCAGGAATTCCAACACCTTGATTAAGAAGATCTTTAGTTGTCTTATTATAGATATTGAGGTCCATCTGGATCAAATCCTCAAACAAATTCAAGTTGAATCCTAAGTTCCAAGAATCAATGGTTTCCCACTTAATATTTGTCAATCGAAGATTTTCAGGTCTAATTGCAGTAATTACGCTACCACCCGAACCATAAATTCCATAAGCTCCATATTTATTATACATAAGATATTCGCTACCAGGAGCATTTCCTACGCGTCCCCATCCGTAACGAACAGAGAGAAGGCTGATAAAATTAGCAAGCTTGGAATTAACGAAAATTGGCTCATCGCTCAAGTTCCAACGTCCTGACACACTTGGGAATGTACCCCATTTGTTGCCTGCACCGAACTTGGTAGAACCGTCACGACGAACTGTAACGTCCAAAGCATAACGTCCGTCGAGATAACCCACGTGAGCAGAAGCGAGGTAAGCCATACTCTTCCATTCACCTGTACCTGTTGTAGTATTTCCTAAGTAGCCTGCAGCCGACGAAGATGTAATACCAGTAGGAATACCGCTATGTGAAATATTTTGGCTAGTACTGCTTCCCGTATTCATTTCAAATCGGAACATTGCACTAGCAGACCAATCCTCATTGTTGAAATGAGGGATGAAAGTCAAAGTCTCACGGTTTGTAACAGACAAACTCTTATATTCCCTATTAGAAGTAGTATTCACACCTGAAGACCAAGAGTTTGTTGTAAGCGAACCTGGATAGTAAGTATTATCCGACTGATTATAGATGTCCATAAACACCTCAGCGTTAAGGTCGAGCTGATGGCTTTGGTCATCCTTACCGAGCAATTTATATCTCAAGTTGAACTGCGGATTAATACGATAAGTAGACTGATTATTGAACGCCCTGTGTGCAATAGCTACAGGGTTTCCATTATTCTTCATGTCTGAGAGGTACTTTGAAGAATATCCGTCAGGAGTTTCTCCTTCGTTTGGCGCTGAAGGTAACATCTTGTAGAAATCGCCTGTAAGATTGCCATACTGGTCGTATTCGTAAATCGACATATTAGGCATTGCGTTATAGGCTTTTCCAAGTATTGAAGCTGTAGAACCTCCGTCCCAGTTACGATGGTTGTCAGTGTATGAGAGGGCAAAGTTTGTAGAGAAACGGATACGGTCAGACACGTCGTAGTCGAGAACCATACGAGTTGAGAACTTATCCATTTCCTGCTTAATGATTGTACCAGTCTGCTTGTCGTAACCGCCAGAAATACGGAATTTAGCCTTTTCACCACCACCAGTCAAAGTCACATAATAGTTATGAGTTTGTCCGAACTGCTGAACTGCGTCTACCCAGTCTGTATTATGCTTAAAATTGTGATAGTAGATTGGACGATTCTGGTCGTAATTCAACTCTACAATATTAGATGTAACCGTGCTTTGTGCCGGATTGAAGTAAGCCTCCTTCATCATCATTGTATAGCCGTCACCATCAAGCATGTTCAAACCGTCAGGCGCCCAAGCTCCTGAAAAACGATAAGAGAAGTCAATCTTTGTTGCTCCCTGCACACCGCGGCGTGTAGTAATCTCGATTACACCGTTGGCACCTCGCGCACCCCAAATGGCACTTGCCGAAGCATCCTTAAGCACCTTAATGTCTTTGATGTCTTCAGGGTTAACGGAGAGGAGTGTAGCAAACTGCTCCTCGTTGTCCATGTTGTTAAAGTCAATAGCCGAAACTTCATCAGGAAGGTCGAATATATTACCATCCACAACGATCAGAGGTTCCGCACTACCGTGAATTGAACTCACACCACGAAGTCGCATGCTAGTTCCAGCACCGAGGTTACCTGAGTTTGAAATGATATCAAGACCTGCAATCTTTCCCTGAAGGGCCTCATCAGCAGATGCGAAAGACAAACCTGCCAAATCATCCATGCTCAAAGTCTGTGTTGCCACGGAAACCTCCTTCACTGGGATAACCAAACCGTTGCTCTGTGTCTTAGGCTTTGCCTTAATGACAACTTCCTGGAGCTGGGTGTTATCCTTAAGCTTAATGTCAAACTTCGTAGTATTACCTATCACCTGGCTCCATGTCTGATAGCCGATATACGACACCACAAGTCGGTTCTTAGGATTTTTGATTACCATTGAGAAGTTACCGTTCATATCTGTCACGGTTGCCTCAACGATACGGTTATTTGCATCTCGCTCAACCACGTTTGCCAACGGTATTGATTCAATATCGTCATATACACGGCCGGTTATTCGATGCTGCGCTGTAGCTGTGCTTGCGCATAACAGCAAAACAGCGGTTGTTATTATCAACTTTATTTTGTTCATAGCCTAATCTGTTATTTTATGATACGATATTTGGCAAGATACTTCTTTGCAGCCGACTCTGTAGCCCATTCAACATCGTATCTTGGGTTTTCGGCACTGTCACCATAAAGTTTATAGTTAAGCACTCCGTCAATTCCGTGAATCACGGCAAATGAAGATGCTGCTATAACATTATTGGAGATTGTGAAGTCGCGTGTCAGATAATTTACATTTTCAGTAACATTTCGCTTCATGTTTGTTGCATCAGTAATTGTAAGCTTACCGCTACCTTCTTCAGCCTCAACATCTACCTTGCAATACACACCAGTGCTGCTATTGAGTGTAGCTGTTTCGAATGTAGTTGGTCTAACTGCAGGATTGTCCACAAAGACTGAGCGGTCCTGGAAATGATACTTAACAAAGTTGACAAGAGTTGTAACCATTGCAAGGGCCTTAACGTTGCGGGCACTCTCCTCTTCTGGTGTAAGTTCGGTGCGCTCCTCTTCTGGCTTGTCGAGCTCCAAGAACTCTGCTATTGACTGCCATGTTGGAAGACCTCGGTCTATCGCATCACGCACTGCATCATTTGTAGGAACGTATACTGTATAGTTATAGTTATTGAAGAAACGAACGTTTGTAGCAGTTTCAACACGACTACCTGTAGTCTTGTCGAAGCATGGCAAACCGCCATCGTCAACGAAGATGTCATAACGCTGCTTGTCGGTATTCTTCACTATTCCAATTTCTTCGAGCACTTCACCGTCTGTCTGGCAAAGAGCAAAGAATTCGCTAAATTCAGGAGTTGAATAGAAAGTGCTGTAGACTGACTCGATAGTTGTCATCATCGGACGGTCTATCTGGTATGCCATACCGTTACCGTTTTCTGACTTGTCGTCGAAACGTATTACCGTACGTACTGAATCATGCTGCAATTCCCATCCTCCTTGAATTTCAAGACCAATGCGGCGATCCATAGTGCTTCCCTTGTAAGGGTTTTTCACATAGATTGGTGCATAGTTCTTTGTCAAGAAGTAATGCTTGTCGCACTCAATACCGGTTACAGTTTCATCTATGCCTGTAATAGATGCTGTGTCCTCATGCACAATTGTATGAGTCTGAAGCATATCGCGCAAGCGGTCGCCCCACTCCGTTGATGTCAATGTAGACGTACTCTTCTTTGCGCCAACATAACCTTCTCCTGTGGCAAGATTATAGATGTAAGCGTAAACGGCACATTCAGGAGTAGACTTATCTGCATTCCATTTGTAGTTGAGAATATTTCCTTCTATTTCTGTTGAACCAGTTGTTGTCTTAGGGTCCTTAAATGAAACAGGGTCAATATACCAGAAATCGTCATCCTTAGGAACGAAGAAACTGAATCTTGAACTCATCGCAAGCAAATATGCGTAGTAGTTGGTCACAACATTTCCGAGTTTTTCGCTCAATGGATTATTGCGGCCTCGTTCAATAGCCCAGTTAAAGATACGCATGTCTGTAGCCGTATAAGCAGGAGCTGACACTGAAGCATACTGAGCAGGAGTGATTACCTCATTCATAAGATAAACAACACCGTTGTTAGCCATTTCAATACCTTCAATCATGCCTACACCTTCCTCCTCGCTCTCAAACATAGGGTCCTGAGCGTCATTCTTCACGTTTGTGATGAACTTACTTGGTACAGCGCTACAGAAAGATGGCTGCATCAGGTTATTGATGAGAGCCTGAATAACGTCAAGTGGTATCTGGTCAATTGCCTGATAGAATGTTTCGTAATCCTGTGCATTAGCAGGGCGTGCAAAACCAGGAGCATACGCGTCGATAAGGAACTTACCGCCACCGACATCAAGTCCGTCCTTTACCTTATAGAAGTAGTCGAACATAGCTTCGTCTGTAGGCGCGAAAATAACAGCCATGTCCTCTTCCTTTGTTTTCTTCTCAGTTCCGCCAGCAGGCACCTCGTCGCAATAGAAGTTCCATCCTGGGTCGTATGTCAAACTGTACTTAACCTCATTACCTACAGGATTGCCAATCGGGTCAGTACCCTTGTCGTTATTAAGAGCCGTATTTCCCTGAGAACGTAAAGAGAAGTAACGCTTCTCAAAAACAGAGTCGGCAGCCTCATTACCATAAATGAGCTTATAGCGTGCAGTCAAAGTTTCATTATAGAACGGCGCGCTGAAACGGTCAAGCATGTGGCTGAACACATTTGTCTTACCGTTTGTACGAAGCACCTCTGCCATGTTTTGAGGAGTAACCAGCACTTTGTCCAAACGATTCACATAACCGTTCAAACAACGAATGTCTGATTCGATAACCTTACTGTCAAACACATACGCATCGTTAGGATGTCTTTCTATGCCCATGAGCTTGGCAAAGTCATCATTGGTAATTCTGTTGCTTGCCAACTGACCTTCAAGGAAATGGGTCATCATCGGATTTGTAGCATCCAAAGCCATGCGAATACCGCCTTTACCCTCCTTGCGGAAACGAGCCCAATAGTCCTTGTCTACCGAGTTATAAGACTTAGGCAAGCTCTCAGGAGTGAAGAACGGAATGGAGTCAGTAACACTGGATGCAGTTTCACGACGCAAACACTTACCCTTCTGAGGATCAGTGCCTTCATCACTATTGTCGGCTGTGCTCGACATCATCTCAAGCAGATAAGCGTTGTTGATCATTGCAGAGTTCATCAACAATCTCTTCTGCGATTTTGTCAGTTCGTCATAACTGGCAACACCCCACGGATTAGATTTGTAAAACTCTGCAAAGGCATCATCATCGGCAACAAAAAGAGTTTTGCTACCAGTTTTGTCCAACACCTCCGCATACTCCATATCGTCAATGAGTTTGACGAAATTCTTGTAATTTCCATTTGTTTGCAAGTAGTCATAGATACTAGCATTAAGCCAAGACGGCGACTTGTCGTCCAGCTCATACTCATCTGTACATGAATACGTTGCTCCGCAAACGGAAATCAAGCACAAGGCTCCAAGCCAACTGCGCCCATGTTTACAAAAGCGTTTCTTCATAAATGTTTATGTTTTAGTAATTTAGTTTGTTTATCACACATAACGGCTAAAGACATCTACAACCAATACGCCTATTGATATGAAGCACAAAAGCAACAGCCACACATAAAATGTGCGGGAATCTTCTGACAACCGATGTTCTAAGAAGTCGTGTACACTGATAGATTTAACGTTAAAACAATTTGCAACAAATTTAAAACGAGTTAACCATAATACATAACATTATTGCGATTTTAATACGTCTGTTAACTCTTTTTAACAAAGCTTACTGTCACAAACAACCCCGCCAAAAACTTTAAACTCAGACTAAGTTTATACAAACTCAGACTAAAAACATACGAACTTAGACTGAGTTCGTGCAAACTCAGACTAAGTTTACAACTCTCAGCGCACCATAAAGCGTTAAAATCAGAGCAACACAAATAACAACAGGGGGCAGACCACGAATGATCTGCCCCCTGTCACATATTTCATTTTCGGCGTTATCTCACCGCTATCTTCACACCATTAACAACATAAACACCTGCAGGAAGTTCTATTCGCGCCTCCCCACTTACAAACTGCGACGCAACCTTTGCGCCAGACAGGCTGTAAACATTGATCGTCACAGGCTGAAGAACGCGCACTTCAACCGCTCCGTCTCCTCCGGCAACAAAGATACCGTCTGCAGAAACGTCAGCTATACCAGTGTAATGGTTACGCAGAAATGCAGGTATAGCCACCTTCACCGGTTCTGTATAAGTCACCCCACCAGCAAGAGTGGTTATCTTCATTCTAAGCGTGAGCGAATCTGCAGCAAAAGCCTCTGGTGCACAATCATCACATGAGAACACAGTCGTACGCTTTGACTTGCTATCCAACTTGCTACGTTCCGTAAACTTCAAGAAAGGCAAGAACTCGCCATCTGCAGTTTGATACTCATACAACTCCTCAGCCGTAAAGTCGCCATTCTTATTTGTCACTACTGACGTAAACTTCTTTCCTGCCGCCTTCAGCGTGAAAGAGAACTCATTGTCAGTCGCCATACCTGGGAACCAACCGCGAGGTACAAACTGCATCTTCTCTTTATAAGCATGACTCGGCTTATTGTCGCGGTACACCTCGCCCGCTGGAGTCACCCACCAGTTGTTCTTGTCGCTGTCCCACGAAACCATAGCACGGTAATAGCTGTCCCAGTTGTAAATTGAGTAACGCTCGATAAAGTCGTTCTCGTCAAGTACCTTGAGGATATTTCTGATTGCATCACGCTGTTTCGAAAGTTTGTCGCCGTAGCTCTCAGGCCAACCCTCAGTAGTCCAACTTGCGCCGTTGTTCCATTCAGTGATCCAAATAGGGCGCTTAGTATTATCATATATACTCTTCAATTGGCTGCGCCAACTTTCTGCATTAGGAGCCTCGTTGGTACCCCAATAAGCATGGAAAGCCACAAAGTCGCAACGGTAAGCCATATCATCACAATGACCGATAAACTGCTTCAACCATCCCGCATCAGTCGGAGCAGGGCTTCCAATTCTAAGTCCAGACGCCTGATACTCTGGCATGAATGTTGTAGCCTTCCATGGATCAATATATCC
>JAEIGA010010021.1_pt1 | contig 14356 bp, 13 predicted proteins | sample 9270691 | NCBI WGS metagenome assembly JAEIGA01 (sample SAMN17057246, study PRJNA624740) | gut metagenome | biome: biome; isolation source: fecal sample | host: Bos grunniens | place: China: Xizang | collected 2019 | reverse complement strand
TGCGGAAAAGACTCGGAAAGAAAGGGGGCGTGGAGTGAATGAGTAAGAAGAACGATCCAAACTATATAGATGCAAGAGATTATCCGGAGGAGAAATTAAATCCAAATAGACCTCACGAATATAGAAAAACACATAACGGAATATCACCAGTAGGTAGAATCCAAGAGATAAAAAGGGAAATGAAAGAAAAAGATCCTGAGAGATATGCAGAGATGGAGAGAAAGAGAGCAGAGAAGAGTGCACAAACACATTCTATGAAGAAGAGAGCTAAAGATTTACTAAGTACAGTTATCAATTTAAGCCCAACAGAAAGAGAAGTTTTAATGGAAGCATTTAGACATAACGAAAAAGTAACAGTAGAAGAAGCAATCTTAATGTCACAAATTACTAAAGCATATGTAGATAGAGATACTGCAGCTGCTGCATTTGTAAGAGATACAAGTGGTCAAAAACCTAAAGATGAAGTTGACCATAATGTTTCTATTGATAATCTATTAAAAAATAACGGTATATTAGAAGAAGAGGAAGACTAATCGGATATGCGTATAAATAGAAAGAATTATATTAAATCATTTATCCATATCCAAACTAAAGAGGGAGAACTTACTAAATTAGAACTAAATAGTCCTCAAGATAGATTAAGAAAACAAATTATTGCTTTGGAGAAAGAAAATAAACCTGTAAGAATAATAATACTTAAAGCTAGACAAATGGGATTCTCTACATTTACAAGTGCTTGGTATACAACCGATACTGTTACAAATGTAGGTAGAAAAACTGCAGTTGTAGCTCATACAGAAGAATCTACGAAAGAAATATTTAGTAAATATAGAGTTATGGTAAATAACTTACCTAAAGAATTACAACCTCAAACTAGTGCTTCGAATGCTCAAGAGATAGTATTCGATACTAAAGATAATACTGGAATTGGTGGTCGTATAAGATGTATGACTGCTGGAGGAGAAGGTATCGGTAGAGGTAGCACAATACATAACTTACATATTTCAGAGTATGCATTCTGGAAAGGAGATAAAAAAGCAGTTCTTACAGGTTTATTACAAGCAGTTCCAAAACTTAATAATACTTCAGTTATTATAGAGAGCACTGCTAACGGTATGGACCACTTCAAAGAATTATGGGATTTAGCAGTAAGCGGTAAAAGTGATTTTGTTCCATTCTTTTGTGCTTGGCACGAGATGGAAGAGTATAGATTACCTGTTCCAAAAGATTTTAAACTAGATCCTTTATGGGATGAAGCAGAGGTTATGAAGCAATACAATTTAGATATGGAACAAATAGTATGGCGTAGATGGTGTATCTTAAATAACTGTAGTGGAGATATAGAACAATTCCATCAAGAATACCCTGCCTGTCCAGAAGAAGCGTTTATATCTACAGGTAGATGTGTATTTAATAAAAAAGTAGTAATCGATAGAATAAACGAAATAAAAGATTATAAACCTGAAAAACAAGGTTATTTTATCTATAACAAATATATGCAAGACGAGTATACAAGTGTAATAGATAAAATTAGATGGGTAGATGATGAAAAAGGTGCAATTAAAATATTTAGAAAACCTATTGTTAAAAATGACAATGGTGTGGAAATGTCAGATGGTATACCTTATGTTATGGGTTGCGATACCGCTGGAGATGGTAGTGACTACTTTTCAGCACATGTAATAGATAATATAAGTGGAGCTCAAGTTGCAGTGTATCATAATAATAGAACTGATGAAGACTTGTTTGCAGATCAAATATATTGTCTTGGTAAGTACTATAACGATGCTTTGATAGCAGTTGAAACAAACTTTTCTACTTTATCTACTCGTAGACTTACTGAATTACAATATCCAAACCTATATGTAAGAGAAACAGTAGATAATATAACTAAACAATTACAAAAGAAATACGGTTTTGTAACAAGTGTTAAAACAAGACCATTAATAATAAATAACCTAGTTGCTATTGCTAGAGAGAGTATCGAAAATATTAACGATATAGATACATTAAATGAAATGCTATATTTTATAGTTAACGAAAGAGGTCGACAAGAAGCTATGCAAGGAAAACACGATGACTTAGTTATGTCCTTAGCAATTACTTATTTTGTATCAGACCAACAAGTAGGTTTTAAAAAAGAACAAAAAGAGAAGAGAGATGATTTTATATCATCTTTTTTTAATTTCAAGCAAAGAGATGAAGATTACGAGGAAGGAGGCTATATAGAATGGTAAGAAAAAAGGTACTACAAGCCCAAATAGAACTGCTAATAGAAGAAGTTAACGAATTAATGCAGTTAAAAGATAAAGTAGAAGAACTTACTAAAAAAATAGAATCTAATAAATACAAATTAGATGAAGAACAAGATGATGATTCTTTATTTGATGAGTGGATGAATGGTGCAAAGAAAGGAAGTGAGAAATAATGGCTAAAAAAGATAAGATAGATTACTTAAAACATGCTGAAAATGTATGGAAAATGTATCAAAAAGCAGTTGATTACCAAATAAGTAGTGGTTTATCGACTACAATTCCTATGTGTGTAAGGTTTTTTGAAGGTAAACAATGGCCTGATTCAACAGAAGGAACTAAAAACTTCCCTAGACCAGTAGTAAATATCACTAAAATGATATGTAGAAATAAAAAAGCAGGTATCTTATCTAACGATACTGCTATTATTTATGCTTGTGATGATGCTCAAAAGGCTAAAAAATTCACTAATTTCGGAACTTATATAACAAAAGAACTAAATCAAAAGAAATTAGATAGAAAAGCAATAAATGATGGTTGTGTAAAGGGAACTTATGTGTATCACTACTATTGGGATAGCGATGCAATAGGTAAAAGAGGTAATATGCCTGGTGGTGTTAGATGTGAAATAATAGATCCTTTAAATATTTTCTTTGCTAATCCAAACTGTGATGAAGAACAAAACCAAGAATGGATAATTATAAGAAGTAGATTAAAAGTGAAATCAGTTATTGCAATGGCTGATAAGGGAGTAGATGAAGATTTAATCACTTCTGATGAGAATGAAAGTAAATATAATGAAAAAGAACAAGATGATACTAACCTAGTAACAGTATTAACTAGATACTTTAGACAAAATGGCGAAGTTTACTTTGAAAAATTAGTAAAGGGAACAGTTATTAATAAACCTAAACCTTTACATCCTAATATAAAGAATACATTAAAAGATTTAAACGAAGATAATGCTAATGAAGAAGGATATGAAAATGATGAAATAGATTATACACCTATAGCTCATTTATATCCTGTTGCAGTAGGACAATATGAGACTAGAGATAAGAGCATATTTGGTATTGGAGAAGTTGAAGGAATAATACCTAATCAAAAAGCAATTAACTCTAACTTAGGACTACAACTATTAAATATCCAAGATGTATGGGGTGGTAAATATGTAGTATTACCTAATGCATTAAGAGGACAAAAGATAACAAATAATCCAGGACAAGTTCTTACTGATTATAGCGGAACTGGTGGTGGAATTAAGAAGATTACAGAGCAAGTATATAACGATGTTCCATTAAAAGTATTAGATACAACATCTAGCCTAACAAGAGTTGTAACAGGTGCTACAGAAGTAATGACAGGAGAAACAATCGGTGCGAACACTTCAGGTGCTGCAATCTTACAATTACAATCTCAAGCACTAAAACCTATCGAAGAACTACAACAAGCGTTCTGGAACACTAAAGTTAAATGTGGAAGAATACTTGAGATGTTCTACAAACTATATTATCAAGAAACAGACTTCTATTATGAAGAAACAAGTGTAGGCGCAAATGGAGAAACCGAAACTATTAGAAATGCTGATACATTTAATGGTATGGATTATATCAATACTGATTTTGATGTAACAGTAGAAGTAGTTGCAGGTGCTAAAGGTAGTGAAGTATCTTTAGTTAATGCATTAGATAACTTACTACAACAAAAGCAAATCGATATAACTACATATTTCGAGTTATATCCACATAATGCTTTACCTAATAAAACTCAAATAGTTGCTGCATTAAAACAAAGAGAGCAAGCAGAAGTATTACAACTTCAATCTCAATTACAACAAACACAACAACAATTACAAAATGCTGCATCTATATTCGAACAAGAAAAGCAAACTATACAAAATGCTCTAAATGCTATAAGAGAAAACGAGAACTTAAAGAAAACTATTATAGATTTAAGAAGTGAGTTTGCTACTAAGATAAATCAAGCAAATCAACAAATACAACTTGGCAATGCTAAGAATCAAGAGTTATTTGGAGATGCTACAGAACTAGCTAGAGAGTTAAATCTAGCAACACAACAAAGGAATAATCAAGGGCAAGTATAATCTTGCTCTTTTTTATTATATCCCACCCAATAGGGCAAAAATGGACACTCGCACCGAAAGCGTAAAAATGGAGAAAGAGGTATGAATATGCCACAAGAGACAGCGGAAACAAATTTAGAAGAGGTTGTAGAGTCAACCGAAAGTCTTGAAATCGCTGATGAACAAGACAAGCAAGGAACTGATGAGGCAGAAGTAAATGATGAATTGTTCACTGATGGGAATGATGCCGAAACATCAAAAACACAATCCAAAGAAGAAAATGCTAAGTTTGCTAAGGAACGCAGAGAAAGAGAGAAAGCATTAAAAGCCCAAAAGGATAAAGATGCTGAAAATCAAAGAAAGCGTGAATTAGAGGAAGTTAGATTCAATGCTATAAAAGAAACTCTAGGAGGAGTTAATCCATATACACACTCTAAGATAGAGGACAAGTATGACATGGAAGAATACTTAACTATGAAAGAGATGGAGTCAAAAGGATTAGACCCACTACAAGACTACGCTTCTTATATGAAGCAAAAACAAAGAAATGAGAGCTTAGATGCTGAGAAAAAGGCTAAGGAGAAAAGCAAAGAAGACTGGATTCAAAATGATAGAAATGAGTTCTTTGAAAAGTATCCTGATGTAGATTTTTCAGTATTAGCAAAAGATGACATGTTCAAGATGTTTGCACAAGGCAAGATAGGAAACATGTCAATGGCATCAATTTATGAAGGATATATGGAGGTACAAAATGCGATAGACAAAAAGGCTAAGGAACTTGCTAAAAGGCAAATAGCTAATAAACAAGCATCACCTGGAGCATTGTCATCAAACAGTGAAGTACCAAAAGAATTCTACACACTAGATGAACTTAAAAAGTTATCTAAAGAAGAAGTTCGTAGAAATTACGACAAAGTTATAGCGTCTCAAAAGAGACTAAAAGAAAAATAAGGAGGAAATGAAATATGGCTATGACAAATTTTATCCCTACAATTTGGGATGAGACAATTCACAGAGAAAAGGTTGCAAAGGATGTATTTGCAGAAAACTGTAACAGAAAATATGAAGGAACTTTATCAGAAAAAGGTGACTCAGTAAAAATCTTAGGTGTAAAAGCACCAACTATTTATTCACTAGACAAGAGTGCTAGAAACGGAAACATTAATGATGCAGAAGAAATCGTAGAAGATAGCGTAACAATGCCTGTTAATCAAATTGCATACTACAACTATAGAGTAAGTGATTTTGATAAGAGAGAAGCAATCGATGGTGTTATGGGAGCAGTTCAAAAATCTACTGCTGAACAATTATCTAACACTACAGATAAATACATTGCTGGTTTAGCTACAGATAAATTAGCAGTTAAATCTGAAGCTACAGTTGTAACTGAAGCAAATGTATTAAAATTCATCGATGATGCAATTCAACACTTATATGAAAAGAATGTATCAGACAATACTGAAATCACATTAACAGTATCTCCAAGATTCTACTTTATCTTAAAGAGAGCATATGCTGACTTAGATACTAACAACCACGAATTAATCAAAAATGGTAGAGTTGGTATGTATGGTAAAGTAATTGTTAAAATGTCTAACAATGTTGCTAAATCTGGAGATGGAAAAACTGACTATATTATGTTAAGAACAAACGAAGCAATCGCATATGTTGAAAGTGAAGTTCATTCTGAAACATATAGAACAGAAAAAGGATTCTCTGACGGAGTTAAAGGATATATCCTATACGATGCTATGATCGTAAGACCTGATGAATTATATGTTCTACAAGCTAAATATGCTTAATTAAAGAAAGGGGAAAATAAAGATGAGACTATATAAGAGAAACGAAATTACTGAAGCAGTAGCAGGAACTGCTTTATCATCTGCAGGAGTTAGCATTAACTTCCAAGAAGGTGCAGATGAAAAGAGTGCATTCATTGTAAACGCTACTGCTACAGATACTATTACAGTATGTGCAGGTGTTGGTTCAATCAATGAAACAGACATCACATTAAGCGTACCAGTTGGTACTAGTGTATTCACACTAGACAGTGCATTCTTTATGAATGCTACAGGTGCTAACAAAGGTAAAGTTACACTTAAAGGTGCTAACACTACTAAAGTAGCAGTAGTAGTATTACCTTAATAATTAAGAGAGGGAAACCTCTCTTTTTTTATGTGTTTAAGAGTATAGTTGGTGCAACTCCAACAAAACACAGGAGGAACTTATGAAAATATACATACTAAAACCAACATACGATCATTTTTATTTAGAAGAGTATCACTACAACTCGCACGAAGAGAGATACGAGTATACAAAAGAAATAAGTCCTGGACTAATCTTTGAAGAAGATGAGATAGACTTGGCGATAGATAAACTTATGTTAGCAAATAGAGATTAGGAGGTGTAAATATGGAACTAGAACTATTTTTAAAAGTAAATCCAGAAGTAGTAATTGCAATATTTGCTTCAATAGCAGTAATCGTAGCAATTCTAGTAATTGGTAAAGTTGTATTAGCAAAGAAACCAAAGGTAAAGGAGGTAAAGAAAGATGAAACTAGAGGAGATAAAGAAGGAAGCCCTAAAACTAATGTTCACAAATCAAGATAACGAGATAGATGGAAACACTATAAAAGAATTAATGAGCGATGATAACTATGGTGATTATCTTGCAAATATGGATGGATGTATAAATAGAGCTATAGTTAGATTAAAGAGTAAAGGTGTAGAGTTTAAAGGAGAATGGGAAAGATTAACTCCTCCATCACAAGAAGATATAGACATACACAATCAAAAAGAATTACCTATAGATCCTGAGTTATCTGAGTTAATCCCTTACTTTATTAAAGGTGAGTTATACGAAGAAGATAATCCACAACAAGCATCTATAGCAAGAAACTATTTTGAAGATACAGTAGATGACTATTTAAGTACTAAAAATCAAACTGCAGTAGAAGTAGTTTGGAGATTGGATGTGTAGATTATGGGAGTAAAACAACAAATACCTAGTTCTACAAATGCACCAAAATCGATGCAATTTGCCAAATTAAGAGGATTAGATTGTTCTACATCTCCTTTTGAGGTTGCTACTTCAAGAGCAGTAGATATGCGAAATATAATAAACGATGATGGAATAAATCATAAAAGACAGGGTTGGACTGAAAATACAGAGTTCTTGAAGAATGTTGCTAGATTTTCTAACGATGGCACTCTTGTAAATGCTTATGACTTGGGAAATGATAATTTACTATTAGCATTTACAAATGCATTTATTATTGTAAATGAAAAAGGTGATGAAACTAATAGATTCAATTATCCAATACCAACAGTCTCAAAAGTAAAGTTCATTAAGATAGATAATAGAAAATTACTTATCTTTTACGAAGATGCTTATGGAAATGAGAATAGTTTAACATTTGAAACATATTTAAAGATTATATTACAAGAAGAAAAATATGTTCCTACTACAACAATTTCTATAAATCCAGACTCTGAAAAAGATGCAACTAGAGAAAGCTTTGAAGAGCCATCTTTAGTATCCAATAAGAGAAAGAATAAGTTATTAGGAAATAAAGCAATGCAATTAACAATTCAATACGAAGGAGAAAACAATATATTTCTAGGAGATGTTAAGTTGACTAATCCTAGTGGTCAATCATTAATAGGTAGGTTTGATGGTGGTGATTCACTCAAAAAGGTAACTGCAGTGCTATTAAAGAACAAGTATGACCTAGATATTAAGTTTTTAGATGGGGCAGCTAGTGTTATTTACATAAAAAAGACAGTAGAGAAAACGAATGAGACTACTGGAATAATAAAAGAAGAGGTTGTAGAAGAAGTTATAACATCTATAAATTTAACTGAAGATACAACAATATATGTAAAGGAGGCATAGTATGAATTTAGATAGAACATATACATTAGATTCAAAAATTGCCTTAAAAGACAATGTTGCCAAATTAACAATTCAAACAAGAATAGATACAGAGACAATAGGTTATTTTGAAGAAACACCTGTAAGTATAAAAGAAATAGTTTTGTTTAACCAACAATATGGTGCTAACACAAGAACATCTAGGTTTATATACAATAATGCAACTGTTGCAACATTGTATCACGATGAAGGAAAGATAGAGTTTCATTACGATTTTCCTTATCTTTTAAAAGGGGAAGACAATATTACTATAGAGTTTGAAACTCAAGACTTGCCAATAGTTCAAACAAAGAAACTATTAGCCTATGCAGATAGAATATTGGTTATGTATGATACTGCAAACGATATGGTTATGTATTCAGATTACAACGAATTAGGATATTTTCCTCTTAGTAACTATATCAAAATAGGAGTAAATGCTGCATATCCAATAGGTGATAGTATAGTGGCACTATTCACAGATAATGGAGTGTCTTATTTAAAGAGAAATACACTTACATTAGCCGAAAATAAGGTTAAATATGCATTTTCTTTGATTATAGGTAAGCCAGGAACTACTGCAGTTGCTGAAAATGCAATTACAACACTTGCAAATGATGTGCTATTCCTATCGAAAACTGGGGTTTATGCACTGTCATTTGGAGACAATGTTACATCTAACGAAAGATTTGCACTTGAAAGAAGTGCTTTTATTAATGCAAGACTATCCAAAGAAAACAATTTGGATAAAGCAATATCAATAAATCACGATAATAGATACTATTTGGCAATAGATGGCTCAGTTTATATTGCAGATGCACGATATAAAACATCGCCAAGAGATCAAGATATGAATGACACATTTAATTATGAATGGTGGTATTGGGATAATATTCCAGTAAAAGAGTTCTTTACATACAATAACAAGCTATATTTCATAAATGCCAACGGTAGAATATGCGAGTTTGTAGAAGAGAGAGCAGATGAAGATATATTAATGTTGTCATATTACAATCAATCACGAGGATATATTACTGCAGTAAGCAATGATACATACTATTTCCAAATTGATATGAACTATTTAGATTGGGTAGAAAATGGAAATATCTTGTATCAAACACAAAGGTATAGTGTTAAAAAGTATGAAATTTACGATGTAAGTAAATACAACGGTAGATTCAAATTAAGAGAATACGATACTGGAAATGAAGTTACAAATGACATCTATTTCTTTGGCTTAGATGAAACTGTAGATAGCAATGGTCAAATTCAACGATATAAACAAGTATTTATAGCTCGAAAGAAGAATGTAAAGAGTGAGTGGTATACTCCAGTGGTAAACATGGGAACAAGCCTATATTCAAAGAATTTGATAGGTTCTACGCTAACATTTGAACCAGATATAGAGGGAAATGTTAAGTTTGGTTATCTAACTAGAAGAAGTGGAGAGCCAAAGGATAAAGTAAGTAATTTGAATGCTACAAATGGAGTAGATTTTGAAGATGTAGATTTCACTGACTTCAGTTTCAATGTCGGATTTGCATGTAGTAGAACACTTAAAACAAGAGTAAGAAATTATAACTATATACAATTTAGAGTTGTGAGTGATAACGACAAAGATTGTGCTTTGAATAACTTTGTTGTGACATACACAATAGGAAGAAAGAATAAAGGAGTGAGATAATGGCAGTAAATAAGGTAAGTAAAGAAACAAAAGAAGTCATAAGGTCTAATTCAGTCTTAGCATTACCTGATAGACCTACCGAAAAAGGTTATACCGCTCAACAATTAAAAGAATATTTTACTAATTTAGTGTTAGGGGACAGTGCAAGTTCCCTAACTGAATTAGATAGAGTAGTAGATGAAATAAATGCGATAATAGGAAATATAGAAGATAAATCGGTGCAAAAATATGTGATAGATACAGTGGTGGGCAAGTTCACAGAACAAGCCCCACTTATCTCTATAAGATTTGAAGATAATAAACTAAAATACACCAAATATGGGAATGAGACTAGTGAAATACAAATCACTCCTGATAACGGTGTATTTTTTGATTCAGAAACATTAAAAGATAAGAATAATCAAGTTATTTATCCTAAGACTACACTAGATAATATAATAGGAGAAATAGATGATAAAACTACTAGAGCATTTTTGTTAGATTTAAAGACTAAGATTGTAGAATTACAAACCAGTCACGATACAGACATAGCTTCTATAGAAGAAAGTTTGAGTGCAATTATAGGTGGAGACGCAGATAAAGCACTAGACTCAATTAAAGAATTAGCAGAAGCATTAAAAAATAATCCTAAAGTAATAGATGATATACTAATACAATTATCTAACTTAGAATCAAATAAAGTAGACAAAGTAAGTGGTAAAAATCTATCTACAAACGATTATATAAATGAAGATAAGGCATTTTTACAAGAATTAAGAAGTAAAGATGTAGCGTTAAAAACAGATGTAAAAACACATCTAAGACAAATGGAGCAAGACAGTGATTATAGAACTGTTAGCGATATAGAGAAGAATCAATGGAATAGTAAAGCAAATACAAATCATACACACGAAATAAGCCAAGTAAATGGTTTACAAAACGCTTTAGATGGCAAGAGTAATACAGGACATACACATACTCTTGAGTCTTTAGGTGCTGAACCTAGTGGCTCTAGTGAACTTTATGTGTCAAATCACAATAAAAGTTCAGCATCTCACCAAGATATAAGAGATGAAATAAAAGCAGTAAAGAGTAAAGTAGATGGAATAAATAACGCTCTATCTTTTGAAACTAAATCACAATTGCAAGATTGGTTAAACGGCACATATACAAGACCAGACGGTAAGAAGCCTAGTGATTTATATGTGGGACAATACCTATATGTTAAAGATATAGATGAAGAAGATTACTGGGTAAGTGAAATTCCTGCAACAATGTCAAACTTAAGTATATTAGTTACAGATAAGATTGACCTAGATGAATACACTTTGAAATCAGAACTCAAAAGAGTTGCATTTACAGGAGCATATGCAGATTTAAGTGGTCAACCTACAATACCTAGCACCTTAGCAGAACTTACTGAAGATAATAACCATAAGACAATAACTCAAGCTAAATTAACACAAATCGATACAAACACATCTAATATAGATAATAAACTAAATAAATCATTCGGTAGTAGCGGTGCTAATAAAATGGTAATCACAGACAATTCCGGTAACATAGTTACTGCAGAAGCAGGATCAATGGCGGTATTAGTAGACAACTTAGAGTCTGAAAGCACTACAATGGCTCCTACTGCTAATCAAGTAAGAGTATTAAATAATAAGAAATTAGATAAACAACTAGGTAGTAGTAATGCAGGTAAAGTTTTAAAAGTAAACTCAAACGGAGTAGTAGATGTAAGTGACATACAATATAGCGAGATAAAGAATACACCTACAGATTTAGCTACACAAACATTTGTAAAAGAAGAAATAGCTAAGATTCCAACACCAGATGTAAGTGGTCAAATCGAGGCACATAACCAAAAAGAAGAGGCACATCCTTATATCTTAGGAGAACTAAATAAAAAGGTAAGCAATAGTGAATTTGAGACTACAATTACTGGGATAGAAAGTGATTTAGGAGAACACGATAAACAAATTGCTAAGAAAGAAGATAAAGCAAATCTTAAAGCACTAGCATATAAAGATAGCCTAACTGCTAGTGATGTAGGAGCATTACCAAGCACAACTAAAATACCTAGTATAGAAGGTCTTGCTAGTGAAACATTTGTAGAAAATGAAATAAGCGAGTTTAAAGATTGGTTGCTAGGAGATGGTGCATCAAATACAATCGATACAATAAAAGATATAGCTAGTATTGCTACAGAAAATGCTAGTTTAATAGAAACTTTAAATAGTGCAATAGGAAATAAAGTAGACAAAATAACTGGTAAAGGCTTATCTACTAACGACTTCACTGAAACATATAAATCTAATGTTGATTCAAATACTAATGCACGACACTCACACTCAAATAAGAGTATTTTAGATAATACAACTGCTAGTTATACAACTGCTGAGAAAAATAAGTTATCTGGATTAAGTAATTACGATGATACAAGTGTTAAAAACGATATTGCTAGTTTAAGTAATACAAAAGCCGATAAGTTCACTGTAGATAACGCTTTAAGTGAAACAAGTGCTAATCCTATACAAAATCAAGCAGTTACTGCCCAAGTAAATCAACTTACAAATAAGTATACATCTTTACAAAATCAATTAGATGCACTTGGAGATAATATTGCTGAGTGGTCTGGAGGTAATCTATACAATTTAGAACATGGAATATATAGATTAAAGTATGAGTATAATAAGACAGTTACAGTTAAGTATAGTAGTAGCGGTTCTTTAACGTTAGAAGATGGGTCTTATATATTTATAATGGATGCGGACTATAGCAGTGGTGCTACTGCAGTTCAATCTAAAACTTATTATATATTTGAAGGAAAAGATAACTATTCTGGAATACAATACGGAAGAGCAGATTCAAGTAACGGAACTAATGCGAAGTTTTATTTTAAAGCAGATAGCGTATTAAATACATATAGTGAAAAACCAGTTCAAAATAAAGTAATACAAGCAGCTTTAACTGCGTTAGAATCAAAGATACCTAGTATAAGTGGTTTGGCTAGTGAAACATATGTAAATACTGCCGTAGCAAACCTAGTTAACTCTGCACCGGGAACGCTAGATACACTAGGAGAACTTGCAACTGCATTGCAACAAAATCAAAGTGTGGTAGAAACACTAAACAATTCAATAGGAAATAAAGTAAATAAGAGCGATGTAGGAACTGCTGCAGCTAAAAATGTTGTAACAAGTGTAGATACAAGTGCTAATTTACCTACAAGTAATGCAGTAAAAACATTTGTTGAGGGTAAGAACTACATAACAAGTAGTGCAAGTATTACAGGAAATGCTGCGACTGCTACTAAAGCCACCCAAGATGGTAGTGGTAATAACATTGTAAATACTTATGCTACTAAGAGCGCATTAACTTCAGTAGAAAATAAAATACCTACAGATTATGCAAAAAAAGATGAAGGCGTTTATTTTGTTGATGGAACAAGTAATACAACTGCTGGAACTTGGGAAGGAACAAATAGTAGAATTACAAGTTATTATGATGGATTAACTATTAATTTCAAAGTAGGTGTTGCTGGTGATGACACTACAACATTAAACATCAATAGTTTAGGAGCAAAAACATGCTATATGAGAGGAACTACTAAACTTACAACTCACTATGCAGTAGGAACAATGGTGTTACTATCATATAATGCTACAACTGATGCATTCTATTCATCAGATTATGATGCTAATAGTTATGCTTATGTTAGACAATATGGAAATGTAACTACTAACTCAGAGTTCCCATTGTTATTTTCAAAAAGTGCAACTGTTCCAAGCACATATACTGCAAACTATGCTTCATCACAAGCAGGTTTCACATACAATCCTAGCACAAAAACTTTGACTGCTCCAAATATAAAGGGAACAACAATATATGAGAACGGAACAAGTTTGGCTAGTAAATATCTAGGAATAAGTGATACTGCAGCAAATGCTACTAAGTTAAACAATCAAGATGCTAGTTATTACTTAAACTACAATAATCTAAGCAATAAGCCTACAATTCCTGATACTTCTAATTTTGCGACAAAAGATCAATTAGGAACTCAAGTTACCTATAGTTTAAGTGGAACTTCATTAACTATAACTACAAAGGGGTAATATTATGAGTTTTAAAATAGATGGAGTAGAGCCAACAACAATAAATTATAATGGGACTGATTTAACTGATTTAAATGTTGATGGGACTTATGTGTGGGGTAAACCTTTTACATTATCAATTTCTACAGATGCTAATGTTACTGTAACTGTTACAAGAACATCAAGCCCATATCAAAATGCTTCGTTGGGGGAATTATCAACTGGTAGTCTAATTTATTATGGAGATGCTATAACTATACTTGCACAAAGAAAGAGTGGATATTATATATCTTCACTATTGGTTAATGATAAACAATATATAGATAATTCAACCACTATAGATAT
>JAEIGA010010020.1_pt1 | contig 14357 bp, 16 predicted proteins | sample 9270691 | NCBI WGS metagenome assembly JAEIGA01 (sample SAMN17057246, study PRJNA624740) | gut metagenome | biome: biome; isolation source: fecal sample | host: Bos grunniens | place: China: Xizang | collected 2019 | reverse complement strand
CTCTTCATGGTCTTCATATATCGGGACATCAGATTTTTCTCCGGAAAAGCCTTCAAGGTCACTTAAGCGCTTGCCTCCGTTTTTCCGATCAAGCACGGCGACCAATTGGAATCGCTCTGTTTCTTGAACCATCTGAACAGCCGCTCTTCCCATCTTCCCCCTAGGTCCTGCAATAATTACGTTAATCATCCTTGTTCATCCTTTCTGGTCCAGCGATCTTTATCTCTCGTCCTAAATTTCTCCATGACTTGGTCATGAGCGTGCTCCAGGTTTACACCAAGGGAGTTAGCCATGCAAATCAGCACGAATAAAACATCACCCATTTCCTCTTCAATCGCTTTCTCTTCCTCTGTGGATTTTTTCGGTTTCTCTCCATAATGGTGATTGATCTCACGCGCAAGCTCTCCCAATTCCTCTGTGAGCCTTGCCGTCATCGCTAAAGGACTGAAATATCCTTCTTTAAATTGCCCGATATAACTGTCCACTTCCTGCTGCATTTGTTCCATTGTTTTTTTGTTACTCATCCATTCCACATCCATTTCTCTGTTCACTTCTACATGGTAGCTTATATATCTATTTCCGAGCAATAAGCACATATGATAAAATTCATTAGGGCATATTGACATGATTATATCTTAATTGTACACCATAATTATTATCCATTAGCAAGGAAGGGGGTTTTCAGATGATATTCAATTTAAAAATAAAGAATATTTTTTTCATCTTGGTCGGTTCAGCCATCATGGCCTTCGGACTTGTCCATTTTAACATGCAAAACCAGTTAGCCGAAGGAGGTTTCACAGGGATTACCCTCCTTATTTATAACTTGACCGGTTTAAGCCCGTCTATTTCGAATATCTTATTAAACCTGCCTCTATTCTTCATTGGCTATCGTTTATTAGGTAAAAAGACGTTTATCTACACAATTATCGGAACAGTGGCACTTTCTGTTTTTATAGCGGTTTTCGAAAAATATCAATTTCACATTCCGCTAAAGGATGACTTAATGCTTGCCGCCCTTTTTGCCGGTGTCTTCATCGGCGTCGGACTCGGGATTATCTTCCGCTATGGAGGAACCACCGGGGGAGTTGATATTATAGCTCGTCTCGTCTTTAAATACAAAGGCTACAGTATGGGGAAAACAATGTTCGTCTTTGACTTCTGTGTTATTGCCCTTTCGCTTGCAACGTATCTTTCATACAAAGAAGCCATGTATACGCTTGTACTTGTTTTCATTGGAAGCCGAGTCATCGATTTCATCCAAGAGGGGGCCTATGCGGCAAGAGGGGCCTTTATCATCAGCGAGTCCAATCAGGAAATCGCCAAAAAAATCAACGAAAATATGGAACGCGGCGTCACTATCCTGAAGGGATATGGACAATTTTCAAAGCTTGAGAAAGAGGTCATCTACTGCGTCGTAGGCAAAAACGAAATCGTTCGCCTCAAAAATTTAATTACATCTGTTGATCCGCATGCCTTCGTATCCGTCACAGTCGTGCATGACGTTCTTGGTGAAGGTTTTACGCTCGACGAGGATAAAAAACCGCTCGACAATTAAAAACAAAATACCACAAAAAAGAGGGGAGAACATCTCCCCTCTTTTATTAATCTTCATTATTCATTCCAGTTAACATGAGAACAAAACGAAGCAATTCAAGTAAGGCAACCGCTGCTGCAGCTACATAAGTCAATGCTGCTGCATCCAATACCTTCTTGGTTTCTCTTTCTTCGCCTGCGTCAATGACACCAAGAGCGACCACTTGCTTCATCGCACGGCTGGAAGCATTGAACTCGACCGGCAATGTGACAAACTGGAATAGAACCGCTGCTGCCATGAATAGAACACCAAGCAAGGCGAGATTATAGATAGAGAAAATCATCCCCGCAATAATCAAAATCCATGAAAAGTTAGAGCCGATGTTTGCCACAGGGACTAATTTATGACGTATTCGCATAAATGTATAACCCTCTTTGTCCTGAATGGCATGACCAACCTCATGGGCAGCTACAGCCGTACCAGCCAGAGAATGACCGTGGTAAATGTCAGAGGATAATCTGACAACCTTCGCTGTCGGATCGTAGTGGTCGCTTAATACACCATGAGTTTCTTCAATTTTTATGTTATACAAACCATTTTCGTCTAAGATTTTCCGTGCTACTTCTGCCCCTGTATATCCATTGGAAGCAGGAACCTTCGAGTACTTCGAATATGCACTTCTGACTTTCATTTGAGCGAAAATCGGTATAGCCAAAATCAAGATAAAGTAAATTAGAAACGACATCTATATCCTCCATTTTATTGTGATTAATATTATTGTAATAATTATAACAGTCATCTGTCAATGGATAGATACTTTTCAAAATTTTATCAAAAATCGTGCTTTTTTCTCTTCGTATGAATATTCTCCTCATTCCCTTTATACTTTCGGTATCCGACATACGATAATGTCAATAGAATAATACTGCCAGTCGAAATGATTACCCACCAAAGAGACGGGTCGGAATCATCCTTCTGGGCCTCATCAAAAATATCACGAAGCTGTCCTTCCAACGCGGCTATATCTTGTTGCTTTTGGCTATCCGAAAATACTTGCGGGCGATACTGGTCAATGAATTTAAGCTGGGCATCGACCTGCTGGAATTTCTCCGGGGTCACATCCGCCTTCAAGGAGGGATACAAGATATTATAGATAGAGAGCAATCGATTCAGCTCTTCTTGAAAAGCGACAGAATCCTGATTCCGAACAGCTTTGCGCGTTTCCTCAGCCGCCGTCAGAATCTGTCCTCTCATTTTCGTCCACAGCGGGCTCCCCTCATGACTTACGGCATCATAGGCCAATCTGAATTTGGTCATCTCATTGACCGCTTCCTCATTCGTCTTCTCTGTATCCTGAATGGTATTCATAGCGTCCTCTAGAGCAATGGTTACAATATTGATCTCATCCATTGAATAAAGATTACCCTGGGCAGCCACATCCATAAACTTTTCTGAAAACACATTAAGCAATTCCCCCGCCTCCTGCCTGCGGTCGACCTTCACAAACTGGAATGATTGGTCGGCAATCGTTTCGATGGCTTCATCTTCGGCAGGGCTAGCGGCTATAGCCTGTATAGACAATGATGCTACAATGATAACGGATCCTATGACCCCCTTCATCAACTTCATAGAAAATGTCCCTCCTCATCATACTAATATGTATGTGAAAAGGGACAAGGCAAGAACATAAATATGATTCATTTTGAGGGGAGCGTATAGATGGTGCGGCCATTTCGAATAGTCACCAAATAGCCGACTCCGATAGAAAGAATGCTCAGCCAAAAGGTGAAATAGCCAATTTCATCTATATATAAATGAAGAACACTATAAGTCGGCATCATCCCAAATACATAATCAATGATTTCATTATGAATGAGAATAATGGCTGCCGTCACTAAATGCCATGGTTTCACCCGGAAATATGGAGCAAACAGCAAACCCTCCAAAGCCATCGCCGCATGGGATAAAATAAGCATGAGCGCAATCAAGGAAAATGACCCATCTACGATGAACGAAAACAGGTTCATCACAACGGCCCAGATTCCATACTTGAACAACGACACAACCGCTAGCGCCTCGAACAAACCGAAATTTCTCCCCATCATAATTCCTGCTAGTGCAATGACAAAGAATAAACTTGCCGTCGGGCTATCCGGTACAAACAAAACAAAATGGAGGGGCGTTACCTCAAGCTGACCCTTGTACCAATAATAACCGTAAATGGTGCCAAAAATATTAATGATAAGAATGATCCATAGAACCATCCGATTAGAAAGGATAGCATATATCCAATTTTTCATAGTATGTATTTAGCCTCCAAACCAATAAGCACTTCATCTATCATGATAGCGGTTAGCCCTTTGTTCTGGCAACCTTCAGAGTGAAATTCTTGCTCAGCCGCCAAGCCCTTCTTTGGAATCTTGCACGTCTGTTTACCTTCATATTTCCTTCATTCGTAAAAATCCGCCAACAAAAAAAGGCATCAGAATAGCACTTACTACTCTGATGACCTTTGAACTGTTATATGAACTGTCCCCGATTGGACAATCCAGATTGATTATTCCGTGCTAGTGCTTGTCTGCTCTCCGCCTTCAGCATTAGAGCCTTTAATAAACTCAGCTAAAGTCTTTAGTTCTTCTTCCGATCCCTTAAAGACAGGCGGCATTTTTCCGTTCTCTGTACCATTTACGGCAATCTCAGAGATTTGGTCGACCTCCAGTTCACTTCCAAGCAGACTTGGACCAGCGCCTCCTTGGAGCGAGTCACCGTGACAGCTTATACATCCTTGATCCTGATAGATTTTATATCCGTCAGAATCTTTATCAATCGCCGTATCGTCAATGATCTGTCCTTGTAATTTTGCTGCTGCCCAGTCATGAGTGGAAACGGTCTCCCACGTCAAATAGAAGACTCCAGCAAACGCTAAGAGCATAAAGCCTACCGCGAACTTACGCTTTGTCGGGCGCCTCTCTGGTCCCCTGTCCAAAAACGGAGCAAGCATTAACGCACCAAACGCTAATCCTGGAATGACCAAAGCCCCAATTAAGTTGTACGGCCCAGAGGCATATGAATATTTAAGAAGCTGGTATAAAAACATAAAGTACCAGTCTGGCAATGGCGCATAGCCCGTATCTGTCGGGTCTGCAATCCTCTCAAGCGGGGATGGATGCGCTACCGTTAAACATAAGAAACCAACCAAGAATACAGCGCCAACCATCCATTCCTTAAGCAAGAAGTTAGGCCAGAATGCTTCCGTCTTCCCAGGATACTCAGAGTAGTCCTTTGGAATATTTGGTTTTCTGTCAGCACTGATTCTTGAGTCGCCTACAAATCTCATACCTTTACCACGATGCATATGGATATCCCCTCCTTCTTTACAATTCTCCGTTCAAAATCTTATAGCGGTCCGGAAATTCCTTGCTTACGAATCATCAGGAAGTGAGCTGCAATCAGCCCAATCAATGCTGCAGGCAAGAAGAAAACATGAATCGCAAAGAAACGAGTCAACGTTTGAGCTCCGATGATTGTCGGGTCACCTGCTAAGAGAGTCATCAAGTAAGGACCGATAAATGGAACCGAGTCAATGATCGTTAACGTTACCTTTGTCGCGAATAACGCTTTCATATCCCAAGGCAGAAGGTAACCTGTCAGCCCTAAAGCCAGCATAATAAAGAAAATAAGAACTCCCACGATCCAGTTTAATTCACGCGGCTTTTTATAAGCTCCCTGGAAGAACACGCGCATTGTATGTAAGAACATCATGACGATTACCACACTAGCCCCCCAGTGATGCATCCCCCTGACAATTTGTCCAAAAGCCACCTCATTCTGCAAGAAATACACGGAATTCCATGCATTCTCGATATCTGGCACATAATACATCGTTAGGAACATGCCAGATAGAATTTGAATAACAACGATAAAGAACGTTAATCCCCCAAAACAATAAACAAATGCCGAAAAGTGATGGGCAGGGTTTACATGCTCTGGGACTTCATGATCAGCGATGTCGCGCCACAAGGGCGTTATATCCAGCCGCTCATCAATCCAATCATACATTTTATTCAGCATTGATTACGCCTCCCTACACCTCATTTGTTTTTGTGTTGCCTAAGTACAATACTCCATCTTTTTCTTGGCTCTCGTATAAATCGAGCGGACCGATTGGCGGTGTATTCGGAATATTCTTGCCGCTCTTCTCATACCGGCCACCATGACAAGGGCAATAGAATTCGTTCTTATGCTTCTCATCACCCTCCCAGTTGACTGTACAGCCTAAGTGCTTACATACCGGAGAAAGAGCGACAATGCCCCCTTCTTCGTCCTTGTAAACCCATGCCGTTCGCGTTTCCTCTGCTTCATACCATCCATCCTTGACTTCCAGCTTGTAATCGACGCGAGTTGGTGTTTCCGTAATCTCACTGATCTTCAAGCCCGTATTAATAAAGTCACCAGAGGCATTGGCTTTTAAGGCAGGATCTACCGCAAACCGCAGCATCGGCATAACCACCGCTGCACCCATGAATCCCCCAACACCCATGAGCGTGTAGTTCAAGAATTGGCGTCTTGATACTTTTTGGCTGCTCATTACATTTCTCCCCCCTTATATGGAAAGTCTGACAAAATTACAGAATTGTACAAACTTTATAAAACTAGGACATTACAATAATATCCTAATATTTTTGAAAGGTCAACAAACTCCCAGTTTAGGAAATACATGGTTTATTATGTAATTATTTTCAAGCGTTCTGCCAGGCATCCCGCAATAGCTCTGTGATTTGAGCCGTATGGTCACCGAGGACTTGCTTAATCGCCTCCTCAGGCATTTTATCGGTTTGCATGGATGGAAACCATAGAATATCCTCAGATTCAGCGAGGCTAGTCCATTTACTGTCCGTGGTGAGGAATCGAATATGCAAAAATCCGGCATTCCTGTAGAATTCTCTCCATTGATTCAATATGGCGCTTCTAGACTCTTGTCCGCTTTCCTTCACATAGGGAACGGGATGAGCCAAAAAAATGCGCCCCTTCAACTCTCTCTCCAGCTCATAGGTCAACAGGCTCAGATACTCATAGGAAGCCACGGCCTGGTTGACACCTTTCTCAAATGTAATCGCATTCAACGGAACGATAACCGTATCGACATATTCCCTTGAACGCTGAAACATCTCGATATCAGCCGTTTGATATTTCATGCAATCCCTCCTCATTTCCATTTCATTGTATACGATAATGAGTAAAATTTATACAGAAAAGCACAAAAAAGCCAGACCGTTTAGCTCCCTCTTTCGCTAAACGGTCTGACTTTGGTCCTGGCATGTCTATGTCAGGGATTTTTTCTTTGTACGCAGTCTTCTCAAACGATTGCTTAGCATCGTGAATTGACCATGATCCCTCTCATCAATTGCCGCATCAATCAATCGCAATAGCCTCTCTTCCTCAAAGCGACTCAAGCTTTCCTCAAGTATGCTCTCCGCTATATGCTGGTCTTGCTCATTGCCGGGCAAATTCTTCGGAAAATAGGGGTTCTCTTCTAGCACGGCAGCATACTGATAGGAAGAATAGGCTGTCCGGAAGTTCAATTGAATATAAATATCTTCTTCCCGGTTCAATCTGATATCATGGAATGATTTTTCTGCATCCGTTGTCATGATGTTGCTCTTGTAGAAGCGAAACGGCACATCATCCACACAATGCGTTGACATAACCATCCCTTTCGGACAATATTTGGCTCCTTCCACGAAATGAACATTCCTCATCAGCTGATCATGGCTCATCAAATAGTTCAATATCCACACACATTCACGCCGTTTTAATTGATAATTATTCAAAAACCAGCGGATGAATTCTTTCTTCTCATCGACAGATACAGGGGTTTTCATGGTGGAGCCCTCCTCTGCACATCTAATTTAAATTCTTTCTAAAATATCCAGATACTCATCATTACTCGGATCTTCCTGCAGCAACTTCTCAAAGATGGAACGAGCTTCCTTGAACTTACTGTCTTCAAGCAAGAAATAACCATACTCATGCAAGAATTCCTTATTCTCCATGAAATGCTGATACGCTTCACGATAAGAAGAAAGCGCCTGATCATATTCCTCAAGCTCCGAGTAGGCCGTTGCCAATAACCAATCAAATTGCGGGTCCTCTTCTCCCATTTCACGCACAGATGACACTAGGTCAATAACTTCTGAATATTGTTCCTCATGCAGATACAATTTGCCAAGGGTTAAGATTGCCTCCAAATAACCAGGATCAATTGCAATGGCCTCTGACAGCCATTTAATCGCTTTTGGAGTATCTCCCTTTTTGGATGCCAGTTCAGCACCATAAAGGAAAATTTCTTTATTAAACGGATCTTCCTTCATTCCCTCTTCAGCTACTTCGATTGCCCTTTGGAGATCTTTATTCTCCTCATAGGCCATTGCTAAATACATATATAAGGAATGATAGGCCGGGTCCATATCCTTCAGCTCGCTGAACTTAGCTATGGCCGCAGCATATTCACCGGCATGAAATGCGGCAAACCCGTATTCAAATAGCAAATTCACATCATTGTCTTTATCTTCCCGCTCTGCCTTAAGGAAATAAGGAAGCGAGTCTTCAAATTCACCGAGCGATACGAGAGATAAGGCTAAACGCTTATTAATGGATACGCCATTAATGCTTGAATCATTTTGAGAAATATAAGTATATAATTCTACAGCTTCACGGAAATTTCCTTGTTGATAATAAAGTTCTGCTAAAGCAAATTTCACAATTGGCTCATCCGGCAGAATGTCATTGGCTTCCTTTAGCTTGCGGACACTCACTTCCTCCATTCCCATGGCCTGATATAGGTCGCCAAGCAGGAGAAGTGCCCCAGGATACATAGGATCATCATTGTCAATCTTCTCCAAATACAGCAGCGCTTCTTCTTCATTGCCCAGCTCCGAGGAAACTTCAGCCAGCGAGAATAGAATCTCTCCCTCATCAGGGTATCGCTTTTCAAGCTCCTCAAATAATTCTTTAGCCTCTTCCATGAAACCTAAAGAGGCCAGTTCTTCTGCCAATGCGAAAATGTCCTCATCATTTTGGGATTCCTTAATTAAATTTATATGTGTTTTTGCTTCTTCCCATTCACCTTGCAAGAGTTTTTTTCTGATTGTCTCAATATTCATTTCCCGATAATTCCTTTCCAAATGCTCATTTCTAACTGTTAATCTGGTCCAATAGCAAGCAGTGAAACGGCATTCTTTTAACCGTTAAAACAACGACATGCGAGGAAAGCTTTTCTGGGCTTGTCTCCCCCGGCACGTCCAAGGAACCTGCTTATGAATGTATTCTATGTAGGCATGGTATTTTCCTGTGATAGGCAGCCATTTACGAAGGTTTAGTGGATGACGTGATAGAAATTAGAAGATTTCCTGTATAAACAGTATAGCCAATTTTCGAGGAGGATAATAGAGTCAATTCCATCTGTCTAGTAGTACTGTAATCTCCTCCACCCTACCAAACATTGAGTTGATAGTAAAGGGCATCGCCTTATCCCTTGCTTGAAGCCCTCTTAAAGACATGCTATGTTCCTTTTTTTCGGTTTAGCACAAAACCTTAGAAAAAGAATGCTTTCCAATTAATTGATCAATATATTTACAAGCAGCCTGCTGAGCTGACCATTATAATATTACTTTATTCCTGACGTAAAAAGGCATTCAAACTCAAGAGTCTGAATGCCTTCCTGATATTTTTTAGTTAGCTTAATAACCTGTCCAAGTCTTCAAAAAAGCTTGGATATGAGACTGAAATGGCGTCTTCGTTTTCTAGTTCCACAGGTCCATCCGCCAATAAGGAGGCTATGCTCAGCGTCATGCCAATCCGGTGGTCGGTGAGGCTGTCTGCCTTCCCGCCACGGAGAGATTGTTCTCCCTCAATAATCAGCCCATCCTCTGTAGGGGTAATCACAGCCCCGAGTCGTCCAAGCTGAGTGGCAATCGCGTCAATCCGATTTGTTTCCTTTACTTTCAGTTCCTCGGCATTCTTGATGATGGTCTGCCCTTTAGCCTGTGTTGCCACCAGGGCAATAATCGGGATTTCATCTATCAGTCTCGGGATGATATCTCCCCCGATTGTCGTCCCGTGAAGCTGTGAGTGACGAATGGTGATTGTTCCAATCTCCTCTCCAGAACCAGTCCCCTTATCCAAAATGACATCCATATCTGCTCCCATTTCCCGCAAAACATCAATGATGCCCGTTCGAGTCGGGTTCAAACCGACACTCTCAATGGTTATTTCACTGTCAGGCACAATCGCTCCGGCTGCAAGCCAAAAGGCGGCAGAGGATATATCACCCGGAACATAGATGTGGCCACCCTGCAAGGTTTGGCCTCCCCTCACCGAAATACGCATTCCATCAACGGATATCTCTCCTCCGAAGGATTGAATCATCTTCTCTGTATGGTCTCTTGTCCGCTCCTTTTCAATAACAGTTGTCTCCCCATCCGCTTGAAGGCCCGCCAGCAAAATGGCTGATTTTACTTGTGCGCTGGCAACCGGAAGCTTGTATTCAATTCCCGTAAGCGCAGAGCCTTTCAACGTCAATGGAACAAGATTCCCGTCATCCCGGCCGCTTATTTGTGCTCCCATTTGACGAAGAGGGCCAACTACCCTCTTCATAGGCCTTTTGGCGATGGACTCATCTCCAGTGAATGTCATCTCGAAGGGCAATCCCGCCAATAACCCTAGCAATAGCCTTATGGATGTGCCCGAATTTCCTACATCGAGCACTTCATTTGGAGCAGTCAGCCCGGCAAATCCCTTCCCATGCACTTTCACATCTGTCCCATTTTGCTCGATGGTCACCCCAAGCTTACGGAAGCAATCAATGGTGCTGAGACAATCCTCCCCCTCCAGGAAATGGCTGATAGTGGTCACACCCTCTGCTACAGACCCGAACATGACGGCCCTATGGGAAATTGATTTATCTCCCGGAACCTCCAATTTGCCTTTTAATGACGGCTGTGTAAACTCCAATCTTCTAACCATGCAAATCCTCCTGACGGTTTAATCAAAATACGTATCATATGTAGTTTTCAGCTGCAAGCATTCTACTGCCAGAGCCCTGTCTTCATTACTTTGGAAGGATATCGCCAGCACACCGTAAATCTCTTCCCTCGTCTCGAGAATGCGAATATTCGTTATGCTGATGCTCGATTCCGCCAAATATCCTGTGATTTCTGAAATGACCCCTGGATAATCCGGAACGTCCACGTAAAGATCATATGAAGAAGGGATGGCCCCTTTCTCATGGATGGGCATGGCGTCACGGAAGCGCTTAGCGCCTAAGAAGAAATCATAGATTCTTTGTCCATTCTTGTTGGCCATCCACGCTTTTACCTCTTCCATTTCCCTGATCCAAGAATCGAGGAGGGCAATCAAAACCTGGTCATTATGAAGGAGGATGTCTTTCCACATTTCCGGGCTCGAAGAAGCAATCCGAGTGGTATCCCTGAATCCCCCGGCTGCCAGGCGCGCGATAATCTCGTTCTCCTTTTCAGCATTCTCGGCAAGATTGACCATGGACGCTGCCATGATATGCGGCAGATGGCTGATAACTCCAGTTAAATAATCATGCTCATCGGCGCTGACCTCGAGAAATTTCGCTTTTGTCCCCTTCAGCCACATTTTCAGCTGGCCAATCTCCTTCACCCCGGCAATGCTTGATGGGGTTAGCATATAGAATGCATTCTCGAATAAACGCTCCTTAGCAGCAGTTACTCCGCTCTTATGGGACCCGGCCATCGGATGCCCGCCAATGAAGACTTGGCGAGGGCTAAAATATCGCTCGGCCGCTTCCATCACCTTTTTCTTCGTGCTCCCTGCGTCCGTTAGTATAGCTGTCTCCTTTAACGGCTGTCTAGAGAGCTTTTCAACCACTTGTACGGTGGCATTCACAGGCGTACAGATCACAATCAAATCACTGATTGATGCTGTAGCCATATAGTCACCGACAGGCTCATCGATAATCTTAAGTGCTTTCGCGAGCTTCGCCTGCTGCCCATCCGCATCATACCCATATATAATCGCGTCGGGATGCTCCTTCTTAATCGCTAGGGCAATAGAGCCTCCAATCAGTCCTAATCCAATAATCAATACATTGCCGCGCATGGAGGCACCTCACTTACCATCTCTATTTTGCCGCTTTACTCTTTGCTTGAAGGAAGCTTTCAAGCTCCTTTAAAACGAGGTCGTTCTCTTCATCCGAACCGACGGTTATTCTGATTGATGTCGGAAAACCAAGGGCTTCGCCTGACCGGACAATCACACCACGCTCCAGTAAATATTGAAAGACTTCATTGCCTTTGTATCCGGTGTCCATCAAGATGAAATTCCCTTGGGAAGGATAATAGGATAATTGATGGTTCTCACAAAATTGATAGAATGCTTGAAGCCCTTCACGATTTCTTTGCTTACACTCTTCAATAAACGTTTGATCCGAGATTGCCTCAATGGCCGCTCTTTGAGCAACAGCATTGACGTTAAAAGGCTCCCTGGCCGGTTCCAGCATGCGAATAATTGACTCATCCGCAATTCCGTATCCAACCCGAAGTGAGGCAATTCCATAAATCTTTGAAAAGGTATGCAGGATGATGATATTTTTATAGCGAGAAACCAAAGGGATCAATGCTGGATAATCCTCTGCAGCCACATACTCATAATAAGCCGCGTCAAATACAACAAGAACATCATCTGGAACTTGTTCAAGGAATGACATCAATTCATCCTGGCGAATATATTCTCCTGTAGGATTATTCGGGGAGCAAAGCCAGACGATACTTGTATTCGAGTCAATTTGGGCAAGCATCCCGTCCAAGTCGTGGCGGCCATTCACATGTGGCACTTCCCTAATCTCAGCCTGCTCCAAAATGGCATTGTGGCTATACTGACTGAATGTTCCCGTTGCCATGACCGTATTCAAGCCTGGTTCTAACAGCGCTTTCGTAATCATTTGAATCAAGTTATCCGAACCATTTCCAAAGATTAATTGATTCCCATTCACTCCCCAGAATGAAGAAACCGCCTCACGAAGACTGACAGCTCCCCCATCAGGATAAAGAGCAAGCTGCCAATCTGTTTCCTCAAGGACTTTCTTAACCTTCGGAGAATAGCCGTATGGATTTTCATTTGAGGCTAATTTAATAATCTCTGTCAGACCGAATTCACGTTTCACATCATCAATCGGTTTACCAGGTTGGTAAGGCTTAAGAGTATATAAATGTTTCTTCCACTTCATCGCAAAGCTCCCCCTTTATTCTTAGCTATCCAGCAAATCAGGTCTTAGCTTAACAGCCTCCTCCAAATAAATATGCTTGATCTCCCTTTGGCTGCGATTGGTATTCGCGTGGACCATGATTCTGATTGCAAGCGGCAATGAGCCAGGCACCGGAATTTCGCGCATACACATCACAGGAACATAAGTGAATCCATCAATCTTTCGAACTGAGGCAGCAGGAAATCCGGCGTCAAGGTCATCAGTCACAGAAATGAAAACCGAAGCGATTGTTTCGCTGTCCAAATCATTTTGTTCAATAATCTCACGCATCAATCTTTCAGTTTGGCTTTCAATCTCTTCCTTGCGGTTAGCCGATACCGTAATGGCCCCTCTTATGCCTCTTAACATAATCTTCTCTCCTAACTTAAACTGCAAAATAATGTCCAATGAATTCAGCGAAATCTTGACGGATTTCCTCTTCGTCAAACGTTGACAGAATAGGCTCGCCGAATTTTTTTAGCAGGATGGTTGCAATCTTGCCGTCCTGATTCTTCTTATCAAGCTTCATATATGGGATCAGACGGTCTATATCAAGCACCTCGCTTGAAACCGTTAAATACCCCAGATTAATGAGCCATTGATACAGGCTGTCCAAGTCTATATCCAATCCTGTATATTTCCTGCTTAAATATAAATCAGAGAACAAGCCAAATGCAACCGCCTCACCATGGGTCAGCTCGCCATATCCAGCTGCCCCCTCCATTGCATGCGCGAGGGTATGTCCTAAATTAAGAAAAGCCCGTTTTCCTGATTCCCGCTCATCTTCGGCGACAATCGATGCCTTAACCTTAATCCCTTGCTCAATCCACTCGCCAAGCTTAGGATGATTCCTTAGATCATCGATGGTCTTGATTTCATTACGCAGCTCATGATAAAACGCTTCAGATGAGAGGAAGGCATGTTTTATCAGCTCCGCAAAGCCGCTTCTCCACTCCCGCTCAGGCAAAGTTTGAAGATAGGAAATGTCATAGACAACTGCTTCAGGCTGATAAAAAGCACCTATCAGATTCTTGCCGAGGGAATGATTAATCCCTACTTTTCCCCCGACTGCACTGTCATGGGCCAGGAGGGTTGTCGGCAGCTGAATGAATGGAATTCCCCTCATATAAGTTGCCGCCACAAATCCGGCTAAATCTCCTATTACACCACCGCCGAGAGCGAGAATGATTCCCTCCCGGCCAATATGATGCCTAAATCCCTTTGTCATGCATTCTTCATAGCACGAAAGCGACTTTGCTGCCTCACCGGAAGGAACGATATGAACAAGCGTATCGTATCCGGAATGATTCAATAAGCGGGTTAAAGAGTCTGCATGCAAGGCAGCTACATGAGAATCCGTAATTAAAAATAGTTTCTTCCTTTCCGGAAACTTTTCCTGCAAAAATGGAGATAATTTCTTCGCAACTTGATTCCCTATAAAAATGGGATAGGTTTTTGAAGCTGTCTGAATCTCAAAGCTGTCCATCAAAATTCCCTCGCATATCTTCGTTGTTCATTAATCGTTTCAAT
>JAEIGA010010019.1_pt1 | contig 14360 bp, 14 predicted proteins | sample 9270691 | NCBI WGS metagenome assembly JAEIGA01 (sample SAMN17057246, study PRJNA624740) | gut metagenome | biome: biome; isolation source: fecal sample | host: Bos grunniens | place: China: Xizang | collected 2019 | reverse complement strand
AGCTGGTCAAGCTGCTCGAGGAGCTCGTTATCGGCATCTGTGAATTCCTTATCTTCAGGAAGTGTGCCGTCAAAATACTTGATAGCCATTGCAACTGTTCTTGATACGAGGTTACCCAGATCGTTTGCAAGATCTGAGTTGATCCTTGAGAACATCTGCTCATTTGAATAAGGGCAGTCAGAACCGAATACCATCTCTCTTAAGAGGTGATATCTCAGAGCATCAACGCCGTATCTCTCGCAGAGAACGAAGGGATCGATAACATTGCCCTTGGACTTACTCATCTTGCCGCCGTCGAATGTGATCCAGCCGTGGCCGTAAATCTTCTTAGGAAGGGGTTCACCCAATGCCATGAGGAATGCAGGCCAGATGAGCGAATGGAATCTTACGATCTCCTTCGCCATTACATGCATGTCTGCAGGCCAGTACTTCTCATAGTCGTTGTAAGTATCATTCATGAAGCCCAATGCAGAGATATAGTTTGTAAGCGCGTCCATCCAAACGTATACATAATGGCCCTCGTCAAATGTTACGGGGATTCCCCACTTAACGCTTGTTCTGGATACGCAGAGATCCTGCAGACCGGGTTCGATGAAGTTGTTGATCATCTCATTTACTCTGGACTTAGGCTCAAGGAAGTTTCTCTCGGGATCCAAAAGGAGTTCCTTAAGCTTGGGACCAAACTGTGAAAGCTTGAAGAAATAAGCCTCTTCGGATGCCTCGATAACGTCTCTTCCGCAGTCAGGGCACTTGCCGTCTACGAGCTGGCTCTCTGTCCAGAAAGATTCGCAGGGTGTGCAGTACTTGCCCTTATATTCGCTCTTGTAGATGTAACCGTCGTTATAGAGCTTCTCGAACATGTTCTGAACGGTCTTGATGTGGTAGTCATCAGTTGTTCTGACATATCTGTCGTACTTGATGCCCATTGTTGCCCAAAGTTTCTTGAAGTTGGCAACGATGTCGTCAACATAAGCCTTAGGAGTTGTGCCCATCTCAAGAGCCTTCTTCTCGATCTTCTGACCATGCTCGTCAGTACCTGTAAGGAACATTACATCATAGCCCTGCATTCGCTTCATTCTGGCGATAGCATCGCAAGCAAGAGTCGAATAGCAATGTCCGATATGCGGATTGCCCGACGGATAGTAGATCGGTGTCGTGATGTAGAATTTCTTAGATTCCATGATGTTCCTCCTCGCGCATATATTATTTAATAGGAGCGCGTAATTAAAAGATTATAGTTATTTATCCGCGAGTTTTCAAGAATAGGCCTGTCATCTTTGATGAAAGGCGGGCTTAAACCCGCCTTGAACACAAAACATCACCTGCAAGCATGCAGTCAAGGGTTCAAGCGTCAGCGTCCCTTGACGGCTAATTGCGCAGCAGGTGCAATAAACTCAGCTTTCAGATGCGATTTTATATGCTTCCTTCTTGTTCATTCCTGTATATTCGGATACAACAGAAGCAATATCCTTCGAAGACATACCCTTTGCTTTCAGGAGCGCGATAAGCTCTGCGCCGTCTCCTGCCGCAACCATGGTCTTCTGTTCAAGAGGTTCAAGGCAGATGCAGAATTCGCCTCTGGGCTCGTTTGTCTTATAGTATTCAACGCTTTCAGAGACAGTCATCCTGAGTACTTCTTCGTACTTCTTCGTAAGCTCGCGGCACAAAGCGATACGGCTGTCAGCAAATCCCGTTTCAACCAGCTCATCAAGAAGCTTCTTCAGGCGGTGCGGAGCCTCGTAAAGAACAATTGTCTCCCCTATCAGCGTCAGAGCCTTAAGACGCTCTCTCCTCTTGGAGCCTTCAGACGGCAAAAAGCCTTCGAAGTGGAAATATCTTGTATCAAGCCCCGAAATGCTCAAAGCGGCTGTAACTGCTGAGGGTCCGGGAATGACGCTTACTTCTATTCCGTTTGCTGCAGCAAGAGATGCAAGATCGGCACCGGGATCACTTATCGCAGGCATTCCGGCATCTGATACTTCCGCAACATTAAGGCCCTGCTTAAGCATGTCGAGAATGCCGTTTCCGCTGGCAGCCTTGTTGTGTTCGTGATAAGCAATAAGGCGCTTGCCGTTAATACCGAGCTGCGAGAGCAGAATGCCCGTAACTCTTGTATCTTCACATGCAATGACATCAACGCTCTTTAGCACTTCGCATGCTCTGGGTGACATGTCGTCAATATTTCCGATAGGTGTTCCGACTAGATAAAGCAATCGTCATGTTCCTCCTCGTATATGTGGATGGCTCTTTTTGTCAGAGCCTTTGAACCTTCTTCATTGATAAAGAGAGGCGGCAGCACCTTAAATTCCGCATTGGGCGCGCCCTTCTTTCCTGCTATCAGCGCAAGGAATGAAGGCTTGCCGGCATTCGCATGAACAGTAAGAAGACGCACGGGTGTGATCTTGTATTTCTCATAAAGTGAAAAACACTCGAGGACCCTGTCAGGGCTGATGCACATCACCGCATAGCCTCCGCTCGTTCTTGTCCTTAAAGACTGCGCCTGAATAAAATCTTCAAGTCCTCCCTCATGCGAAAACCTCGCAGATGATTCATGCAAAGACTTAACACTCGTATCTGTGACCGAACCTTTAGTTCCGTCGTAAAACGGAGGGTTCATGAATACCACGTCGTAAGCCTTGTTCTTTATCTCAGGTGGAAGTTCACGCAGATCGCAGTTATATGCAGAGATCCGTTCTTCCAGGCCGTTGAGTTTTATATTCTCGCAGAAAACCTTATACGCAAGTTCAACCAGTTCTACACAGTCAATATGAGCATTTGCGCATCTTGCAGAAGCAAGTAGAGATACACCGCCTGTACCGCTTCCGAGTTCCAACATCTCACAGGGTTTTCCCTTGCGCACGAACGAAGCGGCAAACCATGCCAGAAGGACGCTTGCGGTATCAAGTTTATAACAGTCCTTATGCTGCAAAAGCTTTAACTCGCCGCGCCCAAGATCTTCGGGCACAACGGTCTCGCCTTCAATGATAATCGTATTTGAATTCAAAATATCAGCCATGTCACCGCTCTCGTTTTACTTAAAAACTCACAGTGACATTATACCCTTAATGAGCCCCTATTTCAGACCAATCTTCCCTGGTCATGAGGTTGACGTGCTCGGCTCTTTTTTCCTTCATCAGAGGAACATCAACGTTTTCATTTTTCTGCTGATACTTAAACCCAAGCTTTTCCTGGACTCTTTTAGACTTCGAATTGCCGTCGTAATAACCGCACCACACTTTGCTCATTCCAAGATCTTCAAAAGCATGACGGAGGATTTCACGCGAAGCTTCAGGCATAATTCCCTGTCCCCAGAACGGTTTACCGAGCCAATATCCGAGTTCGCATTCGTCATCACCGTTTGCAAGTTCAGATTTATCACCGGGCCTTAATTCTATACATCCGATCGCCTTGTTATCACACTTAAGGCAGATGGCATAAGCTTCTTTTCCGTTTACGACATTTGCGATTACAAAACGGCTCTCTTCAATACTTTTATGTGAAGGCCATCCGGCAATAGGACCAATGTCTGGATCCTGGGCATACCTGAACATATCATCTGCATCGCTTTCTTCCCAATGGCGAAGTATCAGTCTTTCAGTCTCTAATATCATTTTTCTTCAGTCCCCATTTTTGTTATACTTCGTCAAAGCTTCCTGCATCTTCTTATTCTCGGCGTTTTCTTCAAGTCTCATGATCAATGCACTTACCGCAGTGCAAACTGCAAAGCATACGATGAAGCCTATCCACGCCAGGATGTTTCCTATCGGGAACCATCCGAAAAGGATAACAAACACAGAGATCGCTATCATTACAGTAACAAAGAAAAGAATAGTGCGGACAATAAGCGCCATATTCTTTATCAGGATATCTGACAGGAAGAAGTTCTGAGCAATGGTGATTATCAATGCAAGGAAAAACAACTGCAATAATGTTGCTGAAGAAAGACCTTCAGAACCTAATGCAAACAAAGTCGATAATGACCTTGCATCATTGCCTATGATCAGATTGATCACTATGAAGATCAGGACCATGATCCCGTACGTCGTGAAGAGTTGCTTAATATAATCGAAAACCGTTTTTTTATCGTCCATTACCTTAACCCCAGCTTCCTTCTAAGTTCATCGGAATACATGCGAGAAACGACGATCTGCTCGCCGTTTTGCAAAGTTATCCTGATCTTCCTGTTTACATCAGCCTTCAAACTCTTTATCTTACGAAGGTTTACGATGCTGTTCTTGCTGATCCTCAGGAAGTCACGCTCTATGAGTTCCTTTTCGATCTCATAGAGCTTTAATTCCGACTCGTAGTTTTCTGAATTCGTATAAACAAATGTCTTTCTGTCGACAGCTTCGATATAAAGGATCTTATCCGTCTCGAGAAGATACGTCTCATTGTCTTTACGGACGGCAATCTGCATGTCGATCATGCGCATCATGGCGACCATCCTCTCGATGTCGTTATTCAGATGCGGTGCTCTTATGATGACTTCCGTGTCGTCATATTTTCCGTCTATGTCAAGGTTGATCTTCATCATTCAAGTCCTTTTCTCTTGAAAGCGACGAAGAAGAGTGAGATTGCAAGGACTGCATTTACCGCAACGACAAGCATTGTCTCAGTCTTAATTCCGTCAAAAGTCATATTGCCAAGAAGTTCGCGGATCTGCTGTGTATAGAATATCCCGGCTACCTTTTCTATTTTATCATTGAACATCGCAAGCATGGGTGCAAAAGAGATTACGAGCATCACAGGAAGCGACAGAGAAGTTGCAACCATCTGGTTTGCAGCGAAAACTCCGATACATGCGCCGATCGCAATGGAGATGATAAAGCCTGCAGCCATTACGCCGAGATAGAAAGGAATGTCTCCCGAAGGAAGCGTGGATGACATAAATCCTGCTCCGGCCATGCAGATAGTCCATACATATATGCCGATACCGGCAAGGTATTCCCACGGCCTTACATTTGCCATCATGAGAACGCGCAGAGTATTTTTCTCCTTCTCTTCTGCGATTATCGATGCAACAGCCGTAAGAGGCGCCATGCCCATATACATTACGGAAAACAGTTTGGCAAAAAACAGTTCGGGCATATCGGGAATACTGATTGCATGCTCAAAGATAAGTGTCAGCACGGGAAACATCACAAACTGGATAAGGACCGTCTTATTTTTTAACGTATCCTTTATCTGCTTCTTTATTATCACTCCGATATTACGCATATCCGGCCTCCTCATCATCTTCAAGTTTTCTTCCTGTAAGTTCGATAAACACCGTTTCAAGATCAGGTTCTGACGAATGTATCGTCTCCACCTGTCCTTCTGACATAAGGCTCATTATCTGTGATGCAGATTCAGCGCCGTGTCCAAGTTCAATGTCTTCACCGGTAGTAAGGTGAATGTTTATCTTCTTTTTGTGGTTATATTTCCTGCAGAGTTCCTCGGGAGCGCCTCTGTCAACGATCTTTCCTTCGTTAAGCAGCGCCACTTCATCGCAGAGCACATATGCTTCCTCCATGTTATGAGTCGTAAGGAATATCGTGCATCCTTTTTCTTTGCATTCAGTAATCAGTTTATGGATATATTTCATTGTCATCGGATCAAGACCGCTTGTGGGTTCATCAAGAAACAATATCTTCGGTGAGACCATTAATACTCTCGCAAGCTGAAGTCTTGCGCGCATACCCTTTGAGAGCTTCATTGCAGGCTTCTTTGCACTGTCTGCAAGACCCACCTTAATCAACGTATCCATTATCTTTGAATGATCGATCTGATATATGTCAGCGAAAACCTTCAGGTTATCTGTGCATGACATACGCTCATACAGACCGTGGTTATCCATCATGATCCCTATCTGTTTCTTATCTATGCCAGTAAGCGTTCTGACATCCTTGCCGAGAACACTGATGTCTCCACCGTCAAAATCAAGCTGGTCTGTGAGTATCTTAATAAGAGTTGTCTTGCCAGCGCCTGAAGGTCCGAGCAGCCCGAATATCGTACCTGGCTTAATATCGAGATCTATGCCTGAGAGGACTTTTTTTCCAGCAAAACTTTTGCAGATTCCATTTGCTCTTATCATGGATTAACTCCTTATGTTCGTTTGTTGTTGGCACAAAACTAACAAAGTCCCAAAAGGCGTTCAATAGACTGTTACATGAGTTGCCGTTTATGTGTAATAAGTTGCCAGGATTAGCACTTTACTGAAGTTCTATCGTATCTTTATATTTCTCGAAAAGTTCATGTGAATACTCTTTAGGCATATCCGATTCTCTTACAAATTTCCATAGAGCTGCAGCCGCTTTCAAACGTTCACCATATACCGCAGTTGCTTCATCAGCACAGAAGTCCTTAACAAACCTGTTCCACTGAAGAGCTGATTTATCGTATGTGGCATATTTTTTTCTGCCGTAGTAGATATCAAGAAGATCACCTAGTGTAAATGATTCATCTCCTGATTCCTTAACGGCTTTTGCGGTTGCGACCATATCGACATTGAACTTGAAATTCTGATCACCCGTCTGCTCTTTGAAGAAGTCTCTGAATCTGTTTCCGAATGTAAAACCGCATTCGATAAGACCGGTATCGCAGGTAAGTTCTTTAACTGCTTTCCTGGGCTTAACACTTCTCTTTTTAACAGGCGTAATCTTCTCACCCGCAAAATAAGATCTGATGACGTTATTTAACTCGATCTTGCTTCCGTCAGACTTAAGGCCGTGCGCTTTGCATATCTTTATGAGTTCCTCTCTGTACCAGTAGTACCTGCTGAACTCTTCAAATGATTTAATGCTGTCAAACTCAGGCCTTTGCATAAACTAGATATTCTCCATCGTGTGATGCGTAACGATCATCCTGTCATTAACGGTTATTATCCCAATCAGATTCTTACCGTATGATACTACAGGAGGAACGAATGCAATATCGGAAATCCTTATTTCGCCGTATTCTGTCCTAATATCGGACCTCATGAGATTTGTTATGCTGAGATCCTTTTTCTTTTTGCCGTAATTCATAACCCCGGCGAAAATGGAAGTCGTTCGTGTGTGATATGTCCCCGCTGACTCAAGACTTAAAGTGTCAATAAGAGTCGGATCAATACTTCCGATAAAATGCAGAACACTGTAACGTGTTTTCGGATCATCAAGATTTTTCTTCATCAGCTTATTGATCTTAACTGCATTCTCACCAACGCTTAATCTGTTGTTATATCTGTAGCTGATATGAATGCCTGTTGCGAAATTTCCCATGTTGCGGCTTACCGTTAATCTTCCGTCAACAGCAAATCCGATGTCTGCTTTAAACGGCATGTCTTTTATCCATAAAGCAACAAGATATGAAGTAAGAGAACACCCTGCTTCTTTTGACTTAGCAAGAAAATCTTTCAGCGTATCCTCGCCGTATTCATCGACAACAGTTTTTGTCTTATGAGTCTTCCAAAAATACCCGTATGCTTCGTCCATGTCAGCATAAGTAAACACACGCTTTATCTTCGCCCAGCGCTTATTCCAGAACTTAACGAACGACCTGTAAAGATACGGCATTCCGCTGTCTTCAGGCAATGCCGATACGGGAAGATTTGCAAAAGGAACAAAGCTTATTTCTTCGCCTGCATATATGCTCAAAAACGATTCTATGAAATAGAGCAACGACTTGCCGTCACCGCCCAAATGATGCATCAGGAAAATGATTCCGTCAGGCGATAAGAATGCTCTTATATACTCGCCTTCCTCAATCCTGAAACGTATTCTTTCATTGGCATTGATTATTTCTTCAAACCCTAAAGACGTTTCTTTGATGCTGCTCTTGGGAGTATCACAGTCAACATAAAACGCATCGCCGTTTTCTTCAATGACAACTTTGGAATTCAATATCTCATATGAAGAAACCGCTTTTTCAAAAGCCTTTTCGAGCTTCTCGAAAATAACTTCACCTTCAATTCGTACGCGCATCGAAATAACCATGTTCACTTCGAACAGGTTCTCGCGTTCTGTTTCTATTTTGTATCTCATATGTATTGTCTGATCGCTCTGACCCACATCTTCATTGCGATGCTGTGCGGCGTGACTTTAGAAAGGAATCTCATGTATTTGAAATAGAATGAACAGACGGATACGTCTTTGCCCTTACGGCTGTCTTTCAAAGCGGATTCAACCACTTTGGAAGCGGGCGTCATTCCGGGATATTTAATGTCCTTTCCCTGATTGGTTTTGGGAAGCATCTGTGTATCTACCCAGCCCGGGCAGACTGCTGTGCATGTAATGTCGGGATTCTCTACATTAAGGCTTCTCGTGAACGAGAGAAGATATGCTTTGCTTGCCGAATACAAAGCGATATAAGGATTAGGCTGGAATGCAGAAGCGGATGCGACATTCAGGATAAAAGAACCCTTCATCATGTAAGGAATACATGCCCTGCAGATAAGCGTTGCGGACTTATCGTTGATGTCGAGCATATCGCTTATTTCTTCCAGTGAAAAACCCGATACGGGTTTCATCTTTGCTACGCCAGCGTTGTTAACCAGATACTTAATTTCCGGCTTATCTGATTCGATCTTACTGCAGAAAGAAAAGATATCATCTCTGTCTGAAAGATCGACTCTGACGGGAACTATCTTATCTCCGTATTTTTCTTTCAACGAAGAAAGCTTATTCTCGCTTCTTCCTACCGCCCACACTTCATCGACTTCAGAAATAAGGCTCTTAACGAATTCCTCGCCGATATCTCCCGTGGCACCCGTGATTATCGCGATCATCATCAGTCCTCCAGAAGGATCCTTGAAAGATCATTTGAATTGATCATGACGGAATCTGCTGTATAAAGGCTCTTTACCGCATAAAGATAAACGACGCCCCAGTAGAACTCTGAAAGTTTGCGTGAATTGCCTGATACGACCGTTCCTTCTTTCTGGCCCTGCTTGATTATCTTCTCCGTGGTCTTATAGAAAGTCTGGTCTGCTTCGCCTTCTAAAAGTCTCTGTGTGAAAAGAGCAATGCCTGCTGCAAACATCTCGTCCTTAAGGCTCTTTATAAGATAGTCAGACATCTTCTTTATCTTCTGGTCTGCCGGCAGAGGAAGCTTTGCGAGCATGGCAAGCTTGTCATTTCCAGCGATCTTATCTGATATCGCAAATATCTCCGCATAAAGGTCTTCTTTTGATTTGAAATAGATATATATCGTGCCCTGCGCGATACCGATATGTTTGGACAGGTCACTTATCTTTGTGCCTGCAAAACCGTTCCTTGCAAAATAAAGGATCGACTTCTTGATTATGAGATTTTTTGTCTCTTCCCTGATCTCCTGACAGCGTTCCTGTGACTTTGGCATAACTACCCCTTTTATGAATGAATTTTTATTCATCCATAAATTAACACGGAGGCATTTCGCTGTCAATACTGCTTTTTAAGGTATTTTGGAACTGAAGGATTGTACCTGTGTATTGTTTCTATCCCTGGATACTTTCTTAACCCTTACAAGAACATATATGGGAACAACAAGTGACACCAGAGAATCCAAAGCCTGTATGAGAGTCAGGACCACAACAGAGTTGTCGGAATTTATGGTATTGCTTCCCGAACGCGCTGCTGCAATTAACGACAGGTATGTTACGCTGATCGCAAGTATGGCAATTGCGTTCCAGATAACAGTAACGGTCTTTACTTTCCATGCCTTCGGAATGACCTGCTCCTTTTTCCTGTTCCTGTAAAGGACTACGGTGATAATGATCGCAGCAATCATAATGCTTGCAAAGTTGCTCACATCACTTACAAGGCTGACCAACATGGCATATTCAAAACCGTTAAGGCTCGTCTTGTGAAGCAGAATATTAAGCAGAAGCGATAAAAGAGCGCTAACAGCAACAGCTGCTACCGGCAAAAGCAGAATAGGAACATATATTAACTTCTTTCCGTAATTCTTGTGAATGAAGATGCAGACGCATAACGAACTTAAGAATGCGCAGATCAACGTGCCGATCATGACCGGATCTCCATATTTAACTACTTCCGATGCATCAAATTTTAATAAAGCGAAATTGTACATGAACACGGCTGCCATAGAAGAAGCAGTGATTATGTAACCGGCACCCAGGATCTTCGTAGACTTGACCCTGTTAGTAAGGATAAGCAAGCCGATACAGAGAAGTGCAATTGCAGAGCCACCCATAAGAATTCCACACAGGATCAAAATGAACATCGTCATAATATCAGCTCCCTCCTTTACTTTTCAAAAGACTGTTTACATCTGGTGTCTTACAGTCTTGTACTCGTCACCGTCTTTGTAAAAAGGACATTCTTTTGTCGGATGCTGCGAAAATCTTATTACTTCATCTTCATCAAGATTAAGATCGCAGACAGCCTCTCCCGTCTCCTCGTCGATATATGCGTACTGACATGTCTCACAGCTTGCCATAATTAGTCCCCTGTTTATTCATTATCTCCGCCCGGAAGGAATTCCATTATTTCTTCGTCGGGCGAAAATTCCTTAATGTCATCACTATCCGGTTCTGATGCCGTCTTCGGGATCACAGAGCGGATAACAGCAGTTACTACCTCGTATTCCTCCATCATCGAATCGTGTTCCGTATTGATAGTTCCGCTGTCAGATGTGTTGGCAGCAGCCTCAAGTTTTGCCGCACGTGCGGACAATGCAGATGCACCAATCATCTTCGATGAACTCTTGAGTGAATGAACATAGATCGAATAGTCATGCCAGTTTTGTGACTCATAACTCTTCTGCAGATTGTGGGCCTTTTCGATCTCACCGTAGGCATACTCGGAAAGGAGAGTCTTATAGAGGTTCTCGTCGTCCTGACAGTACTTAAGTCCCGCCTTCGGCTCGATGCCGACAGAACGGAGGAGCGCGAAATACTCTTCTGAAGAATTGCCGCCTTCTTCAGCATCCGTCACCTCTTCAGTTACGCGCTCAACCTTGTCTTCAGGAAGATACTTCAACAGCAGTTTCTCAAGCGCGAAGTTATCGATAGGCTTTGTCAGATAATCAGAGAACCCCTCCGAGAGATAGCGTTCCTTGGCACCGATTACCGCATCTGCAGTAAGACAGATCACAGGGACATCCCTGCTTGCACCGGCCTCTGTATCACGTATCTGATGGAATGCTTCTGTACCGCTCATTACGGGCATTCTCTGGTCCATGAAGATAACATCGTATCTGGTCTTGGAAGCCATAGTTATCGCTTCAGCGCCTGATGTGGCGGTATCTATCTTCATCTTCGTATTCTTCAAAAGATTTACAGCAACAGTCAGGTTGATCCTTGTATCGTCAACGATCAGTATGTTGGCTTCAGGCGCACGGAAAGATTCCCTGTAAGGAGTGGTGCCCGGAAGATTCTCATTAAAACGTGTCTGGAAATCACCGATGGGAGTGTCGGATACTATCTTCTGCGGAATGTTGACCGTAAAGATGGAACCCTTGCCGTATTCACTTTCAACTTCAATCGTTCCGCCCATAAGATCGATGAGATTCTTTGTTATCGCAAGGCCTAAGCCTGTTCCTTCGACAGTGCTGTTGCGCTCCATCTCAAGACGTTCAAACTTCGAAAACAGCTGTTCCTTGTCTTCAGGCTTGATGCCGATTCCGGTATCCCAGACAACGATGGTTAAGAGCAGAGCGTCGTTCTGCTTCTTGCCGCGGATCTTAAGGCTTACGGAACCCTTCTCCGTGTACTTGACGGCATTGTTCAGAAGATTAGTCAGGATCTGACGTACGCGCACCTCATCACCTGAAAGCTCATCGGGAATAGAAGGATCGACCTCAACATTGAACTTCAGGCTCTTATCCTGCGCTTTGAAAAGGATCATGTTATTGATGTCGTTAATAAGCGAGCTGAGCTGGTACGGCGCTTCAATGATATCAAGCCTGCCGGCTTCGATCTTGGAGAAATCAAGAATATCATTGACGATGGCAAGAAGGTTATGTCCTGCCTTCTTTACGTCGCCTGCGTATACGCTTATGTTCTCGAGTGCTTCCTGAACGAGCACAGGATCAGCCTCGCCTGCCTCTATGGCCTTGCTGTCCTCTCTTATGATCATCTCGTTCATGCCGAGAACGGCATTTATCGGAGTTCTTATCTCGTGGGACATATTTGCAAGGAAGTCACTCTTTGCATTGCTTGCGCTTTCCGCACGGACCTTCTCCTCAAGGAGCTGTCCCTGTGCTTTTACGTAAGGTTTTACAACAAGGATCGTGAGAACGGCTGCAAACAATTGAGATAACAAAAGGATAATCACATAACCGATTACAGTAGATCTTGTCTGTGCTGCAAGCTGACCGTCAAACCACTCGGATGAGAAGTCGACAACGACAATACCCACAACATTTCCTGCGGAATCGAAAACCGGGCTGTATGCGCTGTAGAAGCTGCCCCACTGGTCCGTATATGGAACTTCGTCGACAGCAGCTGTTCCCTGCCCTGCTTTTGCAAGAGCTTCGGTATATTCAACGCTGTCGCCGTAACTTGCCGGGCTTACCTGGTCAAGATCCATCGTGAAGATGAACTCTCCGGGTTTATCTTCCTTTATGCAGTAAACATATTCGAGCTCAACATTATCTCTGAAAACCGCAAGAGTATCGTAGACCTTGTTGTAAGCAACACTGCCTACGGCATCTTCTGTGAATCCTTTCATTACTTCGCCGCTGACAGAGCCTGCGGCACAGTTGGCGATATCGAGCATGCGCTGCTGGATAGCCTTGCGGATGCCGACTCTGGATCTGTAAATTGAAACCGAACAAAAGAGGATACTGGAGATGAGCAGAATGCACTCAACCATCATAATGATCCTGGTGGACAGCTTTTTACCGGACACTGATGATCCCTCCCCCCTCAAGTGCATTCTATTTTATTAATTATACTAACTTAAAGGGTTTTCCTTATCAATGCGAAAAACATAAAAACAGGGATGCTCCGTGGAACACCCCTGGCAGCTAGTAAGATGTTTCTAAATCAATAGGTGAATTGTGTGTTGAAACCAAGCAACTGATCGTTCTCATCGAACCTAAAGTTCCAAAACCCAAGACTACACGCATATGTATAATTGTATTCACCATCATCTTCATTAACCATTTCGGTTCCCCCTGCATTCTCAATTAACTGTGCGGGAGTCATATTTATAGGAAAATCAAATCTCAATTTATTTCCCCAAACGTCAATATCTTCTTTTTCGCAGGAATATCCAAAAATGATGCAATCTTTTATCTTACAAGTTGAAGTGTTTGAAGTATCCGGGTTGCAAATACGCAGGTTGATTCCTCCGCTCATTGATGTTGCCGATTCTTCATCCGGAAATATCTCAACCATCATCATAGGATCACTATAATCATCATCTATCGTATAGTATGTTTCCTGTCCGAATACTCCCATGTTAGGAGTCCGGGCAACAAAATAAGCACCTGCATCAGCTAAATCCTGAACAGTGTTTCCTTCGAAGCCTATTGTGATCTCATTTCCGTTTACATAAAAGCGATTGCTGTCAACCCACCTGTCTCCCCTTGCTGACGTGTCAGCATTTTCTTCTGAAGCAGCTTCCGTAACACTTTCAGTATTCATCTCTGTAAGTTCGCTTACTTCAGAGATAGTTGTTGTATCTGAGATGACGGGCTTTTCCTCAGGCTTATTGTTTATTACTCCGAGAATGATTCCAACTGTTGCACCGACTGCAACCACAGCAGCGCCGCTGCCGATCAAGATCTTTGTTTTCATAATATCTGTCCCTTTCTTTAATGCCGATTTGGCAACGTTTGTTCCGGCTTTTGAAGCCTCTGCTGATGCGGACAGATTTGCGAGTGAAGCGGGCAAGGGCTTGAATATAACCTGCTCTGCTTCCTTTGCTAAAAGCTTGCTCAGGAATGGTATAGCCATACCATAAAGTTTTGTATTGTTATCTTTTTCATACTTCTCTACCTCCTTCTTTATCTTATTTCTGGCAAAGTTGAGACGACGTGAAACCGTACCTTCGGGAACACCCAATAAGACAGCGATCTCTTTGATGCTCATCTCGTCAAAGTAGAACAATATAAGTGTTCTTCTTATGTCATCAGACAATGAGTTGTTGATGATATTCATGACGATCTTTCTGGCATCCTCGGATTCGACGATCGAATCAGGCAGAAAATCCTCAGGAACTGCTTCGACACCTTCAAAGAACTCATCATCCATATTGTCTGTCCTGGAAAGCTTTATCCGGTCGAGACATTTGTTGGCAGCAGTCTTTTTAAGCCAGGCCGTAACCTTGCTCTTATCCTTGATTGAATCGTAAGATTCGATCAAAGCAACGAAAGTATCCTGCACGATATCTTCAGCATCAGCTTCGTTTTTCATTAAAGCCATTGCAGTCCAATACACAGCTTTATACGCT
>JAEIGA010010018.1_pt1 | contig 14365 bp, 12 predicted proteins | sample 9270691 | NCBI WGS metagenome assembly JAEIGA01 (sample SAMN17057246, study PRJNA624740) | gut metagenome | biome: biome; isolation source: fecal sample | host: Bos grunniens | place: China: Xizang | collected 2019 | reverse complement strand
CGAGGATAACACCGCCAAAACCATATTTGGTCAGTTTCTTCAGGTTCTCCTCGTCAATGTTACCGAACGCCCATGTGTTCTTGTTGATCATCTTCTTGCCAATCTCATTAAGTTCGGCACTCTGATGGAAAGTGCGGCCCAATGGACCGAAACAGACTATGTCGTACACCTTGCGCAGCTCCTTCAAATGGCTAAGATTGTTGGCATAACCTACAATCTTGCCTTTCTCGTTGCCCATTGGAGAGTTTGAACCCAATGGGAACAGGGTGCCGGCAAGCTTGTACTCCTGCATGAGTCTGTTATTGCATGAATATATTTTTTTGTGATATTTCTTTGGGATGAGATTCAAGAGACGCTCCATGAACTGTGGATGGGCATACTCCTTGTAAAGGAAGAGATAGTCCAGACCTTCGTCAAAAAGGCGTGTGATTATCTTGTCTTCCTCAACGAAGAACGTCGGTTTTGTGGCAACAGCAAGTTTCATACTTACTAATATTGATATTTAGTCCTACTTGAGTGCAAATTTAATAAAAATTAAAATAATGTATGCAATTTCGAACAGACAATTATTTAAATAATAACCATTATTTTCGGTGTTATTGCAAAAACAGTTCTTTGACGGGCATTTTGGCTTGTCCGTTACTGGAATTCAGAACAAATACCGTTTGGCTGATGTTCTCTTTGCATAACCAATAAAGCAATTGTTTATGGCACGAGAAAGTATTTTGATTTTGAAGCAGAGGATTGATTTGCCGGCATTGATTGGACAGTTGAACGCTGCGTTGAGCGAGGAGTGGCTTGCCTTTTATCAGTATTGGATTGGAGCACAGGTGGTGGAAGGTGCAATGCGTTCCGATGTGCAGCGTGAGTTCGAGGAGCATGCGATGGAGGAGTTCGCACATGCAAAGATGGTTGCCGACCGCATCATACAGCTCGAAGGCACTCCCGTGCTTGACCCGTCACAATGGAGCGCACTGGCGCGTTGCAAATATGCAACACCGCAGAATGCCGATGTGTTGAGTGTCCTGAAACAGAATATCGCAGCAGAGCGTTGCGCCATAATACGCTACGAGGAGATTGCCACATACTGTAACAATGTCGATTACACGACATGTGACATTGCCAAGCGCATTATGGCCGAGGAAGAGGAACATGAACAGGATCTCCAGGATTTGCAGCGCGATGTGGAGTGGATAGTAAAGGAGATGAGCGTTAAATGTTAGAACATATGAGGGTGACCAAAAGTCACCCTCATATGTTCTTATTTGCGTAGATATTTCTCGGCTGCCGAGACAAGTTTTGCGAATCCAATAAGGAACGGGAATGGAAGTGCAAAAAATATAATATTTACAAAATATCCCCATCGCTCAATTTCGGCAGCTTCTGCTTCAATCTCGTATAACTGACCATATGTCGCATCTGTCGGTCCCTTGACATTGGTCATGAGTATGATATTGGCAATGATTCCAACAATCAATATAATCCATACTATTGTTTCAATACTCTTTCCCCAGTTTGTACTTTTCTTTGGTTTTTCTTCTTCTCCTTCTCCTTCTCCTTCTCCTTCAATCTGTGCGTACTTGAGAATCTCCTTGTACTCTTCGTCACTGACTTCAAGAGGCGTGTGTTTGTCAATATAATACTTTTCTACCTCTTCGTCCCATTTGCATTTTTCGTTTACCCGATAGGGATAATATTCCCTATGGCTATTTTTTTTATCGACCAATCCCAAACTGATTAGAATTTCGTTTTTGGATTCCCGTTCCTTTTCTTTCTGTTTTTCCTTCATGGCTTCTATGAACTCTTGGACTGAGTTATAGCCAATCTCCTTGTTTTCTGTGTTGGTTTCCATAATGGTTGTGTTTTGTAAATGGTGTTAAAGTCTTCTTTTTGCGAAAATAGAACAAAACTTTATAAAAATGAAATGAGGATGACCCAAAAGAAAAATGGGGCACCCCCATTCAATAATGTTTGTAAAATGGATTTTTTATTCTTCGTCAAGAAAACGCTTTGCAAGTGCACCGAACTCCTCTATGCGGCGGTCACGCAGGAATGGCCACCATTGGCGCACTGTCTCGCTGCGTTTCATACTCACTTCAATCACTTCACACTGCTCCTGCTCTCCGAAGTCGGCAATGAACTCGCCCTGTGGGCCGGCGATGAAACTGTGGCCCCAGAACTGGATGCCACCCGTCATTCCCGATGGGTCGGGTTCGTGACCGCAACGGTTCACCGCAATTACCGGCAAGCCGTTTGCTACAGCATGGCCTCGCTGCACAGTCTGCCATGCGCCTAGCTGACGCGCCTTCTCTTCGGGGGTGTCACTGCTTTCCCAGCCGATGGCTGTAGGGTAGATGAGCAGGTCGGCACCACGCAGTGCCATGAGGCGTGCGCCCTCAGGATACCACTGGTCCCAGCATACCTGTACGCCAAGTGTTCCGATTGATGTCTTTATGGGGCGGAAACCGATGTCGCCCGGTGTGAAGTAGAACTTCTCATAGTAGGCCGGGTCATCGGGGATATGCATCTTGCGGTATTTGCCGGCCATGCTGCCGTCGCTGTCGAACACGACTGCGGTATTGTGGTAAAGTCCTTTTGCGCGTGCCTCGAAAAGCGATGTCACGAGTACCACGCCACACTCTGCTGCCAACTTGCCATAGAATTCGGTAGAGGGGCCGGGGATTGGCTCGGCGTATGAGAAATTCTCGGTCGATTCAACCTGGCAGAAATAGAGCGAGTTGTGCAACTCCTGCAACACTACCAACTGTGCACCCTTTGCTGCGACTTCGCGTATGCATGCAGCCAATTTATTCTTGTTAGCTTCAACATCGGCACCGATGCTTTGCTGTATTATTCCTACTTTAATGGTGTCCATATCAAGTCTTTGTAAATTTATTTACCTTTAGGATACTGCATTGTGACACAATGCAATGAACCATGTTGCTTAATCAATGCGCGGCAGTCGATGCCGACGATTTCCAATCCAGGGAATGCGGCCTTCAATACCTCGGCAGCACGCTTGTCATTATCGGGCTGTGCGTATGTGGGGTAGAGCACAGCTCCGTTGATGACAAGGAAATTGGCATATGTTGCAGGCAAGCGCTCGTTATCCTCGTCAAAAATTGGAGTGGGTGATGGCAATGCCAGCATGCGGTAGGGCTTGCCATCGGCTGTGCGCAATGCCGCAATCTGCTTTTCCATTTCGCACAGGTCTGTATATTGCTCGTCGTCCTTGTCACTGCACTGCATATATACAATAGTGTCGTTTGGCGCAAGACGCGCAACGGTGTCAACATGGCCATCGGTGTCGTCACCGATCAGGTTGCCATAGTCGAGCCAAAGTACACGCTTTGCATGAAGCATGTTCAGCAGGCATTTCTCGATATCCTCCTTCTCCATTGGCTGGTTGCGGTGTGGTGCAAGCAGGCATTGGCTTGTTGTCAGGATTGTACCCTTGCCGTCGCTTTCGATTGAGCCGCCCTCAAGGACAAACGAGGTGCAGTCCTCGTACTCGCCTTTCACAATACCGGCATCGTACATCTTGCCGTTGATGGCATTGTCGAGCGAAGCCTCGAACTTGCGTCCCCAACCATTGAAACAGAAATCCACATAGTGGGGTACATTATTGCCAAGCAGTGTTATGAAACCATGGTCGCGTGCCCATGTGTCATTGGTATCGCATTCAAAGAATGTGATGTTCGATGTGCTTACATTGTTTTTCTTCAATGTTGCGCGCACCTTTTCCACATCGGGAGCAACGATAAGCAGATGCTCGCGTGAGCTGATTGCTGCCGCTAATTCTATATAGCAGGGCTCTACCTCCTGGAGCATATAGTTCCAGTCTGTGTTCTCATGTGGCCAAGTGAGCTGTACCATCTGCTGGCTATGCCACTCGGCAGGCATGTATAGTAGTTGTTTGGGCTGTTCCATTACTGTACCTTGCGTTTACGGTCAAAGAATGGGTTCTTGGAACTTGCGCTCACAGGAATGCCGATGATGTAGTTGCACTCAGGCATCCAACCGAGTTTGAGGGCTGCATAGCCTACTGAATACATCACGCGTGTGTCAAGGCGCAAATCGGCTGCTGTCGCACATGCCGAACCGACTGCAATACCCACATCGATGGTGTTCATTGCACATGGCACGCCGGGAGTGCGCTCGCCACAGGTGGGGAAACCGCAATAACCGCAGTTGAGGCACATTGCCTCCTCGCGTGAGCCAATGAGTACAACAGCCTCGGCCGACTGGATGTTGTCGGCGTCGCGCATGAGACCGCCTCGGCCCATCTCCTCGCCAATCTTGTGGAGTGTCTCGCTCAATGTCATGATCTCCTCGCCGGTAATCATCATTACCTCTATAATATCAACGCCTTTTGCCTTTGGAGCGGTGCGGGCGGCTGTCATCATCTGCTTTGCGCATTCGATAACATGTTCGTTGCGAACATCTCTTTCGTTGTATACCATAATCTATCTGCTCTTATAGTTGTACTGATTATTCCGCGAAGATAGTGAATATATTTGTATTTAGAAACTGTTTAAATTTCTTTCAAAATATTATTTACATTGTCCGCAAGAAGTGCTTGTCTTTTTATGCCTTTGTTTTCACGAACCCGCTCTTGCTCAACAAAGCAAGTAAGCTCTCTTTACGCTCACTTATTCGTGACTTTGAAAAATGAAAAAACATTCTAAAAGTTCTATAAAAATTTCAAGGAGATAAATTAAAATAGCTTCTAGAAAGCGCGAACAGAATAAAAATAATACGAATCAAATAATGTCAAATGTTTCAAATGCCAATTCCATTTGTTTACATTTGCACATAATTATAGATAAAAGAAGAATATCCCTCAGGACGGAATCGGCAATTTTTATTGGCTGAGGGTTTTGAAGAAGTATACCGAGTTCGGCAAGATGCATGGCGGCGAATACGGGAAGGTTGTTGATGCCGCAACTCCAGAGGCTGTCGTCAAGTTCATGAAGTAAATGGTAAATGCCGGCAATTTTCTCCAGTTGACAATGTCTCCACTGGAATAATTCCAATAACAAGACTATTGATGACACCACTTGTCCAAAATGACAGGTGGTGTTGTTTTTGTATAAGGTTTTATCTCCTAGGTTGTGTATTTTTTTGTATCTTCGCGCGGAATTTTAGAATGGAGATGAAGAGGATACTATATATGTGTGTGGCTGCGGTTCTGGCATTGACGACATCATGCCGCAGTCATTTTGTCCCTGTTGAGCGCAATGACTTCGAGCGTTCAGACTCGGCTTTCGTGCACTACATCAAAAGCGAAGGCATACCATACACAAATAATAATCGTGTGGAAATACTTAACGGTGCTCATGCAAAGTTCGAGTCCATGTTCGAAGATATCAGGAATGCAAAGCATCATATCCATCTTGAATATTTCAATTTCCGCAACGACTCCATCAACTCTGTCTTGATTGGCCTTCTTGCGCAAAAAGCGGCCGAGGGTGTTGAGGTGCGTGCAATGTTCGATGCGTTTGGCAACATGTCCAATGACCGTCCACTCAAAAAAAAGGATTTGGAGGCGATACGGGCCAAGGGGATTGAGATTGTAAAATTTGATCCCATAACATTCCCTTGGATAAACCATGCGGCTTCACGCGACCACCGCAAGATTGTTGTCATCGATGGCAAGATCGGTTACATTGGTGGAATAAATGTTGCAGACTATTATCTGAATGGTATAGAGGGAGTAGGTGAGTGGCGCGATATGCATTCCAGAGTCGAGGGTGAGGCTGTGAACGAGATGCAGAAGATTTTCCTTGACATGTGGTACGAGGAGACAAAGGAACGCATAGATGGCGAGGCTTATTACCCTAAACATGATGGGGAGAGTGGTGCGGATATTGCGGTTGTTGACCGTTGGCCCGGCAGGACTCCTGCCCGAATGCGTGATGCATACGCGAATGCAATATATTCGGCAAAGGATAGCATTATTCTCATCAGTCCATATTTTATCCCAATGCCCAAGGTGCGCAAGGCTATTGAAGATGCGCTTGATGAGGGTGTGAAGGTTACATTGGTGCTGTCTGAAAAAGGTGATATACCAATGGTACCGGATGGCGTATGGCGTGTTGCGTATCAGTTGATGAAACGCGGAGCCGAAGTGTATATGTATACAGGGGGATTCAACCATTCAAAGGTTATGTGTGTCGACGGCCTGTATTGTACTATAGGCTCGGCAAACATCAATAGCCGCAGTCTTATATATGACTACGAGACCAATATATTTGTCTTTGGCAAAGAGGATACTAAAGAGCTGTATGACTACATAGACCTTGACAAGCAGAATGCTTACAAAGTGACAAAGGAGATATACAAGAAACGCTGCTGGTGGAACCGTTTTTGCGGTTGGCTGGTAACGCTTGCCACTCCGGTTATGTAATATTGCAGGCAATTATCCAACACCCAAGTCGCAGTTCTCAATCAGCACCTCGGCTTGGGTGTCGTTTTTTAGGCTGGGGTATAGCTCTTGGACAAACCATGAGCAGAGTTCTTCGTCCCTTTTTACTGAAGTGCTGTTGTTACAGAACAGGTTTATGCTGAAATATTCGAATTTCTCGCGGGCAATGGCAATGTCATTGATGATTCTTTCCTTTGTATCGCCAATGCAACAACATAGTAGGCATATGCCTTTGAAATAGTTGGCGACATCACTTGGGGTGACATTGGCGGGTACTCCTTTCTTCCAATCGGCGCGCATCTTGGGGTCGAAACTCTCGATGCCGCAACGGAATTTTACGGTGGCCGGTGCAAACTGCTTGGCAAAATCGGCAAGTTTGTGCCTGTACATATAATGCGCCTCGAACCATAGAGTCTTTATTCCTTTTCTCTTGACAACTTCCTTGATCATGGCAATGGTCTCACTGTCAAGTTCCATTGCCGATCCGGAGTTGATGATGTCGAGCACGCCATATTCGCCCGTTACCTGTCCAAGAACTTTCTTGTTCACTTCGAACGGCGATTGGCTTGCGTCATTGTGGTAGTCGCAGAAGGTGCATTTTGCCCATCGGCAGCCGGTTCCCTGCAAAAGCAGGAATTCTCGCGGAAACTTTTCTGTAATTAAAGAGTAGCGCTGCATCTTATCTCCTCCTTATATATTGCTTTATGCTGTGTACGGCTGCGTATGCCATAGGTGTACCGAAGAGAACTTCTATTGACAGTTTTGAGAAGTATTGGAAAAGCATCATCAGAATAAGCTCATTCCTTGAAACCGTGCCGGCAAATGCAATGAGTACGAACGCTGCCGAATCCACGATGTGGGCGACAGCAGAACTGCCTATTGTGCGCACCCACAAGCGGCGGCCGTGGGTCTTTAGCTTGATTTTCTCCATCAGGCGTGCATTCAGTAGCTCACCGAATAGGAAGCCTGTGAGTGATGCCAATACGATGCGCGGTACATAAGTGAAGACTGTATTGTACGCGGTTGCACTTTCGGCAAGATAGTCGGGAGAGGGCATCCACACGCCAACTTGTGTGCATAGTACCAGCAATACATTGCATAGCAGGGTGAGCCAGATTACTTTGCGTGCGGTGCGGTAGCCCCATACCTCGGTAAGGACATCGCCAAGCATGTATGCAAATGGGAATGTTATTGTGCCGGCATCGAAATAGAAAAGATTGAACAGGCCGATTACCTTGACGGCCATGATGTTCGATACCAGATACAGCGTAACGAATAGTGCTGTGACAACCATGAGTGCAGAATTCATGTTGTCTTTTCGGTTTTTTAAAGGGTTTTCCGAGACCTTGTCCATAATTTTATATTTTTTTGTTCTTAAAAGCCACAAAAAAAGGAGTTCGTTAGAACTCCTTGGTGACCTCGACAGGATTCAAACCTGTAACCTTCTGATCCGTAGTCAGATGCTCTATTCAGTTGAGCTACGAGGCCGTTTTGTTGTTGTCAACCGTGTTGTTTTCGTTTGACAGTGCAAAGGTACTGCTTTTTTTTATACCTGCAAATTTTCCCGACATTTTTTTTGAAAATAATCGCATTTTTTTGTTTTTTCTTAGTCCAGGAACCTTTCGCTGAACATGAACCAGCCAACGGAAACTCCAAAATTTACACGCTTATTGTGTGAGCTGTAATAATTTACGAATGCACTGACCGCAATATTCGAAAATTGTGCCGCGATTGTCAAATCTGCGATATATTGGAAGTCGTTGAAGCGTTTCCTGCTATAATATGCCGTGCCGTCACTCGCTTCATAGATTTTCCGGTACGGGGCAAAGGCGTAGAATCCCGGACGAATCTGCAAAAAGTTGTAGAGCTTGAATATGGGAATCACGCCTCCGGCCACATATTGGTTGGCGCGGAACTTAGGGTCATAGTTGAAAATGCTGTTCATGGTTGGGTTGAACGCTGCAGCTTGCATCATTGTTGCCTGGTAGGTCTTGGAGAGTCTTCTTGTTGAATAGAACAGTTGCAGATAGGTTCCCAGTGAGAAATAGTCGGTGAAACCAAAATGGTCACGGCGGGTATAGCTCACCTGCAACCATGATTGGTTCAGTTTGTTGTCGTATACATTGACAAGTCCATGATATACCTCCTTTCCTATCACGAATTGGGCTACAAGTGCCTCGTACATGCCTTTTGTGGGAAATACCTTTGCGTTCAGCGTATTTCCCTCAAGTCTTATCGAACCGCTGAACAGTGTTATGTTGTTCGTGTCAAACTCCGGTTTGTTCAGGTTTATGATGTTGTTGGGTATATACTCGTCCCTTATGCTTGCTGCACCAATGCCAATCTCGGCCTTTCTGCGGTTAAGGAACGGAAACATGATTTTCATCTTTGCATATACCTCCCGTTGGAAATTCAGGGCGACAGAATTCTCGTTCGAGAAAAGATAGTTCATGTTGTAGTATCCAATGGTCGAGTATGAACCAAGGAACTTTAAAGATACAGGCATGGTAGTGTGGAAGTCAATACGCCCCGACATCTGTACATTATTATATACCTTTCCAAGCTGTCCATCCAGAATGAACTCCTTCGAGTGGTTCTTGAGGGTGCGGTAGTGCAGACCGAAATATATCTGGTTCGATATGCTTGTTGACAAGGCTGCGCCCATCTTGAGTGTGAAATGAGGGTTCAGAGTGACATCGAGGTGAAGGGCGAATGCACTGTCCCGCTCATTGTATATGGCATGTGGTATGATGTCGTCAATCATTTCGCCCGACAGCAGACCGTAATATCCTTTTCTGCACTCTTCGAGTGTAAAGCGTTCGTTATTCCGCTGGAATTCGCCTATGATACTCTTTGCCTGGTCTTTGTTCACGCCGTGTACGACGACCTTATTGAATATGAGCTCAGGTACACGCTTCTTGAATGCCTTGCGCTTTTCGGCCAGCAGTTCGCTGTCTTCGCGCCGTTTTATGCGCTGTTTTATTGAGTCGGCGTACAGGCATGCATTCTCATATCCGGCTTGGGTGACCTGGTCAATTTTGTTGAAATCCAACAATCCCACTCCTTTTACTTGCATGTCGATAAGGACTCCCTTCTCTTCGGGCAGTGAATAGTCCGTGCGTCCCATTATCAGGTTCTCGGCCTGGCTCATCACGTCGCGTGCATCGGGGGTGTTGGGGGTGTTGTGCATGGCGCTGCCGATAATGAAGTCCGGGTTGAATTCCTCCTCCATAACATCGCGCGGGAAATTGTTGTACAGACCGCCGTCATAGAGCAGTACGCTGTCTACCTTGATGGGCTTGAAAAAGAATGGGTAGCTCATTGATGCGCGTACGGCATCACCTAAATCACCTTCGGAAAAGATGACCTGTTTCTTGTTATAGGCATCGGCGGCAACGCATCGGAAAGGAACCATCAGATTGTCAAAATCATTGCGACATGCGGCTGTATAAGCTGCGAAAGTCTCCATGAATCCCTGGTTCATTGGGGCTGATTTGACGATATGTGCCGATGGCATTACTATTTGAAGTGAGTCTTTTATGTCAAAATGAAGGTTCACGAGGTCGGGGACATCCTTGTTCTTTTTGAAATAGAACATATACTTCTGGTCCATTGTGCCGGTGTACCAGTGTTGGAAATCCTTTGTCTTCATGATCTCTATCATCTCGTCGGGTGTGTATCCCATGGAGTAGAGTGCCGCGACAATTGCTCCCATGGATGTCCCGGCAACATAGTCAATGGGGATATTGTTCTCTTCGAGCATCTTGATTACGCCAATGTGCGCCAGTCCGCGTGCACCGCCACCGCTCATGACAAGTCCGACCTTCTGCGCACTGAGCGTCGAAGGCAGTATCACAAGCAGGAGAAAATATTGCAGAATGCGCTTCATTGTCGTTGATAGTCAATTGCTGACAGACAAATTTGGTCGTTAATTTGGTATAACAATGAATTTTATAAAAAGTTTAGGTTTTATATATTGAGGTTTTGATTTTAATTAAAGCAAAAGCAGTGCATGTTGATGTACACTGCTTCTGCTGTTTTATTCAAAAACTATCTCTCCAAATTGCTCCGGACGGTGGAAACTGGGGCCTTCCCATACTATGGGATTCCATGAGAGGAAATGCGGAGTGGGGAGCTCGTCGCCACATTTGTAGAAATTGGCTTTCATGCGTTTGCCGTCGAAACTCTCTATGTTGCTGCGGAACAGTGCACTTGCCGGGATTATTTCAATAACGCTCCATGAATGTTCTCCTGCGCGAAGCTCAAAAGCCTCTGTTCCCAATGAGGGTGCGCGTTCAACGCTGTCGAGCACCTCCTTGCTTGCCGGCTCTTTTGGTGCATCGGCCGGGTGCCACGCAAGCAGCAGTTTGCCGGTGCAGGTGCACTCGAAGTTGTAGTAGTCGAGGTTGCCATCGGGTGAAACGAAAAACTCCACGCAAGGGTCGGTCCATGTGCGTCCCTGGTCCTCGGTTACAGCTGCCTTTATGTCGTTCTCCGTTACAAGGAATTTAATGTACAGGCGCTTGCCGTCGTGGAACAGCTTGAAACCTGCATTTGGGGTGTATGGGAACTCTGCCGGCCAATTGCAACAGTCGATGGCGTAGAGTGGGAGAATCTCGAATATCTTGTCTAAGTCACCCGCTGGGGTTATCTTGGGAATTGTTATCGTTTTCATGTCTTGGATATGTTTGTAATATATCTGCGAATATATATCAAAAACAATAAGAATCTTCTGTTGTCGTATGTTTTTTAACAAATATTATGCAAGTTCGTTATTTCCGATAGGTATTATCGTAAAAAATGATAAATAAATGATGTGAAAATGAATTATAGATTGTAATTTTGCGTAAATTTTAGGAAATTGTGATATTAACTTAATAATAACTAATTATGTTTAAAAATTTCCCGGGATACAAGATTCTTGAGAAGATTCAAAAGAACAAATCCCACAAGAGAATGAGGAAAGTTCCTCTCAATTCAATCAAACTGATTTTTATTGTTGCAATAACAGCTATTATTGCATTGATGCCTACGGAGTCGTTCGGCATTGACGGTTTGACAGTTGTTCATCAGCGTATCATTGCATTGTTTGTTTTTGCAGCGCTTATGTGGCTTACCGAAACCCTGCCATCATGGGTGACATCAATGATTGTAGTGACTGTGATGTTGCTGACTGTCTCGACAAGTGCTTTGAGCCCGCTCAGAACCGAGAAGATTACAAAGAACGAGTCTTTGGAGATTGCTTGTGCAAAGTTTGAAGCTGACATGAATTCGGCGCTTGCAGAGAAGCAGGATGCAATCAATGCGTTCGAGGCTCCTGAAAAACAGATTTACGACAACTACATTTCTGCCGGGAATGCTTATGCGGAGGCTTGCAAAGCAATTGATGCTTTGAATCTCAAGGCTGATGCCAATAAGGAAGAGGCTGATGCTGCATGCGCTTCTGCTAAGACTGAACTTGAACAGACATCTGCAACCCTTGACTCTTTGACACAGGTTGTAGCACTTGCAGAGGCATATAATACCGCAAAGAATGAATATAATGTTGCGCTTGCAAAGTATAATGAATTCCTGGCTGCTGCAAATGCAACTGATGCTGTTGCTCTTCTCGAAGAGGTTAAGAAGGAGTATGATGCAGCTCATTCGGAGTATGAGGATTTTTTGACTGCAACAAATGCTACTATTCTGGTTGATGCAATCGAGGCTGCAAAAAATGAATATGATGAAGCTTGCATTATTATTGAGAACGGTGGCGAACAGATTGTTACTGTTCTTGTTGATTCTGTTGAGTTAGTAGATGTAGATATCTATACAAAGCGCGACGAAGCAAAGGCTGAATACGACGAGCTTTGTGCAATATATAGTGAGTTGGAGGCTGAGTCTGCAATGTATGAGGCATCACTCAATTCTGCAAAGGCAGCATATGACGAGCTCCTTTACAAGGTGAATGAACTTGAAAATGAGGCTGCAACTCTTGAGGCTGCACTCAACTCTGCAAAGGTAAGATGCAACGAAACTTATGTGGCATATGTCTCTTTCGCACACGGTACACTCAGAACAACAACCGGTGTTGCAACAAGCGACAATGATGAGACTTGCATCAAGTTCGAGGAGTTGCCCGAGCTTAATACAGTAGAGACCGCCGCTGCACTTGAAGCTGCAAAGAATAAATATGATGCAGCTCAAGAGGTCTTGACGGCAATCGTTGCACGCGATGATGCAAAAGTGAATTTGGAGGCTGCTGAGAAGAAACTCGAGGCTGCAGAGTTCGACGATTATAACACTGCTGTTGCTAAATATAACGCTGCCGAAGAAAAACTCAAGAGAACACATGTTCAGCAGAATGTCCGCAAGATTGAGAAGGATGCCAAGCTTTCAAAAGGTAAAGAGAAACCTTTCACTCCTTATGTTCCTTTCAAGGATATCCTTGGATGTTTTGCAAACCCTACAATCATGCTCTTCATCGGTGGTTTCGTGCTCGCTATCGGTTTGACAAAGGTTAAGCTCGATGTCGCTCTTGCACGCGTACTCTTGAAGCCTTTCGGAACCCGTTCTGATATTGTGTTGCTCGGTTTCATCCTTGTAACAGCAATCTTCTCGGCGTTTGTAAGCAACACAGCAACAGCTGCCATGATGCTTGCATTCCTTACACCGGTATTGAAGTCACTCCCTGCTGATGGCAAGGGCCGCATCGCACTTGCTCTTGCAATTCCTGTAGGTGCTAACCTCGGTGGTATGATTACACCAATCGGTACACCTCCAAACATGATTGCCCTTGACTATCTTTCAACACAGGGTATGGGTATCAGCTTTGTTGAGTGGACAATCAGAATGGCTCCATTTGTAATCTTGCTTCTTGTTCTTGCATGGATGTTGTTGCGTTTCATGTTCCCATTCAAGCAGAAGAACATCAAGATTGAGATTGACGGTGACATCAAGTGGAACTACCACACATGGTCAGTTGTTGTGGCATTTGTTGTGACAATCTTCATGTGGATGTTCGGTACAGACCTTTGGGGTATTGATACCAATGTGGTTGCCATGATTCCTATCGCAATCTTCTGTGCAACAGGTATCCTTACACGCCGCGACCTTGAGGAAATCAACTGGAGTGTGCTCTGGATGGTTGCCGGTGGTTTCGCACTCGGTGTAGCCCTCAACTATCAGGTTAAGGATGCCGATACAGGTATCGTTCTTTACAACAGCTTGAGCAGCATTATCGTTGAGTCTGTTCCATTCGGAAACTTCTCTCCATTGGTAGTGATGATACTTGCAGGTCTCATCTGCTTCGCATTCTCTAACTTTATCTCTCACTCGGCTGCAACTTCGTTGCTCGTTCCAGTGCTTGGTGTTGTAGCTGCAGGTCTTGGTTCTGCACTAGATGGCTTCGGTGGTCCTCAGGCAATGTTGGTGGGTATCGCTATCGCATCTTCAGTATCAATGATCCTGCCTATCAGTACACCTCCTAACGCCATTGCTCACTCAACCGGCTTCATACAGCAGAAGGATATGATGAAGGTTGGTATCATCATTGGCGTACTTGGTCTTGTACTTGGTTACGGAATGTTGATTTTCATCGGATTCTGATTTAGAAACTACTTTTAGATATTTCTGCTCCACATAATTGTTATGTGGAGCAGTTTTCTTATATTCGCGCTGTAAAACAAAATTGCTAGAATGGAACTTCGACAATTGAAATATTTTGTAAAGAGTGCCGAGTATCTCAACTTCTCTGTTGCAGCAAAGCATCTTTATATTACGCAGAGCACTTTATCACAACAGATAAAGCAACTTGAGTTTGAACTTGGTTTCGAATTGTTCCTGCGTAATAGCAGGCACATCTCGCTTACCGAGGCCGGTGAGGAGTTTCTGCCGTTTGCACGCAAAACTATACAGGATGCCGAGGATGGCGTTCAACGCCTCTATGACCTGCAACAT
>JAEIGA010010017.1_pt1 | contig 14365 bp, 12 predicted proteins | sample 9270691 | NCBI WGS metagenome assembly JAEIGA01 (sample SAMN17057246, study PRJNA624740) | gut metagenome | biome: biome; isolation source: fecal sample | host: Bos grunniens | place: China: Xizang | collected 2019 | reverse complement strand
TTTATCGAAGATTCTATGTTCGAACCTTATGTAGCTGCTAAGATAGGTGCCAACTATGTGCGCATGTCGTCGATAAATAGCGTGTTGGATTTCTACGACGAGTCGTGGGGATTCAATGTACAACCTGAGGTGGGTGTATCGATATTCCCTTCGTCAAGTAATCGTACCGGTATACACTTGGCTTTGTATTACAGCTATTCGACCAATCAAAGTCAATGTCTTATTTATACCCTCAACGGCCTTAATAATATAGGTTTTAATCTGGGTGTAATATTCTGATTATAAAATACAACGAAATAACCAAGGCAGGCTACATCTACAGGATGTAACCTGCCTTGGTTATTTACTTTATGTTTAAGTAATATTGTGTTTTAGCGATAGAATAACTATCTTTGGCGTAGAAACAAAAAATAGATACTTATGGGTAAATTTATCTCTTTCATGTTGGGTGTTGTTGCGGGAGCATTGATTCTGTTTGCACTTTATACACGCGATAAGGGCGATGCTACAGTTGAACAAACTGTTGAAGAAGAGAATGTAGAACTTACCAATGAAGATTTGTTGGAGGAATATCGCACTATGCTCGATGAGTATCAGAAGGTAATACAAGAACAGCAAAAACTTTTAAAGAAATACAATACTCCTGCCAAAAGTACCAAGCAGGTAGCTGCTAAGCCTGCTGAGACCAAGACCGAACAGCCTGTTATCAAGTTAGAGGCCACCCACCAAGAGACTCCTAAAGCTGAGCCTGTTGTGGTTAAGGAAGAGGCTCCTGCTGTCAAAGAGCGCAACCCTCGTTACCATTATTTCGAGGTGCGCAAGGGCAACGAGTATGTCACATTGCATACTTCAATGCACAAAGATACGGTTGAAATGCTCTTTGGTAAACCACATGAGGTGGATGTTCATACCTATGGTAACGAGGTTTATGAAAATTGGACCTATAAGTATCATCCGGGAAATCTCAGTAGCCATGCATTTCGCTTTGTAAATGGAAGGCTCAAGGATGTAATTTCGTATTGAAATGAAAAAAACGATATTGCTTTTTATAGCACTGCTTATAGTGTCGGCAGTAGCCCATGCACAAGATGGGGTGACTTATCGTACCGAACTAGCCGGACACGCTGCGACAGGTACCTTTGCTCCCCATTATATGACTGCCAATCGTTATGGAACTGTGGCTAATGGCTGTGGTGGATACTTGCGCGCAGGTGCTTTTATTGAGATGGATACTACACAGCGTTTCTCATACGCTGCAGGTATCGACCTTATGGGAATCTATGAGACAGCATCGCCTACTCGTCGTTGGCAAGATGGTGCTTTTACTACGATATACAATCGCCCGCAGATATTCCGCATACAACAACTCTATGCCGACGTAAAGTATCGCTCAATATTTCTATCGGTGGGTATGCGCGAAAATGCGCACGAAAACATTATTATCGACTACCGACTTTCGTCGGGTAATTTGGTACTCTCGGGCAATACACGCCCTATACCACAGGTGCGAGCCGGATTTCATCGCTTTGTAGATATTCCTTTCACCAATGGATGGGTGCAATTAAAAGGCGAACTTGCGTATGGCAAGTTCTTGGGTGATGACTATTTGCGCGATCACTATAATTATTATTCATCGTTTATCACAACCAATATTTACTATCATTACAAGTCGCTCTATTTTCGCAGCAATCCCAATCAGCCGTTTGTATTTACATTGGGTATAGAAGACGGTGTGCAATTTGGTGGTGATATAGATACCTATCGTGATGGTATGTTGGTATCGTCTACCCGGTCGCCTATAACAATCAAGTCGTTTCTACAAGCATTTGTGCCCAGTGCCGGCGACGAAACGGCTGCTCCGGGCGATCAGCTCTTTGTATATGGTAATCATGTAGGCTCAATCAATATGGCTGCCGAGTATACCTTTAGCGATAATTCGGAGTTGCGAGCCTACACACAATGGATCTATGAAGATGGCTCGGGTATGAATAAGTCGAATGGATTTGATGGATTGTGGGGCTTGGCATACCACACACATCGGCGCTCGATTGTGTCGGATGTGGTTGTTGAATACATAGGATTGGACAACCAGAGTGGTGCTATACCTTGGCAACCCAACGACTGGCCGGGTACACAGATTACCACTGCAACATCGGGTGGTGACGATTATTACAACAACTTCCTCTTCAACGGTTGGCAACAAGGTGGTTTTGGTATAGGTACTCCTATGTCACCCTCTGTTATGTATAATACCGATGGTTACATGCGTTATCTCAATACCCGTGTACGAGGTTATCATGTTGCCTTGCAAGGATATTTTCACAACGATTGGCAATATCGTGTCATGGCCTCATATCGACAAGCTTGGGGTACACCTTTCATTCCTGCACGATATGATTTGTGTCAGTTCGCCTCGCTCTTGGAGTGTACATATGCACCGGCCAAGCTTGACGGATGGCAGTTCTGTGCGTCGGTAGCCGTTGATGCCGGTAATCTTATTGGCGACAATTGGGGTGTAAGCCTCAGTGTTGTTAAGAGTGGTTCACTCATTCAGTTTAACAAAAAATCGGATAAAAAATGAAACGCTTTATATATATAGTTCTTGCTGTAGTTGTAGCTACGCTTACCTCGTGTATGCATAATGGTGGCGACATTGGACCTCTATTTGGTCAATGGCGACTTGAGCAGGTAGAGCATAACGATATTGTGCAAGAGTGCGATACCGTGTTTTTTTCGTTTCAGTCCGATGTGTTTCAAATACGCAAGATTATTTATAACTCATACGATTACTCGGTATTTATGGGATTGTATGAGCGTCAGGAGGATTTTATCAAGTTCAATATATACAATTATAATAGTAAGGAGATACTCACTCCGGAGTACGAACAAGTTGCGCTTGCCGATCTTGCTTCGATGTATATCGATACCGTTGTGCCTGTTTTTAAGGTAATAGAACTTGACAACAAGTGCATGACGCTGGAGTACAACGACTACTACTATTACTTCAAGAAACTCAATTGAACGTTACAGATACCGCACTTTATAGTCTCTCTCCTCGACCGAGCGTATAGGATATATGCGTCGCATGCCTGTGTCGCCTATATTGTCGCGCCCTGTGTCGATGATGATATGCTTACGTGACTTGTCGAGTTGTATCACGCCTTTATATATCTCATGCTTGAATATCAGCCCCATTTGTAGGGTCATATTCTTGGTATCTTCATATAGGCCTTGGCCTAAATAACCCAATACTTCACCTTGCTCAAAGAGTAGGTTGTCGGTGTATGATATTGACGACCACATGCGTATGCGATGAGAGTAATATACGTTGTGGCTCATGTCGTTCATGCGTTCGATGGCCACAAAACAGTGTGTGTCGGGTCCTACCAATAGCCACAATCCTTCCCAATCATCAACTGCAGCAGTATCTATGTAGGCCAGAAATTTGTCCCTATCAAGAGGGGGTGTTGTTTCGGCCACAGGCAATCTGTAGCCTTTGGTTACCCCATAGTATGGTGAGCAACATACCCACAGCAAGAGCATGACAGCTCCTGCGAAAAAGTATGTTACCCCGCGACGCATGATGAGTCAGTGTTATATTTTATATGAGAAGCCGACGCTGAGCAACTCTTTGATTTGCCAGAAGCCCAACTTGGGATGAGGTGCCACACTGTTGTCGTAGCGCAAGTCGAGATATACGCGAGCTGAGAAGTAGGTAGAGAATGAGAAGTCTACCGAGTTGGTCCATTCAAACAACAGGTTCTTATAGTTGGTAAATGCGTATACGTGGCTCATCCAGCGAACGTTGTAGCGGATGTCCCATGTGAGTGTGTAGTCCAATGACGAACCGATGTCGTTGCGTGTATTGCCATTTTCGATACCAAACTTAGTGGGGTCAATATCGGGAAGGGCCACGAAACGAAGATCGTATGAAAGAGGTGATAGCGTGAGGGTATGAGCCAATTTTACGGGCTTTTCGTATGCAAATGAGTACGAGAGACCTATACCGACATTCAATTCACCGGGTGAGAGGAACTCAGCTTCTTTTACAGCAGAGTTGGGGGCATAGTTGGTGAGCAACTGAGTCTTGAACAACATAGATGCAGAGTAGTACCACTTGCCAAAAGCCTTGTAACCAAACTTAGAGTTTAATTGGAATAAGTCTTCGCTCACGCGTACAGCATGTAGTGTGTCCTCGGCCGATGTTGTGAGGTTGAACTTCCATTGTGCCAAGTTTTCAAAGAGCAACTTACCAGAGGGGTCGTTGTAGTTGAATGTAAACAATTGGTCGCTCAACAAGTTGAAGTTGCTGTTACCACCTTGATACCAATTCTCTGATACATATACTTGCGACAATTGAATATTGCTGCTGAAAGACATTCTCCAGCGTTTTATTTTCACAGGTTTGCTTTCCAATGCCGAAGATACTATTTGTTTAGGTTTCTCAACGATGGTAATTGTTTGTTTGGTAGGATCGTTTACCAAGACATACTCTTTGGGAGCCTTGGGTAGGTTGAGGTAGTTGTATTTTACCAAATCGGGACGATTTACTATCAAGTAGTTGCGAGCTGCACGCAAGCGGTCATCTTGGCGATTGGCGCGTACCAACCAATTGTAGCTGTCTTGTATGTTGGTCTCTTTTGAGATGTTGCAAACTTGAGGAGTGTAGGTCGCCTTGGTAGTGGTCAGGCGTTCGTATGGAGTAAATTCGTATTTTTCAAAAACAAGAGGCATGAAAAGAATGCCATTGGTATAGTCCGATTGTCCGTCGTCTATTATATTATTGATGTCTAGAATAAACATCAACGAGTCGGGCAAGACACTTGTGCTATCTGTTGCGATAGAGTCTTGACAGAGGAAGTTTTGCAAGATGTTATCAACGCTTATGATAGTGTCGTTATTAGCAACGTTGTTATTTACTGTACTTTGGGCATTTGCTACGGTGAAAAAGGCTGAGAGCAGTAGGCTTATAATTGTCAATTGTCGCATAACTATGATGATGAATGTGAAAATATCTTTTATTCTGCGAAGATAATATAAATCAAATCAAATAAGGCTAAAATAGGTCAAAAATATATCTTTCAATGGCAACTTTCTCAAGTGGCTACACCCGATAATGTGGGGTGGATGTAAAACTCTTTTCATTTATTGATGATTATGTGGATAGATTGTCGATTATTTTTCTTACTTTTGTAGGCGTATTATTTTATAAATAAGTTCAACATAACTAACACATTTTAAACGTGGAGACAAGATATATATTTGTTACCGGAGGTGTTGCCTCATCATTGGGCAAAGGTATTATTTCGGCATCATTGGCTCGCTTGTTGTTGGCCAGAGGTTATAGAGTAACTATCCAAAAGTTCGACCCGTACATCAATATCGACCCGGGTACACTCAATCCTTATGAGCATGGCGAGTGCTATGTTACAGTAGACGGTCATGAGGCCGACCTCGACCTTGGTCACTATGAGCGATTCACCAACACTGCTACTACACGTGCCAACAACATCACAACCGGCCGTATATATCAAAGCGTTATCGACAAGGAGCGTCGTGGCGACTACTTGGGCAAGACCGTGCAAGTAATTCCTCACATTACCGACGAAATCAAGCGGAACATGCTCAAGTTGGGTAGCAAGGGTGAGTATGACTTTGTTATTACCGAAATAGGTGGTACAGTTGGCGATATCGAGTCGCTTCCTTTCCTCGAGAGTGTGCGTCAGTTGCGTTGGGAGTTGGGTAAGCGTTGCGCATGCATCCACCTCACTTACGTGCCTTACTTGGCTGCCGCTAAGGAGTTGAAGACCAAGCCTACTCAACACTCTGTAAAGAAATTGCAAGAGTTGGGTATCCAACCCGACATCTTGGTATTGCGCACCGAGCACGAAATCTCGTCATCGCAATGTCGCAAGGTTGCACTCTTCTGTAACGTTGACCCCGATGCGGTAATTCAATCGCTCGATGTTCCCACAATCTACGAAGTGCCTTTGAAGATGCACGAACAAGGTCTCGACCAAATCGTGTTGAGCAAGACAGGTTTGCCCACTGAAGGTGAGCCCGACTTGACACAATGGTGTGAGTTCCTCCACCACATGAAGAATGCTACTGAGACTGTTCATATAGGTTTGGTGGGTAAATATGTAGAACTCCCCGATGCATATAAGTCAATCAATGAGTCGCTATTGCAAGCTGCTACATACAACGATCGCAAGCTCAGCCTACACTTTATCCACTCTGAGAAACTCAACGACAGCAATGTTGCCGAGACACTCAAGGATATGGACGGTATCCTCATTGCGCCCGGATTTGGCCAACGTGGTATCGAGGGTAAGTTTGTAGCCCTTAAGTATGCCCGTGAGAACAATGTCCCCACATTCGGTATCTGCCTCGGTATGCAATGTATGGTTATCGAGTTTGCTCGCAACGTATTGGGCTACGAAGACGCCAACTCGGCCGAGATGGATGTTAAGACCAAGCACAACGTTATAGACCTCATGGATAGCCAAAAGAGCATATCAAACTTGGGCGGTACAATGCGCTTGGGTGCTTATGAGTGTGTGCTCGATGCCGACTCAACACCTGCCAAGGCTTATGGTTCGACTCGCATCAGCGAACGTCACCGCCACCGCTTTGAGTTCAATAGCGACTTCCGCGAGGAGTTTGAGAAAGCCGGTATGAAGTGTGTGGGTACTAACCCCGATACCAATTTGGTTGAGGTTGTGGAGATACCTACCTTGCGCTGGTTTGTTGGTACACAGTATCACCCTGAGTATAACAGCACCGTGTTGCGCCCCAATCCGTTGTTTGTAGACTTTATTCGTGCAGCTATCAACAAGTAATATCGGCATAACAAGTAAATTCAACATTAATAATAAGTATGGACAAAAACACAATCATTGGATTTGTATTGATGATTGCGGTTGTGATAGGCTTCTCATGGTTTACACAACCCTCGGCCGAGGAGATAGCAGCGCAACAACGATACAATGACTCTATTGCTGCCGTAGAGGCAGCTCAGGCCCTTGAAATAGCTGCATGGCAAGAGCAAGCCGATGCCCAAGCTCAAGCTGCTATGGCCAACATTGAAGTAGACAGCCTCACAGCCGATTCATTGCGTAAGGCCGAAATGTTTGCTCTTTATGGTGCATTTGCAACTGTTGCAGAGGGTGAAGAGCAAATCATTAAGCTTGAGAATAATGTTGTAGCTCTCGAATTTTCGAGCCGAGGCGGTTATTTGCGTAAAGCTACTCTCAAAGATTACAAAAACTACACAGGTGAAGATACTACCAACGTTGTTCTATTTGAAAACAATGACAACCGTTATGGTTTCATTTTCAAAACCGGAGCTCGTGTTATAGACACTCAAAGCCTGTATTTTACTCCTACAGCTACCGATAGCACAGTCGATATGACTCTTAACCTTGCCGGTGGAGCAATGTGGAATGTACGTTATACATTGCCTCAAGATAGCTATCGCGTGCAAATGGATGTGACCCAAAATGGCATGGAGAAGGTTATCCCTCAAAATATTGTCAATCTCGACATGTATTGGGATCTCAAGATGCCTCGCCAAGAAAAGGGTCGCATGTTTGAGCAAGCCAATAGTGCATTGTACTACAAGCACGTGGGTGATGATGTAGACAAACTTGCCGAGAAAGGTAATAAAGACAAATACGTGAGGACAAGCCTTAAGTGGATTGGTTATAAAGACCAATTCTTCACTTCGGCTTTTATTGCCAAAGATAACTTTAATGAGGCATTCCTTGTGAGTGAAGATCTTGAGAAAGATCCTAAATATCTCAAGAAATTCCACAGCGAGACTCTTATTGATTATGCATCGAGCAATCCTTATGTAGGTAGCTTCTCTATCTTCCTTGGTCCCAATGACTACAAGCTCTTCCGCTCGTACGACAAGGGCTTGGATAAAGAAGAACGCCTTGACCTCGACCGCGTTATACCCTTGGGTTGGCCTTTGTTCCGTTGGATCAATACACTCATTATTATCAACGTGTTCGACTTCCTCAGCAAGTTCTGTGGCAACTACGGTCTTATCATCTTCTTGCTCACTGTGTTCATCAAGCTTATCTTGTTCCCCTTCACCTACAAGTCGTACAAGTCGCAAGCTCGCATGCGTGTTATTCAACCCCAAATGCAAGCTCTCAACGAGAAGTATCCCAACCCCGAGGATGCGATGAAGAAACAAAATGCTATGATGGAGCTTTATAGCAAGGCCGGTGTAAATCCGATGGGTGGTTGCTTGCCCATGTTGTTGCAAATGCCCATCCTTGTGGCCATGTTCTCGTTCTTCCCCTCATCTATCGAGTTGCGTGGTGAGTCGTTCTTGTGGGCTAAAGACCTTTCGTCATACGATGCTATTGTTGAGTGGGATACCTACATTCCCCTCATCAGCAGTACATTTGGTAATCACATCAGTCTCTTCTGCTTGTTGATGACTATTACCAACATACTATATACTAAGGTGACAATGGATCAAAGTGGACAAAACACCATGCCCGGCATGAAATGGATGATGTACCTCATGCCCTTGATGTTCTTGTTCTTCTTCAACAACTACGCAGCGGGTCTTAGCTACTACTACTTCCTCTCGTTGTTGATTACCATTATCCAAACTTGGGCTTTCCGCAAGTTCGTCGATGAGAAGAAAGTGTTGGCCGAGATGGAAGCCAATGCCAAGAAGCCCCGTAAGAAAAGCGGATTTATGGCACGTCTCGAAGAGGCTCAACGCCAACAAGAGGCACTCTTGCGCGAGCAACGCAAACAACAAGCCAAGCACAATGGTAAAGGTCGCCAATAACGTTTGCGATTGAATAAAAACTTTATAAAAAAGAGTCTGTGTCCAAGGGGACACAGACTCTTTTTACGTTTGTACAATCTATACCAGATAGCAATAATCCAATGGTGTTAGAACGATAGACCCAATCGGAATCCGATGTTGTTGTAGCCATCTATGTTGTATGTAAGTACGTGGCTCTTGTTGGTGGAGTAGCTATAATAGAGAGCCAAGTGTATACCTACTCGATTGATGGGCATAGGGAAGAAATTGAGGCCAATCTCAGGTTGAACGTTAAATCCCCAGCGGTCGTGGTAGTAGGTGTATACTTGTGTGTCAGACTCCATGCGAGTATAGGCTGCACCGAGTTTAACGCCAATGTAAGGCTCGAACATCTCATCGAGAATGAAACGCCAGCGTGATGCAATACCAAAGGGTACTTGATAGAGCGAGTGCTGTTGGTCGGTGTAAAGACTCTCTGTGTCGCTTAGGTGCAATACTTGTTCGCCGATGTACTTGTTGTTGGTATGATACGAGATGTAGAGTCCGAGCGACATGTTGGGTATGACGTAATATCCACCTTCAAATGCCATACCCCAACCACTGGCCACATTGGCATAGTCGTTGCTTACGGGGGCATTAAATTGCCAATCGGCTGTGAAATATCCGCCTTTCATAAGTTGTGCATTGCTGACAAGTGGCAAGCACATGGCTGATATAAATAGGCTTAGGCCGAGTATTTTACTAATCTTTTTCATAGTTCTACGTTTTAGTTGTTTGGTAAATTGAGTAGGGCAGATAGGGCCGCATTATTCGCCATTCGATTGTAGGTAGGGCGATTGCTCAAATGCTTGATATATACCTGTAACTGTGCGGTTTATATTAAGTTGGTTGTTTGATAATATACCGGCCATATAGGCTGTCCATATAACGGGTATTTTCTTGGTCGAGGGGTTGGCATCTTCGAGAGCAATGATTTCTATGATCAACGATCCAATCGTGTAGGTATAGCTTATAGGGTAAGTGTATGAGGGAGTCCATCCCCACCAATATGGGTTCCAATAGCTGCCGGGCCAATAGTAGTCATAGCCATACCACCAATAGGGGTTCGTCGAGGCATATGAGATGATTGTGTTAGTGTCTTTTACGTAGCTCACCTGTAGTCCTATGTCGGCATCGGCATTGTCGTATACCCGGCTATATCCACGTGTTTTCATTTCGCTGTTTATAGCACCTAAGATGGCTGTTGTGCGAGGATCATTGGCCGCGAAGTAGGTAGGTTTACTCTTATCGTCGAGTACCAATATGCTATCGGGGATGGCATAGGTTGCGTACTTGCCGAAGTTTGCCCCTTTGTCGTGGCTTGTATAGACGATGAGATCGCTCGACAGCTCGTTGAGGTCGGGGTCTTTTTGGCAGGCTATAAAAGCCATTGCCATGAGTAGAATGGGAATTGCCTTTTTCATAACATTCTTTTTGGTTTATGGTAAATAAAAGTGCTACAACACGGCATGAGTGGTGTTGTGGTATTATGAAAACAATGATGTGCGTACAAAAGTTTTTGGGAACAATGCGATGTGATGGGCAAAAAGAGATATCTCAAAGGGGTGTATTGCCGAAAATTTTTTACCTTTGTAAAAAATATAGTGATGAAGAAGAAACGTATAGCTTGGATTACGGCCGATTATTTTGTAGATGTGGATATACCTATCGTACCGCATCTGACGAGTGAGTATGAGGTGGAGTGGTATATAATCCAAGGTTTTGACGGAAAGATTTCAGTGCCGGAGATTAAGGCCGACTGTAATATATATAAAAGGCGTATCCCTTATCGTCGTCGCAATCCCAAGTGTATATCCTTCTATGCCGATATAGCTAAGCAGATAAAAAAATTTGCTCCCGATGTAATATATGTGGATGCTATGGAGGTTCCCTATATGTATCCGGTGCTCGACTTCTACTTGCCCACAACCAAGATGGTGCATGCTACACATAATGTGAAGTCGTATGAAGGATGGCATCATCGTCGATTGTCTCAGTTGTATTTGTCATACGTTTTTAATCGTCACAAACATTTTCATCTGTTTTCGCAACATGCGCGTGCCGAATTTGAGGCTATGTACAGCGGCAAGCATATTATGTACACTCCGTTGTCGCTCAAGGATTATGGCACTCCTACAGCCGGAGTAACCCCTTCTAATGATAAGGTTAGCTTCTTGTTCTTTGGTAATGTGCGACAAAACAAGCGCCTGGATGTGATGTTACAGGCCATGGCACGGTTGCCGCAAGAATTGCTGAGTCGTGTGCATGTGTCGGTATTAGGTTCGTGCGATAATGCGAGCTATTACCGCTCAATGGTTGATAAGTTGAGTTGCTCAGTAACATTTACCCCCGATCGTATTGCTGATGAAGAGGTGGCTGATATATTTGCCCGCCATCATTATTTGGTGTTGCCTTATGAGAATGTTACGCAGAGTGGCCCTCACATGATAGCATATAACTATGGAATGCCCGTGATAGCTACTCGCATCGAAGGCTTTACCGAGCATGTTACCGATGGTGTGGATGGTTTTCTCTTTGAGGAGAATGATGTTGACGGCCTTGCCGAGGTATTTAAGAAGACTATATTGCTGTCTAAGCAAGAGTATGCGGCAGTGTGCGAAAATCTGAAAGAAACCATCGCCCGAAAGTATTCATCAGAGAGTATTTTGGCGGAGTATAAACGTTTTTTTGAAACGATATGAAACTGAAAGAGAGAGTGCGCCTTTTCATACGCCACAATAGAGTTATCCTGCTGTTTCGTTTGATGCTCGAGGCTTTCTATGAGGCCTGCAGCCAAAGTAAGCACTTGGGCGCATCAGATATGATGCATGACGAGGTGAAGTTTGCCGCCGACCTATGCATCAGGACACATGCCATCGAGAAAGGTATGTCAATCGGCTCGGTGCGTGTAGGCTTTGGACAACCCAAGGTGTTGTCTTTGATTGATGATTTATTGTTGTATGTGAACCGTTTTCCCTCGGCTTCTATTGATGAATCGATGGCGGTTATTGCCCACTATATCGAGTTTAATCGTAATAATGGATATCCTGTTGAGGCTGTTGAGACTCGATATGAGGTGCTAAAGAAGGCATATACGTTGCGCGAGAGTATGACAGCCGGTATAGCAGTTTGTTGTAAATCTGATACGATTGAGGCTACAAAGGCTTCTTTTGACACATTCTCGCAGAGTCGTTGCTCGATACGCGACTTCGACACTCAATCGCATGTCGACCTTAATGAAATCGTAGCGGCTATAGACATAGCGCGCAAGGCACCCTCTGCATGCAACCGCCAATCGGCGTTTGCTCATATTTATGAAGGAGCCAAGGCTCATCAATTGTTTGACTTCCAAGGTGGAGCAAATGGCTTCGGTCATGATATGCAATATGCCATACTTGTTACCGCCGACATGCGTCGTTATTTTATCAACGAGCGTCACCAAATGTATGTCGACGGAGGCTTGTTTGCAATGGATTTACTCCTCGCACTTCACTATAAGGGACTGGCAACTATACCTCTGACAACAGCCTACAAGACCAATCAAACACGCCGATTGAAGAAAACCTTCGGAGTTCCTTCCAATGAAGTGCCTGTGATGATAATAGGTGTAGGAGCTTACAAGGAGTCGTACAAGGTAGCCGTATCGCACCGCAATCCCGTAGAGTCTTATTATCAAGTGCACCGTTAGTCGACGATACAGGCGTTGAGGAATTCGGTGTATGCTTGGGCGCAGGAATTAACCCTGTGCTCGATATCCTTTTTGCGATTGTCGAAGGTGGCAATAATACTCTCGATACGTTCAATGAAGTGAGAGGCTGTTAGTTGATCGGGATTGTCTATGATGTGTTGGGGGTACAGGCCAAAGTCCTCTATCAACGATGAGCACTTGGAGTTGCCCAGTGTTGTTGTGTAGGAATTGTCGGATACGTATGTAAGAGGTGCAATGCCATTCTTCAGTGCGAAGATGGTATCGTGAAAGCGGTGGGTAACAATAAGGCTGAAATAGCGATATACACCCAATTGTTCGAGGGGAGATAGACCATTGAGGATAATGTCGGCCCACGGAGCCGGTCGCAATGACACAATTGTGTAGCCTTTGCCTTTGAAATGTTCGGCCACCTCTTTGCACCATCTATCGGTGCGGTAGGTGTGAAAGCAGATACTGCGTTGCGGTATATCTATCTTGTTCTTTTGCAGGTATCGTTCTATGTACGAGTAGTCAATAGGCAGGGCGAATGTAGGATCCGGTATTATCTCAATCTGCTCGTTGTCAACAAAGTGTGAGAGTAGGTTGTATGTAGTGATATCTCTGACACCTAAGCCCGAAAATCCTTTTATCGCAGCAGCAAGTTTCTCTATCTGTGCTTTAGAGAGTGTGTTGTACTCGGTATTTTTGCACGAGGCCGCTAATAAAACCTTGCGTGCCTTAATGTCGGGCGACAACCAGTAGGCCGATATGTCATGACTACCTTTAGGAAGGCGATCGAGCTCAAGTAATGTGTCGGCACCGATGTATATAATGTCGTAGTTGCGCTCCTTGATAAAACGCAAAGCACTATTGATATCGGTGATGATGTTGTCCTTAGTTATACCCAAAAACTCCCTCTTGAAGCAATTGTATTGCTGTATACGACGCCAATCGTAGAGCAACGACTGTAATGTCGCATTGGAAAGGTAGGGCTTGCGTTGGGGAGCAAAAGCATGAAAGGGTATTATCTCAACATCATCATGAGGATGACGTTGTTGCACTGCTACAAGTGTGGCGTATGCTTGCAGATTTGTACCACAATTGAGGTCGCCATAATAAGTGAGTATACCTATTTTCATGTCGATTGCTTACTTGAAGGGGTTGTGGTAGTGGCCTAATAGTTGCTTGAAATAGTAGGCAAAGAATTGCGGGTCGCGCACAAAGTAACGTTTAAATAAACGTTTAGGCTCTTTCAGGAATCTATAAAACCACTCCATGTGCATTTTTTGCCATATAATAGGTGCTCGCTTGAGGGTCTTGGCTTCAAAGTCTATAGTGGCTCCAAGGGCCATGAAAATCTTTACATTGGGCATGTGCTTGCGATAACGATGTATCCAGCACTCTTGCTTAGGAGCACCCACGCCAACTACCAATACGGTAGCACCCGAACGGTTGACCATGTCGACCAAATCCATGCACTCTTTTTCGTTCTTCTCAAAACCAAATGATGGAGAATGAGCCCCAACAACCATATCGCGTCCCATGGCTGAGTTTATCTCTTTTTGAGCCTTGAGTGCGATACCCTCGGCTGCACCTAAAAGAAAAATTTTGCAGTCGGGGTTGTTGCGATGGTAGTTGTAAAATGCGGGGAAGAAACTTGAGCCGGGAATTGCCTCGGGTATCTTTTTCTTAAGCATGCGCGAAAATAGTTGCAGTATGCGGCTATCGCACACAATCCATTCTGCTTCTTGGTAGGCATCATATAGTAGGCGGTTCTTTTGTAGCTCTACCATATGATCTACGTTGGGAGTGTATAGCACTCCCTCTTTCATTTGGCTCAA
>JAEIGA010010016.1_pt1 | contig 14365 bp, 16 predicted proteins | sample 9270691 | NCBI WGS metagenome assembly JAEIGA01 (sample SAMN17057246, study PRJNA624740) | gut metagenome | biome: biome; isolation source: fecal sample | host: Bos grunniens | place: China: Xizang | collected 2019 | reverse complement strand
ACATTAAATTTAGCGTTCTAGGGGGTCTAATTTCGATTTTAGGTGTTTAACGATAAAAGTATTGCGCCACTTGCGAAAAACGCAAATGACGCAATATTTGGTGGAAATGCACAAGAAAGGCGGAATGAATTTGTGAATATTTAATAACTAAACTGCCTATCGCTACCCGCGCCAATTCTTGTAAGATATATGATTCTATTTGTAGTATCAATACTTACAATGTCAAAGCACTGCTCGTTAACTGTGCCCGCTGTACGGTCATAGCCGCTTGTGCTTATGGCGTTACCATCACAATTGATTGCAATTGATAAAACGCCGTCGCTAGTAACATGTGAGTTGTCTTCGTGTATGTGACCGTTGAAAACACAAATAAATGTACCGCTATTATTTGTAAAGTCACAATTTACAGTTAAGCCCGATATTACACGATTGACCGCGCTATGTGTTTTAAATGCGGTTACAATAGTCATGATTGGCTCCATTTGCGGCACATAATACGGCAAATCGGGGTCAATCGGACAATGGAGCGCTACAATCACATTCTTATTAACGTTTATAGCGTTAATAAACCAAGTTATTTCAGCCTGTGTGAGTGTGTTTATAGTGTCGCCATTAGTGCCCGTACTTGCATAAGCATCAAGAATAATGATTCTAGTATTGGTGTTGTCGGGCACGTCATAATAGTAATAGAAATTATCACCATTAGAGGCAAGTATTTGATTTTTTGTGCAATACTTATAAGCGACATTATTTTTAAGGTATATTGTCTGCCCTAACGACGGTGAATATTCTTCAAAATCGTGATTGCCTCTGCACTGAAGTACGCGCTCTTTGTCGTAGTCATTCATCATATTAACCCATTCGCGCGCCTGCTCTCTCATACTATCCTCTGTAGTAGTATCGCCTGGTATATCACCGCAGAAAAGCACGAAAGGCACTGAATTAGAATGGTCATCAATATATTTCATTAGTTTCATAGACTGACCCGCATTAACACCGATGTGGACATCTGAAATCCATCCAAATGTTAAAAGCTTGTTCGTGTCTTCATAGCGATTTGTAATAGTAGCCATTTTACTATTAAGATAATCATTTTCAAAATAGTATGGCGGTATTACATCGGAGTAAGCATATGAAAAGCCCGATAAAATTTCGTTTTCTGTTGCAAAGGTATCAGTATTTCTAGTCAATGACAGTAATAATCTAAATTCAGTACCCGCTTTAATTGTATGAGTTTTACCATTAGCAATCCACCCAAGCCAAGTAACCACGCCACCTTCTCTGTAATATAACGAAAAGCCACCTTCACCAAGAGCAGAGCGCAAAGTGATGTCTCTCTGTGACACCAACCAGTCAGTTGTTCTAATTCTTGCGTTATTATACCAATCAACATTAGCGCCGTTTGAGTCAAGGCTACCACGCTCAAATAACGCAGGAACTAATAACTCGCCATCATGTAATAATCTATGCTGATTATCAAGCACAGAAAATGGCTCACCCTCGCCGCTATAATCGCCATAACTCATTAACAACACAATATTTTCTATGGTTGTGGGCACTTCGGTTTGAATATTCTGAGTTGCAAGAATCCTAAACTCCTGCCCCGCTTTTACTGTATATTTATGGTCTGTAATCCAACCGCTACTATATACAGTGCCGTTATCTTTATAATAGAACACAGCGCCGCCCGACGCAGGGGGTGTCTTAACTGTGATATCGCAATGAGATATCAACCACTCTTTTGTCCTAATCCTGTTTTGATTGTGATAATCAGCATTATCACCATTTGCATCAAGTGAGCCATGCTCAAAAAATATAGGGATTAAAACTTCGCCCTCATTAATGAATCTAGCTTTATCGGAATTATAATTAATCGCGTATTTTACATGACTAATTATTGTGTTAAAGTCTGTGGCTCTCGGACTTGAATTGCTACTAGCAAGTAAACGGAATGGCGTATTACTTTCAATAGTTACTTCTGTCTGCCAACTTCCATAAGGTCCAATATATGAACCATCCGCTCTATATGAATGGATGAAAAACTCAACGCCGCCGTCTGTATAAAATGTTATTGGATAGTCAAGACATATTACATTTACACTACGAACACGAGATTCATAGTCCCAGTTATTATTTGCACCTGTAGACCCGTCAATCGAACCACGCTCAAACTGAATAACAGGAGAATTACCAAAAGCGCCGAAACCGTGTTTAGCTTCTGAAAACTGACCATCAAGGGCATTTTTAAGTGTTGAATAAGTAACATAATTTTCACCAACACGGGCGTTAATTACTTCGCTGTCAACAGTTACACCCGCAAGAGCTTGGTCGAGCTGTGATTGCAGACTCTGTGTAATATTGTAAATGTCGTTAGCGAGACTCTGTTTATAAGCAAGTTCCGACGCGTCAATGTCGTTTTTGTACTGCTGAATGAGATTAGTTGCATACTGAATAAATGCTTTTATAAACTCTTCAACAGTAAAGCGTTCAATATTTGTACCGATAATAAAATCGTCACCAATCTGCATTTCAACTAAGACTTTATATAATATGTCGTTATAAATCAGCCAATCATTAACATGCAATGGCTGTGTTGCCTGTGTAGTGTCTCTTTCAACTCTCAATGTTAAATTGCTGTTGAACGATTTAACATACGACATAAAGTTAAACACTTCGAGCCAATAGTCTTCGTTGTTAAGCTGTACACCCGACGGCACGGGCTGTTTTGAAAGAAACGCATTGCCGTTCTCGTCTAATACAATAGTGTTTTTTGCGTACTGTCTTGTTATATTCCATTCGATAGGGTCTGCAAATTTCACCGACTCAAATTTAACAAAGTTCTCGACAATTTCCTCGATTACATGCAATCTTTTTAGCATATAATCGAGATTAAAGTCATTAACGTTTAGATATGGGTATTCATTGAACATAATTGCGCCTCCTTTACCAAATGCCAATTAATAATTCGTTTGCAAATATGCGCGCCGCTGTTCCATACAAATTGTATTTATAGCGCTGTGCCACGACCTCGGACACCATGGCGGCACTCGTCGTTATTCCAATATTTCCGTATAAATGCCCGTCGTGTTTAACGTTTGAACGTGTGCCCGATTCGCGGTCTGTAATAGTTCCCGTGTGCGCGTCGGTTATTGTACCGCTATTTGCGTCGGTAATAGTACCCGTGTGCGCGTCTGTTATAGTGCCATCGTTTGCAACCGTTGTTTTACCCGTGTTTGTAATGTCTTTACTCTCGGGCTGATAACTACTAGAGTTATCGGCGCTGACTTGGTGTTCGGTGTTGCCGTCAACGTTTTGTTCGGTGACAACATCATAACGATTTGTTTGTGTGTCGGTGTCGGCGTGCGTTCTAGTCGTGCTATTATCGAGTGTTTGCGTGTCGGTGTCGTTGTGCGTCCTTGTGGTCGATACGTCGGGTTTGTCCGTTTCCGTCCAATCTTCGTATCGGTCATAGTTGTATATCGGGTTATATTCCGCCTGCAATGCCTCGGCGATTCGCTTCAATTCCATAGACCATTTACGACCCCACGCCGCAATTGAATATTTCATAAAATCGGGACTAGAATATAACACGCACTTTTCGCCGTGCTCCAATAATAGCGAGTCAATAAACACGTTCTTGTCGTATTCTTCGGGGAGTGTAAGCCCGTCGAATAGAGTAGAGTCGTAATTATAAAGCCCTATCAGCGTTAGTCTCTGCGTTGTACTCATAGACCTCACCCCCATATTTCATTGTAAACGATAGCCCCAAATCGGGGAATAGTTCGTTAACTAAATCAAAAGAATCCGACAAATTCTCAAACCATGTTGACGACCTCGCGCAAGCGTCCTCGTTCTGCATTGCTATTTCGTCTGTCAACATTCTCTCTTTTTTCTCACCGACTGCGGCAATGCCAATTTCTTTGTCAAACTGCATTAAAATCGTGTCAATATCCGCAAGTAGTTTGTCGCTTATATATTGGCTTGCTACGTCCTGCGAATACGTCCAAATCGGCTCGTCGTTTCCGTCGATTGAGTCGCTTTTGATTGCCTTGTCATAAACTGCGAACGGTTCGCCCGCGCTTATTTTTTCATACAAGTATTTAAGCGTTTCGCTCGCCTGCTTGGACTTACCCGCCGCGAGAAAACTAATGCGCTCGTTCATTAGCGCACAATCGACCGAGGTAATTGCTACACTCAATCTAATTGCGAAATGTTCGACAATGTCCCAAATACCGCGAAAATCGCCGCATAAATGGATCAATTCGCAATCCTCTCCAATTGTCCCCTCAAAGTTCACTAACGGCTGACTCACAAGCATTTTAACGGGTTGTAAAAATAAACCGTAACCGCTAAAAGTGCAAATCTGAGGTATCACGCCATAATCGGGCGTATCAATAATGCCGATAAAACCAAGCGAAAACAATACATTTTTAAAATATCTTTTTGCTCTTCGCCACGACTTCGGGAGTTTAAAAGTAGTACCTGCGATTGCTCTTTGCCATAGTGCGCGCATATAAAACGCCGTGTTAAAGTCATTCTGTACACGTCCCGCGACACTTCGCATTGAGTTGTAAGCATTTAGCCCCTCGTAGTCGGTGGGTATTTCAAAACCGTACATAGTTTACCCCCTTATTCGATATAAAATCCACTATTTAAAAACGCGTCGATTTCGTCAAGTTCCTGCGATTCTGCCGCCGCCGAAACGTGAGCGTTTGCACATTGGCAATAGCCAGTCAAAGTAGATAAAGACATTGGTTTCATTGTAGGCAATCCCATAGTGTCTCTCATATCCGACGGATTAACAATCGTGTCATGCGCTACGGTATAACATACACATTCACGTCCAAGTCCAATTCCTGCGCCGCCGCCTATGCCGCCAACACTTGAAATGTGTGTTGTATTTTGTAGGTTGAGCACATCATATCCCGTAGTTGCGCCCGTCATTACGGCATTGCTGACCGCCGCCACCGCTGATGCAGGACTTAGTGACGAATTAATCGCGCCGCTTATAACTTTTTCTGCTCCCGAGATTATGCTTTGCGCTATTTCGCCCGCGCTTGCCTGCTGTGCTATCCCTATCGGATAGTTTGAGCTACATTGTCCGCCAAACGCGCCAATAACCTCGCCGCCCGCCTCTACTTTATAAGATATTGTGCCGTCTGTATAAGTGACACTCCAATTGATAGTAATAGAGTTTGCATGAGTAAGAGAATCGCCCGAAAGCTGAACCATACCGACAAGCGGCAAATATAAATATACGTCTTCACATACACTACGTCGCCAATCAGAAAAATGCCATGGGATATTAACCGTATTTGAACCCGTGACGGGTGTCGATTTTATGGGATTTGCTTGCACTTGCGTGTCATAAGTACCAAGAAAAATGTTACCGTACTGCCCCGTTGTCGGCGCTAATGCGTTATCGAACGGCACCCAAATGCACGAACGGATGCACGACGGCGCGTTTAGATATGCGTTACCTATAAAGCCCGTGTCTATTGCGGAATGTCCCACACTTGCAAGAGCCGCCGAGAGTGAACTTTGCACATCGACAAGCCCATCACCAATGCTTTCAAACGTTTCAGTTAGCGTATGGCATAGCGACTCAAAACAATCCTGTAAACTATTAGAAGACGGCGTGTGATATGGCGCGCGTGTATAACTTGCCGTAGGTGTTTGTATTTCGTTAAGTGCCGTTAAAATGCCGTCGTCTTCCCAATTTTGAATTTCGTTTAACATAGATTGTATTATTGCGTCGGTTGGTATCATGTAAGTAACACATGAATTTTTACCGACTACCGATAAAATATAGCAACCAATGTTCGATAAAATTCCCGTAAGTGACGAATCACTAGCGACCCGAGTAGACTTTAACACGGGTATTCTAGTATCACATAACCAAGTATTACCGCTAACACTTGAATAACTTACAAACTGCGTACTTGCTAATATGTCCGCTTTATAAGTTGCGAGAACATCCACAACGGCGCTAACATCCCACAAATTATTGTTGCGACTTACAATATCGGTCACAAAATAGTAGCGGTCGCCCCATTTCAGATAGTTATAGTCGAAACTCGACGCGCTAATTGTAAATGTCGGTGTGTGCAAACTTGTGGGGGTCTTCAATAGCACGTCAAACGACGCGGTTAGGGTCGGTTGTAACGTGCTATTTTTTCTTTTTGATACATTACCCGCATATATGGTATGTGCCATAGTTTACCCCCTTAAAATTATGGTGTAACAGTTCCTGCGTAAAGTAAAACGAAATTCTCGTCGAACGAATTCCATGTGCACTGTTCCCAATGATAGAAAATATTATAATAACCGCCCCTTGGGTTGAACGGTGTTGCGGCGCTCCATTCGTGGCGCTTTACAATACCGAGTGCGTCGCGGTCAAAGAGAATACCAATAATGTTTTCAACGAGCACGGGGTTTGTATCCTCGGCGACGTTGCCCGTTGATACATCAAGGTATGCGGGTGTAGCTTCAACGGTGTATGGGTCGTTAATGTTCTGCCAAAATGTCATTTTCTTTGCGCCTGCGGCAATATTAGAAATCATTTCGGGGTTATATGTTACACTCTGCGCAACCGCAACAATGTTGTTAAGAACCTTGTCGGAAATGTATTTCCTCATGTTGTCGCCCTTAGTAAATCTCATAACCTCTTTTCCTGTGAGGTTCATGTGATACTTAATAGAGCGTTCGCCCATCTTATCTACAAGGGTCTGCATATATGCCGCGAGCCATCTTGTAAACTCAACATAGTTTGCAGGAGCAAACATATTTGCAGGAGTAAGTGTTACGCCTGTCTCGTTGTAGTATTCCTGCAATACGTTGATTGCGTTTGCTGAATCGTGCGCATACTTAGCGGCGATAAAGTTTGCGATAATTCCGCGAGCCTCCGCCTCTTCGACCTGCTTATGTTTGTTTGTAATGTTGGTCATTTGTGCGGCGAGGAACTCACCGAACATAGCCGCGTCACGTACTGCGCTATCAAGCTGGTCGCGGAAAATTGTCAAGTGGTCGGAATATAGTGTATTTCCGTAGTAATTTGTAACGTAGATTTTGCTTTTCTTGATTTCGTAGGGGTCAAGGCTTGTGCCGTCTGTGAGCGGATAGCGGTCGTCCTGCGCGTCAAGTGCGTTGTCAAGGAAATTAACTTTTCTTGTAATTGCACCGTAACGGATTTCGTCAACGGTAATGTCTTCAAAAGATTTGTTGTACAATCTCATGGCAAAGACTGTTCTGTCTAAAATCTGCTGAAGTCCCATGGCGAGCGGGTCAATTCCGCCCTGCAATAGTGTAGTTCCTACGGTTGTAAAATCCTTGGTGTTAGCAATCTGAATACTTGGAAACTGCCCAGTAACTTCTTTATAGAGCGCCTCAAGATATGCCGCAGACTGCTCAAAACTCATTGTGTTAACACTCATCTTTAATCCTCCTTTAACTTATTTGTGATGGTTTTGAGTATTGTTGTATTCTCAACTAACGTACTTTTTAGGTCGCTAATAGTTTCCGTTAGCTTAGAATTTTGATAAAAGAGTACGCCACAACAAACAATAGGAAATCCCACCGTTGAAATGGCTTGCATAAGGCTGTTGAAATCCATTTAAACACCCCCTTTATAGACTTTCGATAAAAGAATCCATTGTGGCTTTTATTTTGTCGCTTGTCTTGGGGCTATCGGTTGCCGCCCCTTTTACATTGTTTTCCTGCATTGCTTTTACGGTTGCGGTCAATGCGTTAACGGTTTCGGTTAGTGCTTTGATTTCGGGCGCTATCTCGCTCTCATTTTCCGCGCCATCGTTGCCCTGCTCCTCGCCTGTTGGCGGAGTCTCTTCTCCTGCTCCTTCGTCACTTTTACCGCTTGGAGCGTTTCCGCCCTGCATTGCGTCAATCTCGGCTTTTGTGTAGCCTGCGTCCAAAAGTTTTGTGATGGTTTCAATGTCCATTTTTACCCCCTTGTCTATGTGGCGGCGTGATGATTAATAGTAAAAGTGGCAACAAGCTATTGTGAGCCGCCGCCCATGTGCGGGGATTCCGTCCCCTTGCGTATGCACTAACTTGTTGCCACTTATATTTTAAGTGTAAATATTTAATTGTGCAATATGCACAAACTAAAAGCCGCAGCTGAGGATCTTTTATTGTGCATTTATAACAATTCGATGTAATTTAAAAATGCGTTTTTTACGACCATATTTGAGAATGTAAAACGCCCGCGCAAATATGCCGCTTTTATTTCGGGATAGTCGCGTGTAAATCGCATCTTGTCATGGTCGCTTTGCGTGTACTTATGCCGCGCGTTACCATCCAACATTTGACATACATATAATGTCTTGTCGGACTTATGCAAATAGATTGTAAAGCCGCCCGTAATCAATATAAGTGGCTTATACTCCTGCAATGGCTTTGCGCCTACGTCTGTATAATCATTGTATGCGAATGCGTTTTCATATGCCATTTTTGAAAACTTGCTATCACCGCCAATTGCCCTATAAAGTGCGCCGCGTTTACGCTTTTCGGTTATCTGCTTTGAGTCGGGCAAAATTACCATTATGCCACGGTCTTTTAATATGCGGGACTCTTCACCCCTTAAACTCATTTTCTCGACAACGCCCGTGATATTTAATGCGTTTAATATGTCGTTATCAAGGTTGTTGGAGTTGGCTAGTAGCCACACGCGCAATGGTTTTTCGCCCTCGATTTCGCGGTTTCCTGCAATGGTCGTATACATGTTTAAAAAAGCGTCGCCGCCGTTTCGGACTTTTAATAAATGACTTTCGGGTATAAATTCATCATACACAACATCGCTAAACTGTCGCCCATTTATACCGCGCACACGACCGATGGCGGATAGTGCGGATAACATACCAATGTTTGTTTTTTCGTCGCCTTCCTCGGTTTCATTTATGCGGACAATGTTTGCTGTGTATTGCGTTTCGGACTCAAACACAACGCGGTTTTCATAGCCTTTTATTGCGTCGAACGGATTAGCAACGTTATGTTTTAACATGTCCATTTCTGCCATGACCGAACGCAATAAAATGAAATGTTTTTGTGTATCGAGCATATATTGTAATACGCCGTATGTCTTGCCAATCTGTCGTTTACCGATAATGATTATTAATGCCACATTGTTGCGGTCGGCGACCTCGGCGACGTGTGGCACGTCGAGCCATCCCGCTTTTGTATATAGTTTCATATTATCTCCCTTGATAAATCTACATTGCCGTTTATGCCGTCAATCTTGCCAGTGCTTGTGTATTGCCATAATAAAACGTTAGCGCCGAAAATGTCGCCCATGGTCGCATTATATCTTGCTAACCATAGCGGGAATTGCCGCCAAATCGGGTCGATAACGTTTTTTAGGTAGTTATAGTTGAAATACAAACGAAACTTGCTAAAATCGCCTCTAAATCGCAATTCGTCCATATAACCAAGAATGACCGCGTTTGATTCTTCGCGGGTGTAATCTCTGCCGCCAAATCCCTCTAAATCAAGATAGAAAAAGTCGTAATGTACACCGTGTTTGTTTAGTTCGTCCAGGCATTTGCGACACTCTACGCGCGCCCCGATATAGTCGCGGGCGTAGCTGAATTTGTACACGCTTATTTCGTCTATGTCGCTCATATTGTGGAGTATGCCGTTATAGTTTTCTAACGTGCGTACATCGAGTTTATTGTTTTGAGTGGTTGCCCGCAGAATAACGCCGTTAATAAGTCCGCGGTTGTTTTCTGCTAATGTCTTCCAATCAATTTTGCCTTGGTTGCTAGAAATATCTAAATACATGTTTGCTCCTTTCAAAAATAGGCGGGCAATATTGCCCGCCCTTGTTTGCGACTGTACCCCGTAGGGCGGTTTTTAGTTACTCCGCGTCTATTGCGGTCTGAATAGCCTCTAAAATCTTAGCGCTATCCTCGTCAGAGAGAGCAACATATACATTGTTGTAATAGTTGCCGTCACTCCCTTTGTACTGTGGAAAGCTAATAAAATCGCCATTTTTGCCCGTTGCTACGCGGCAATTGTAGATGGTCACGCCGTTGAGCATGAGAGTGAAGAAAACCAAATCTCCGTTTTTGCCTTCTACTACGCGCACGTTTTTGACTTCAAACTCGCGAACCTCGATGTTGACGCGCTCTTTTGTTGCTCCCTCTTTCTTGGTTGTTTTCTTTGCTTTTGATGTGTTCATTTGATTATTCTCCCTTCTTATTTTGATTTAAACACATTTTATGTACTAAAACGACTGTGCGCCGTTTAGTCTTGATGTAACCAATATCGGCGGGAATTTCGCGCCCCGCCAATATTGAAATCGTACGCCCACAAATCGGGCAATCATGCGTGATTGTTAATTTTGTTTTCATCATTCAACACCTCGATAAATCCCGCAAACACTGGCAACGGTCTATTGTAATACTCGCATTTGACCATACACCATGGGCGTCCCTGCTCGTCGAATTTAAAATCATACACTTTGCATTCTGTACCACTCAACGTTGCTTTAATCATCGGCTTTTCTCCCATTCATTTTCTGTTTAAGAAATTCTTCAAAAGCATCGCATAATATTTCGCCGTTGCAGACTTCGTCAAACATGAGAAGCGCCCCGACCATCTCACGGCGTATGTCGCCGCCCTTTCCAGTAATGGAGCCGTTACAATTTACTTTTACGCCCTCTTTACCTTCTTCAATAAATTCTACACTAATGTTTATCATATGATTTCCACCCCTTCGTTACGCGCCAAATCTAGCGCTTTTTTAATCTCTTTTGTGCTCATTGTTGTGCTTTCCTTGGTGTAGTGCTTGCCGCCCTGCGTGGTCGTGAGAATATCCACGCAAGCCCATTTTTGCCCCCTCTCAATTGAGAAGTGCGAACGGGGTATTATAAACCCCGTCGCGGTTTTGTACATTGCATTTAATCGTAGTTTCATGCGCGCCCCCTTTATTCAATTTTGATGTAATTATAATCGCAACGGTCGAGCATAACCGAACCGCCGTTATAACCAAGTTCAATGCAATTATCGATTGTATTAAATTTAGTGTACTTCGATAATTTAACGTCGAATGTGTCATGTTCGCCGTCTACTATCCACTCGCACCATGCACTTGATAAGTAGTCTGTAATCATTTCATATGAATCAATCCCAAGACCAAAAATTATAATACTCATTACTATCCTCACTTTCATTTTGAAAAAGTTATTTTGTTCGCCGTGGTTATCATAACCACTATGTCAAGTATAGCAAACATACGCAATATAGTAATATGTCATATTGCACAAAATTTTTGATCAATTTTTAGTGCATTTTGTACGCTTAAATTTCCGAGTATGCGAGGTTGTAAAGTTCGTGCCCTTCCACGCTCCACATGGTGTCGTTTACTTCTTTTTCGATGTTGTCTATTATAACGCTTGACTCGACCTCTAATTTGTGACCGCGTATTGTAATGTTTTCTTTTGGCATTTCGTTATAGATGGCACGCGACCCGCCGCAATGCTCAAACACAAAACCGTCATTTAGATTGTCGATGCTCCCGAGTTCTTCGGCGTTGGTCTTGGTTACGGCTTTACCATTAATAAACTTTGTCGCTTTTTTCGGGATTCCTGCAATTGTGACTTGTAACACATATTCGCCCGTTTTCTTGTTGTATTCTTCCATTGCATAGCATTTTGCATGTAAAGCCCGAAATGCTCTAATTGGCGGCTCGTCGGTTGGTAGTCCTAGATAATTTTCGTCAACATATGCCCCCGCCGCAATTGCGCGCCTCTTGCACTCTTCAATATATGCGTTCATGCGCTTTTCGTTTTGCGGGGTCTTGATATAAAATACACTATCAGTGTCACAATATAGGAAATTTTTGTAAACCTCGGTCAAGTCGTCGCCGTCGCCGTCCCCGTCGCCCGTGGCTTGTATCATATCATAGAGCGCGTGGCGGGCGTGGGCGGTCGTGTAAATGCCTAGAACGTAAGGCATAAAGCTATTGCGCGAATTATAGAATTTTTGAAGCGCTTTTTCTTCCTCTTCTTCGGTTCTCTTTACTTTACCCATTATCATATCTTCGGCGGTTATTCCTTCGTCTTCGTCTATTGTAAATTTGAAATTGTCCCGTAGAGGTGTTGTCGCGCTCATGCCGTAAATCGCATTTAACATATTTTTACTCTTGGCGTATAATTCGGGGTCTTTTTCTTTTAGTGTGCTTTTATTCTTGAAATATTCCATAACTACTCCCTTCAACCATTGCGGAAACTCGCCGCGCTCGTATATTAGCATATTCCCGACACGCAATGAACCATCGCGCCAAGTATATTGACGGCGGATAATATCAAAATCTAACTCGGTCACGACCATGCGCAAGCATGAAGAATATACAACTTTGCCGTTGACCTTCAACGGGTCTTTACACTCCAAGCACTTGCTAAATGGTATATATGGCGCGGTTACGCCCTTTTTTATATTTATGTCGCGCACTTCAAATACGAATATACAACATTGTGTATTTAGCAGTTCGTTTAGTTCTTCCATGCTTTCAACATCACCATACAACATAGGTTTGCCCGTCGGGGCGTAGTCCAAGAGCTGTCGGGCGGGGTATGACGATGTAAAGTCTTTATGTCCTAAATTGTCGCCTCGGATGGTTTTACCCGTAAACGGAAACGCGGCAATTGTTACGCCGCCCATAAATGCTTGTCTATGTAGCTTGTACTCGTCAAGTGTCAATTGCATTTTTAGAAATTCGTCGCGCCAATTCTCGCCGCGTGACGCTTCCAAACAATTTTTGCGCACAAATCCCGTGGACGTTATCGGGCATTTATAGGCGTAATCGTAACCCATGACACGGATGTAATTTTTAACGCCGTCCTCTTGGCTTGCCACATCCGAGAACATATAAAACCAGTCTTTTTTTGTTAGCCTACTATCTTGATAACGCACTTTCATATAATCAATTTCGCCAACGGCTTTGTCGTAAGTCTTGGCGTAGCTTTCGGAAAGTTTAGCAAGTGATAAATTTGTGAGTTTATAAGAACATATAAAACGAAACCCGAGCACGTCTATTTGCAAAATGCTATGGTTGTCAATTGCTAGTATGTCAATTTTCGGGTCGTAATCTCGCAAACTATGTTTTATATAACAATAGTCATATGATAAATTGTGCACGTATATGATAATTTTCTTTTTGTCGGTCAAATGGTAGTGCTCGGCTAGTTTATTTAGCAGGGCGATAAAATCCGAGACTTTACGCCCGTAAACATACATACTTTTTAGCTTTATAGCCCATTGATATACCCACCCACAGTCTAAATTTAGATGTGAAGTTTCCGTGTCAAAACATATGAAATCGCTTGCATATTTTTTTACTTGGTGGTTGCGTTGTATTTCCTTGAACGTAAGCACGGGCGGCTTGCATTCCTCAACAGTGTATGCGGTTATGCGTTCGCGCCCGTTCTTCGTTTTGACGTATGAATCAATCATTGTCATTTCTTCCTTGTGTTAACTTGCGTCTCGCGGTTTACTTCGGATAATGTAAGACCTAACTTGTCTTTATATGCACTCTTGAGCGTTTCCGCCTCTTTAATTGCGCGTGCTATCTCGGTCGGTGATAACTTATTTTCGGGTTTTAAATCCTTGTTTTTTCTCATGTACGCTTTAAACATTTTAACGGCTTTATCGTAATACATACGGTCTTTCATTTTATTAGGGTATTCTTCCCAAAACTCAAACCATTGCTCTTTTGTTATACCCGCGTCGCTTAGTTGATTGGATTTATTAGCGCCCTGCCAAACATCTTCGTAATACTTGCGTGCGCCCTTTGTGCCGCTTGTCTTTTGCGCTAGAAATTCGTCGAGCGTCTTATTTAATATTTCGCGCTCGGCGTAAGTGCCGCGCCCCGTTTCCGAGAATCTGCGCCCGCCGTTGCCCGTGCCGCGCTTTCCGAGAATTTCTAATTGCGCTTGCGCCGATAAATACGCGGGGCTTTTTATACCCGCTTTTTCGAGTTGGCGCATTCGCTCGTTTGCGGCTTTAGCCTTTAGTCGTAGTTCTTTATCGAAACCACGTAAGCCCGTTTGGGTTGCTTTTTCAATTCGCGCGGCTATCTGTTCTTTGCTCTTAGTGCGTCCAAGGTCGCGCAACTTGGTTTTTCCTTTTTGTGCCATATCTGCACCCCCTTTCGTACATTCTATTGTATGCGATTTTTCGCGCACTTGACACGGCTTTATAATAATTCTACAATATTCACAAATTCATTCCGCCTTTCTTGTGCATTTCCACCAAATATTGCGTCATTTGCGTTTTTCGCAAGTGGCGCAATACTTTTATCGTTAAACACCTAAAATCGAAATTAGACCCCCTAGAACGCTAAATTTAATGT
>JAEIGA010010015.1_pt1 | contig 14366 bp, 11 predicted proteins | sample 9270691 | NCBI WGS metagenome assembly JAEIGA01 (sample SAMN17057246, study PRJNA624740) | gut metagenome | biome: biome; isolation source: fecal sample | host: Bos grunniens | place: China: Xizang | collected 2019 | reverse complement strand
GACCCTAAAATACTTATTTTGGATGAGGCTACGGCGGCGGTAGATACCGAGACCGAGCGGAACATCCAGAATGCCTTGGAAAAGCTTTCAAAGGGCAGAACAACCTTGTCGATTGCGCATAGAATTTCAACCTTGAAAAATGCCGATAAGCTGATAGTAATTGAGAACGGCAGGATTGCCGAAAGCGGAACGCATAATGAACTTATTAAGACTAAAGGTATATATTATAAGCTGGTGCAAATACAAAATGAAGCACTAAAATTCCGCAGTATCGGCGGAGATTGAGAGGAGTAGGCATATGAGTGACAGTAATTTGAAAGCATTACACGAGGCCGCAGAAAAAGCACTCGAGGTGTTTAGGCTTACTCCCGAAAATACCGAGTTTTATAAGACTGAGGGCGGACTTCTGGCGGCTAAAATAAACGGTGAGGAAATTCCTTACGTTAATATCATTTGCTGCTTTCCGCTGAACGACCCTGAGAGGTTTTTGTCGGTCCGCTTGCCTGACGGTAAGCAGGAGGAGTTGGGTATGATCGAAAGCCTTGGCGATTTTGATGAGGCTACGGTCACACTTTTAAAGGAACAGCTGAGACTTAGGTATTATATGCCGAAAATCACCTATATTCAAAGCGTTAAAGAGGAGTACGGCTACACCTATTGGACGGTCGATACCGATTGCGGTAAAGCAAAATTTGCCAGCTCCTCGGGTTCGGCAGGTGCGGTTATCCGTCACGGCAAGGGTGTAATTATCAAGGATTCCAACGAAAACCGCTATTTGTTGGAGGATTTATCCAAGCTTACGCCTAAGGAATTAAAGAGGCTTGACCTCTATTTATAATAGGCTGACGAAAGGGAAAATATGGAGCTTAATTTACCGTTGCCGTCAGAATATTCTGAACGGCTAAAGGGCTTCACCGATGAAGTGCCGGTTTATTGCGTACATCCGGATATTGATATTTCGGGTCAGTTTACCGAAGACTTTTATGTCGGTGCAACCAAATCGTATTTGTTCAGCTTTAACGGCGAACATCACAATTTAATAAAGCTCTCGGATTGCGATGCTGTTCAGGTACGCAGTCAGGTTGACAGCGGTCTTTTTACCGTTACTATAAACGGTAAGGAGAGTATTTTTGCACGCTTTACCGCCAAAACCACTACACAGTTTGCTTGTCTTAGCCGCGGTGTCAATCTTTTTATAAAGGGACATACTGACCGTATTGTTGAAAACCATGACCGCGAAAAGCAATGTATGAAATGCGGCCGCGTGCTTAATGGTGCAGGTGTTTGTCCTAAATGCAATAAAAAGAGCCACAGTATTAATAGGGTGTTGGATATCTGCCGTCCGCATTGGCCCATGTTTTCGATTATTTTTGCCATAATGGGCTTTACTACTGCTTTAAATTTAGGTCAGCAGTTTGTATTGCGTTGGTTTGTTGACGGCTATCTTGAGGCAGGCAAGGGCACGCTTAAGAATATTGCAATTTTTATGGCGATATATAGCTCGGTTATATTTTTAGGATTTTTAGGTCAGTTGCTTAAAAGCTATATAAGCAATCGTTTGAGCCTGAGGGTAAGCTATATTCTACGTCATAAGCTCACCGCGCATTTACAAAAGCTTTCTATGTCGTTTTTGCATAGGCGAAGCACCGGTGAAATTATCAGCCGAATTATTGAAGATACCTATAGTGTAAGAGTGTTTTTTTCTAATAGCTTTTGCAATATGTTTCATCAGATTATCACCTTAATTGCGTTGGCGGTTTTGATGCTGATTCTTAACTGGAAGCTGGCGTTAGCGGCGTTTGTTTTTGCACCCTTTATAATTGCTTTTGCAAAAACCTTTTGGCCGCATATCCGTAAAATCTATCATAGGCAAAGACGTAAGGGCGATAAAATTCACAACAAGCTGCAGGATGTTTTGTCAGGTATAAGGATTGTTAAAACCTACGGTCGTGAAAAAAGCGAAATTGAAATTTTTAATGAGCTTAATGATGATTTTGCATCGGTTCAGCGTAAAAACGAGTTGTTTTTTGCAACGGTTTTCCCGGTACTGACTCTGCTTTTGGCGTTCGGTACATATTTAATTGTTTACTTGGGCGGCTTGGAAGTTTTGGACGGTAAAATGACAACGGGTGAACTGATGCAGTTTGTGTCCTATGCCGGTATGCTGTTGGGTCCTTTAAGCTGGATGTCATTTCTTCCTCGACAGATTGTTAATATGACAACAAGTCTTGATAGAATTTATGATATTTTAGAGGAAGTTCCTCAAATCAAAGGTAATGAGAGTGCCAAAAAACACAAAATAAATGGAGAGATTTCCTTTAAGAATGTGGTTTTCGGTTACTGCTCGCACGAAATCGTGCTTGACGGGGTAAGTATTGACGTTAAGCCGGGTGAAATGATTGGCTTGGTTGGTGCTTCAGGCACCGGAAAATCAACCTTTATCAATCTTTGTATGAGGCTTTATGATGTTGATGAGGGTGAAATTACGGTTGACGGAATTAATATTAAGGATTACGACCCTGCCGATTATCACAGTCAAATCGGCGTAGTTCTGCAGGAAACCTTCCTTTTTGCCGGCACAGTTTTGGATAATATTCGCTTTGCAAGACCTGATGCCTCGTTAGAGGAGGTTATAAAAGCCGCAAAGGTTGCCAATGCACACGAGTTTATTTGTAAGCTTTCCGACGGTTATAATACCTACATCGGTGAAAAGGGACATACGCTTTCGGGCGGTGAAAAACAGCGGATTGCTATAGCACGTGCTGTTTTGGGTGACCCGAAAATTTTGATTTTAGATGAGGCCACCTCGGCGCTTGATACCGAAAATGAGTATCAGATTCAAAGTGCTTTGGAGCGTTTGCGTCAGGGTAGAACAACCTTTGCCATTGCACATAGGCTCTCTACCCTTAAAAATGCCGACCGTATTGTCGTAATTGATGACCATAAGATTGCCGAGATTGGAACGCATAATGAGCTGCTTCGTAAAAAGGGTATTTATTACGGTCTTGTTATGGCTCAGCTTGAGATGAACAAAAGAAAATCAAAAGATTAGTATTTTAACGCCGACAGGTTGATAATGTCGGCGTTAAATTTTTTAAAAAAGTTTACAAAATTACTGTAAAATCAAAATAGTATCTGTTATAATGATTGTATACTGTATCGGGAGGTTTTGAAATGAAGTGTATTTTTAAAAAATGGGTTTCGGTTTTACTCTTGATAACTGTTATATCGGTGATATTTGGCGGTTGCAAGGGTAAGGAAGGTACTGTTTTTGAAAGTGACGGTTTTCAGTACAAGGTTTATTCCGACCATACCGAGATTATGTCGTATATAGGAAACGGCGGTGCCGTTACAGTACCTGAGTCCTTAAGGGACGAACCGGTTACGGTTGTCGGTGCAGGTGCCTTTAAAAACCGCCCGGATATAAAGTCCATAAAATTGCCTTCGTCGGTGAAAATAATCGGTGAAGAGGCGTTTAGCCGGTGCTCGGGGTTAACTGTGTTAGAAATACCGAAAGGTGTCGAAAGCTTAGAGGTTGGTGCCTTCAGCTTTTGTGCCGGTCTTAAAACGGTGAAATTCTCACCCACATTAAAGACTTTGGGAGAAAATTCATTCTATCAGTGCTTAAGTCTTGAAAGGGTTGAATTTTCAGAAGGTATTGCTTCAATCGAAAAAAATGCCTTTTATTCCTGTCAGGTTTTAAGCGGATTAAATTTACCCTCTACACTGACACAAATAGGTGAGGGTGCATTTGAAAAATGTGTTGCATTAACCGAGTTTTCGGCAGGTAACGGCTTAAAGGGAATAGGTGACAAAGCTTTTTCAGGCTGTACAAGGTTAAAGAAAATCACTCTTAATGATGGTCTTGAGACAGTGGGAGAATACGCATTCTACGGCACTGCCGTAACCGAAATAGTTTTTCCTGATTCGGTGACCTTATTAAAGGGCGCTATGACTCAGTGTACTGAGCTTACTACGGCTAAGCTGCCGAGCTCTTTAACGGTTATACCGAGGTATATGTTTGAGGGCTGCAAAAAGCTTAAGGCTTTAGAACTCCCTAAGGGAATTACAGGTATAGAGGAAAAGGCTTTCAGCGGTTGTGAGAGCTTGGAAATTAAGGCAATGCCTGAGGGACTCGTTACAATCGGGGATTATGCATTTGAGCAGTGTGTAAAGATTAATGAGTTTAATTTTACCGATTCTCTTTACGAAATCGGAAACGGTGCGTTTTCTTACTGTGTGAGTTTGAGTAAAATCGAGCTTGGCGAGTGCTTGAAGAGTATAGGTAAGCAGGCCTTTGAGAACTGCTGGAAGCTTAATTATATAACACTTCCTGCCTCGGTTGATACGGTGGGTGAAAACGCCTTTGATTCCTGTAAGTATTTGCATAAAATTACGGTTAAAAAGCCGGCCGGCTCTTTCGATACGTCGAATTGGGGTCTGGGCTTTAAGGTGAGCTTTAAGCCGGATGAGGGAAAATAGAGGTTTATGAATAAAAGGGATAAAAAAAGGCTTGGTATTCTGGCTTGCGAGCTTTTTGAAAGGGAATATACGGGTGCAGTTTGCTCGCTTGATTACAGCGAGGGTGATGCGTTTCAGCTGCTTATAGCCACTCGTCTTTCGGCACAGTGCACAGATGCCCGTGTCAATATGGTGACACCGGCATTGTTTAAGCGGTTTCCTGATGCGAAAAGCTTGGCTGATGCCGAAATCAGTGAGGTTGAAGAACTTATCAAAACCTGTGGACTTTACAAAACTAAGGCAGCGGATTTAGTCGGTATCGGCAAAATGATAACCGAAAACTATGATGGTAGGGTGCCCGACACGATAGAGGAGTTGATTAAGCTTCCGGGTGTCGGTCGAAAAACCGCTAATTTGGTTGTAGGTGACATTTACGGCAAGCCGGCTGTTGTTGCCGACACGCATTTTATACGGCTTTGCAATCGTCTGGGATTTGTCAAAACTGTTGACCCGTTAAAGGTTGAACGTGAAATGCGGGAAATTTTGCCCGGTGATAAATCAAACGGCTTTTGTCATAGGGCGGTATTGCATGGCAGAAAGGTTTGTACTGCACGTAAGGCTTATTGTGAAAATTGCTGCTTTAATGAGTTTTGCGAAAAGAAGCTGAATTATAAAAAATAATGATATAGGACGAATACATAATGAAGATTATACATTGTGCCGACCTGCATTTGGATTCTAAAATAGAGTCAAATTTACCCCCGGCAAAATCGCGTGAGCGTAAAAAGGAAATCATAATGGCGTTTTGTAAAATGGCCGATTTTGCAGTGAGTGTCAAGGCAACGGCCGTAATAATAGCAGGTGATTTGTTTGACACTGACCGTATGTTGCCTGCTACAAGGGATATTATTCTAGGTAAAATTAATGACTGTAAGGCAGTGGATTTCCTTTACCTTTGCGGTAACCACGATGCAGGAAAGGCTTTGGCTGAATACGATTTGCCTGAAAATTTAAAGCTTTTTTCGGATAATTGGAAAACCTATAGCTACGGCAGTGTAAATATTACCGGCGTAGAGCTGACCGAGGAAAACTGCCGTCATATTTATGGCGGACTTTCACTGTCTGAGGGTGTGTTTAATATTGTTACTATGCATGGCGAAATCGGTACTGCCTCGGGTGTTGATGCGGTCAATCGCTCAGAGCTTAATGATAAGGGCATAGACTATCTTGCACTCGGCCATTACCATTCGTTCAACTCGGGTAGCTTGGGTAAAAACGGTGTTTGGGCTTACGCGGGCTGTCTTGAGGGGCGTGGCTTTGACGAGTGCGGTGACAAGGGCTTTATTGAACTTGATATTGCCGAGGATTTGAGCTTTAGCTATGAATTTCACAAAAACTCTATCAGGGATATTGTTGAGATTGAGTGTGATGTTTCCGGTTTACAGGACACCTCCGATATGTTAAAGCTTATCGACCGTAATACTTTGAGCATTGACCGTAATGCAATGCTGAAAGTGACATTAAAGGGCGGTCTTTTGGCGGAGGTTATCAAGGATCTTGAATATTTAAAAAAGCACTTGAATGAGAGATTTTGGTTTGCAAAAATAAAGGATAAAACCTATATCGATATATTGCCTGAAAATTATATGAATGACATTTCTTTAAAGGGCGAGTTTATACGGCTTGTAATGGCGTCCGAGCTATCCGAGGAGAGAAAATCCCGCGTTATTGAATGCGGACTTTCGGCTCTCGGCGGTCAGGAGGTGCAGTGATGAGGCTGTTAGCATTAAAAATTGATAATTTCGGAACACTTAAGGACTTTAAGCTTATATTTTCGGATAAGCTTACCGTTATAAATGAGCAAAACGGTTTCGGTAAAACCACACTGGCACTGTTTTTGAAGTCAATGTTCTACGGTCTGCCAAAAACCACAAAGAAAAAGGTTGCCGAAAATACAAGGCTCAGGCTGACACCTTGGCAGGGAGGACTTTTCGGCGGAAGCTTGGATTTTGAAGTCAGCGGTAAAAAATATCGAATTGAGCGTTATTTTTCAGATAAATCAGGTGACACCTTTAAGCTTTTTGACTTGGACTTGGGCAAAATTTCGACCGATTACACTGAAAATATCGGTGTTGAGCTTTTCTCGATTGATGCCGAAAGCTTTGAGCGAAGTGTTTATGTTCCGCAAACCTTGGACGAGGTTTCGATGAATTTAAGTCTTAATGCCAAGCTGACGGGCTTGGTTGAAAACAGTGATGATTTAGGCTATTTTGATAAGGCATACGAAAAAATTGAAAAAAGAGCTAAGGAATATAAGGCTTTAAGGGGCAACAAGGGTATTTTAAACGACCTTGAAAAGGAATCTGAGGATTTACAAAGGCTTATTAAGGATTCAAAGGCCAATGAGGAAAATCTTGACCGAGTTACCGAGGAAATTAAGGCTTTACGTTTAAGGCTTGCCGATTTAGAGGCTAAAAAGGCTGAGGTACGCAAAAAAATCACTTTGGCCTCTGATTATGCAGCTTTGGCTGAGCAGAAAAAGAGCCGAGAGGCACTTATTATGGAAATCGACAGTCTGCAAAGTCGGCTGCAGGAAATAATTAAAAGGTATCCCATCGGTCTTCCGACCGAGGAACAAATTAATGAGGCTTTTGAGAGAGAAAGGCTGTTAAGCCAAACCGAGGCTGAGCTTAAAATACTTAAGGAGGATGTGTTTGACGGCAAGGAGTTGTCAGATTTAAAAACCTTCTTTGACGGCAGACCGACCGATTCTAATGAGCTGTCAGCCTTAAAGCAAAAGGCACAAAGGCTTAGCGCTTTAAGGATAAAGCGGGAGAGTATACTGCCTCAGCTTGAGTCGGCGGCTATACAAAATAACGGCACAAGTAAGGGTATAAAGCTTTCGCTGGCTATGGCAGTATTGCTTTTGGCAATCGGCGGTTTTGTCACCGGTTTCAATGTTGCAGTGGGTGTTATTTTGCTTGTCTTGGGAGTTTTAGGCGTCGGTTTTGGAGGATTTTTATACCTTAAAAATCAAATTGCCGGTGGGACAAAAGCCGCTTCTAATGAGGCTATTGTGTACGAGGCGCAGGAACTTGATGTTGAATGTGACCGACTTTCAAGCGAGCTTACGGCATTTGTTGAAAAATATATGCCGGTGACTGAGCTTGAGCGTGATATTGATGTTATTTTGGAAAAGCATAAGGAAAGCTTACGCTTGATTAAAGAGAAAAGTGAGCTTGAAAATAAAATTTCCGCACGTCAAAGCCGTTTTTCAGAGTGTCGAGCCGAGCAGGAGACTTTCTTTAAGGCATACGGCGGATATACCGACGGCGGTGTTGCCGAGGTGCTGCAGGATGTGAAAAACGCAAAGGCTAAGGAGCTTGAAATAAAACAAAAATCCGAACGCCTAAAGGCATTGCCTGAGGTTGATTTTGAATCCGGTTTGGCTTTAGAACTTGACCGTGAGGGTCTGCTTTTAAGCGAGCAATCCTTAAACCGTGAGCTTGATGCCGTTCAAAATGAAATCACCTCAAAGCTATCGCTTGAGGGCAAGCTTTCAAATAGCTGTGAGCTTTTGGCTCAATATGAGGAGCAATTGGAAAGTGTTACAGCAGAGCTTGCCGAGAAAAAGGAGCATTATGAGGTGCTTAAAACCACTGCCGAGCTTTTAAGTAAAGCAAGGGAAAATCTTTCAACCAGATACCTTGACCGTATGGCGCAAGGCTTTTCGTACTACTGCGATACATTAAACGGTGAGGCTCAAAGGTCTATCGTATCGCCTGAGCTATCAGTATCGGTTGAGGCTTGCGGTGGCTCCAAGGAGCAGGCATATTTCAGTGCCGGAATCAAAGATGTGATGAATATTGCGATGCATTTGTCGTTGGCTGATGCATTGTTTGAAAATGAGTCACCCATCCTTATATTGGACGACCCGTTTGTGAATTTGGATGACAGACGTTTGAAAAATGCACTTTCAATGCTAAAGCTTTTGGCAGAAAAGCGGCAGATAATTTATTTGACCTGTCACAGCAGCCGTAACTTATAATTATAATTAAAGCCGAGTTAAATTAACTTCTAGTTAATTTAACTCGGCTTCTTTATTTTATTTGTTTTCAAATGTAGTTTTTTCAATTATATACCTTGGGCGGTTTTTTGTTTCGAGATAGATTTTACCGATATATTTACCGATAACACCGATTGCCGAAAGCTGTAAGCCGCCTAAAACCCAAATTGAAGCCATAAGGCTTGTCCAACCTACGGTGGTATTGTTTAAGAAGTGCTGAACTAATGCATAAATAAGAATAGCAGCGCCGAATAACGACAGTAAAACACCTAAGCGAATGATAATGTTTATTGGCTTTATGCTTAAAGAGGTAATACCCTCAAAGGCAAAGCTGAGCATTTTCTTAAACGGGTATTTTGATTTCCCTGCAAACCGTTCCTTGCGTTCGTAGTAAACTATGTCAGATGGAAAGCCTATCATCGGTATAATTCCGCGTAAGAACAGGTTGACCTCATTAAAATTCTCCAAGGCATTCAAGGCACGTCGGCTTAAAAGACGGTAATCGGCGTGGTTGTAAACTGTTTCGGCGCCTAAAAGCTTTAACAATTTATAGAAGCCTTGAGCGGTGACCCTTTTAAAAATAGAGTCCTTCTTTCGGCAAGAGCGCACACCGTAAACAACATCGTTACCTTTTTTATAGCTATCAAGCATTTTGTCAATGGCGTCAATATCGTCCTGCAGGTCGGCATCCATTGAAATCACGGCATCAAAGTTGTCCTTCACTGTCATAAGACCTGCCAAAAGGGCGTTTTGATGTCCGCGGTTACGGCTTAATTTTATACCCTCAATATAATTGTGCTTTTCACAAAGCTCAGTTATGATTTCCCAGGTTTTATCGCTAGAGCCGTCATCGGTAAAGACGATTTTACTGTCACCGGAAATTGCACCAAGTTTAACCAGTGCATCATATTTAGCATTCATCACCTTGGCGGTTTCTTTTAAAACCTCCTGCTCGTTATAGCAGGGAATTACGGTACAAAGCTTCATATTGGCTTCCTTTCACATAGTATATACTTAGTATATTTTTAAAACCTCGGTTTGTCAAGGCTTTTAAAACGACGGTTTGATTTTTGAAAATATTATTTACCTTGCATAATTTATATAAATATAACAAAAATAAATCAAACGAAACTGAAAGGAATATATTAATGAAGGATAAAATATTCGGTGTTTTACAGCGTGTAGGACGTTCGTTTATGCTCCCGATTGCACTGCTTCCTATTGCAGGACTGTTTTTGGGAATCGGAAGCTCATTTACCAATCCTACAACCATTGCAACTTACGGTCTCGGTAAAATTATTTACGAGGGCGGACTTTTATATTCGATACTCGAAATAATGAGTAAAACCGGCAGTGTTGTTTTTGATAATCTGGCACTGCTTTTTGCAATAGGTGTTGCTATCGGTATGGCTAAAAGGGAAAAGGAGGTTGCAGCTCTTTCGAGTGCAATCGCGTTCCTTATAATGAATACCGCAATCAGTGCTTTAATCAATATTAACGGCGGTGTAGAGTCGTTGGCACCCAATACAACTGCCTCGGTGCTTGGAATTACTACGCTTCAGATGGGTGTTTTCGGCGGTATTATAGTAGGTCTCGGCGTTGCCGCACTGCATAACCGATTTTATAAAATTCAGCTTCCGACCGTACTGTCGTTTTTCGGCGGAACGAGATTTGTGCCCATTATTTCAAGCGTAGTCTTTTTGCTCGTGGGTGTGGTAATGTTCTTTGCCTGGCCGATTGTTCAAAGCGGAATCGCCTCCTTGGGACGTCTTGTGCTGAAATCAGGCTACGCCGGAACCTGGATTTATGGCATAATTGAAAGAGCTCTTATTCCGTTCGGTCTTCACCACGTGTTTTATATGCCGTTCTGGCAAACCGAGCTTGGCGGTTCAATGGTTATCGACGGTGTTACGGTTTTGGGAGCACAAAACATCTTCTTTGCCGAGTTGGCTTCAAAATCCACCGAGGTGTTCTCGGTTTCGGCAACAAGATTTATGTCGGGTAAATTCCCGTTTATGATTTTCGGACTTCCTGCGGCGGCATTGGCAATGTATAAAACCGCACGTTTTGACAAGAAACAAAAGGTTGGCGGCCTACTGCTATCGGCGGCACTGACCTCAATGCTTACCGGTATCACCGAGCCAATTGAGTTTACCTTCTTGTTTGTTGCGCCTTTGATTTATGGTGTGCACTGTGTCTTGGCGGGACTTTCTTATATGCTTATGCACATCTTAAACGTCGGTGTCGGAATGACTTTTTCGGGAGGCATAATCGACCTTACGCTTTTCGGTATTTTGCAGGGCAACAGAAAGACTAATTGGATTTGGATTGTAATTGTAGGTCTGATATATGCGGTTGTATATTACTTCCTTTTTATGTTTTTGATTAAGAAGCTTAACTTAAAAACTCCCGGACGAGAGTCCGATGACGAGGAAACCAAGCTTTATACAAGAAAGGATGTGGAGGCTCGGAAGCAGTCAGGAAAGTCATCAAGCGACATTACAAGCGCATTGATTTTAAAGGGCTTGGGCGAAAAGCAGAACATTACCGATTTGGATTGCTGCGCAACCCGTTTAAGGGTCACCGTTAAGGATGAGAGCAAGGTTTCAAGGGCACTTTTGAACCAAAGCGGTGCCAGCGGTGTTATTATAAAGGGTAACGGTATTCAGGTCGTTTACGGACCTAAGGTTTCGGTTATAAAGTCGCATTTAGAGGACTTTTTGGAGTCACCTAAGGCAGAAAGACTTGACGAAATATTAAGCGGTGATACCGAGACAGCCCCTTCGACCGATGAGGTCAAAAGTTCCCCAGGCGGCAAGCAGGTGGTACTGTTCGCTCCCGTTAAAGGTTTTGCAGTCCCGCTTGAAAAAATTAAAGATGAGGCCTTTTCAAAACGGATTTTGGGTGAAGGTGCCGCAATTGAACCTTCAGAAGGCCGGCTTTATGCACCTTGCGATGCAACGGTTGATTCAGTGTTTGATACAAAGCACGCGGTTAACCTCTTGACGGACGACGGCCTGGAAATATTACTGCACATCGGTATCGACACTGTAAAATTAGACGGAAAACACTTTGAAGCACACGTCAAAAACGGTCAAAGAGTAAAAAAGGGAGACCTTTTGATTACCTTTGATATAGAAAAAATCAAGGGCGCAGGCTACGATACGACAACGCCTATGGTGATTTGCAACCCTGAAATCACCGAGTCGGTTTTAGGTTTTAAATACGGTGAGATATCAGCAGGTGACGAGTTTTTCAGTGTAAAAATTTAAAAAGGAGTAGTTTTATGAAGCAGTTTGAGTATACAATCCGTGATGAAATAGGTATCCACGCAAGGCCGGCAGGCTGGCTTGCCAAAAAGGCTAAGGAATATTCGAGCACAATTACCGTTACAAAGGGAGAAAAAAGTGCTGTGGCTACCAAGCTTATTGCACTTATGGGAATGGGTATTAAATGCGGTGACACTGTAACCGTCACGGTAGACGGAGCCGACGAAACAGAAGCTTTTGCCGATATAAAAAGTTTCTTTGAAAGTAATTTGTAAAATAATAATGCCGGCAAAGATTATACTTTGCCGGCGGTAATCGGTGTACGGTACATAAATTTTAAGGGAAGTGGAGTTATGATTATCATTAAGGGTAAGGGTGTTTTCTCAGCAGTCGGTATCGGCAAAATTCTTTTTATAACTAAAAGGGATACCGAAATAAAGCACAAAAAATCAGAAAATTTTGAGCTGGAAAGAACTCGCTTCAAGGAAGCTAAGGCTTCGGCTTTAAAACAGTTGGCTGAGCTTTACGAAAAGGCACTCAAGGAGGTGGGCGAGGAGCACGCCGAGATTTTTGAAATTCATCAGATGCTTTTGGAGGATGAGGATTACAATGCCTCGGTAAATGAGCTGATTGAGTTGGCACAGTTCACTGCAGAATATGCGGTACGCTTAGCCTCGGATAGATTTGCCGCAATGTTTTCCTCAATGGATGACGAATATATGAAGGCGAGAGCCTCAGATATAAAGGATGTTTCAGACAGGATAATTGACAATCTTTTAGGAAGAGTATCTAAGCTGGAGGATACCGACGGCAGGTATATTATCTTTGCCGACGATTTAACACCGAGTGAAACCGTAATGCTTGATAAGAGAAAGGTGTTAGGCTTTGTCACACGCTTCGGCTCGAGCAATTCTCACACCTCGATTTTGGCCAGGAATATGAATATTCCTGCCGTTATCGGTGCTGAGGGAATAGATGAAGCTATGAACGGTAAAACGGCGGCGGTCAACGGCTTTACAGGTACGGTTTATATTGACCCTGACCAAGAAACACTTAAAATGATATCTGAGCTTGCCGAAGCCATTAACAAAAAGAAACAGCTGCTGGAGGATTTAAGGGGCAAGGAAAATGTGACGCTTGACGGCACCAAAATAAAGCTGTACGCCAATATCGGCAGTCCGGAGGATGTTGAATCGGTATTGAAAAACGATGCCGACGGCATAGGTCTTTTCAGAAGTGAATTTCTTTATCTCGAAAGCGACGACTTCCCAAGTGAGGAAACGCAGTTCAATGCCTATAAAAAGGTGCTTGAAAGTATGGGTACAAAAAAGGTGATAATCCGTACTATGGATATCGGTGCCGATAAGCAGATAGACTATTTCGGTCTTTCAAAAGAGGAAAACCCTGCATTGGGATTCAGGGCTATAAGAATTTGCTTAGCTTATCCTGAAATTTTCCGTACTCAGCTAAGGGCATTGCTCAGAGCCTCGGTTTACGGCAATCTCGGTATTATGTTTCCTATGATTACGACGTTTGACGAAATTTTGGAAATCAAGGGCATTGTAAATGATGTTAAGTCAGCACTTTACTCAGAGGGCATTGCTTATTCTGACAGTATAGAGTATGGAATTATGATAGAGACGCCTGCGGCCGCAATTATGAGTGACGTTTTAGTTCCCGAGGTGGATTTTTTCAGCGTCGGAACAAATGACCTGATACAGTATACCTTAGCGGCAGACAGGCAAAATCCAAAGCTGGAGAGCTTTTGCGACACTCATTATGAGGCGGTATTAAGGCTGATTGAGTATGCGACCAGTTGCGCGCACAAATACGGTAAATGGATAGGAATTTGCGGTGAATTGGGTGCCGACACAAGACTTACCGAGCGTTGGCTGAAAATGGGGATAGACGAGCTTTCGGTTTCACCGGCGTTTGTTCTGACAGTCCGTGATAAGATAAGAAAAATTAATTTGAAGCACTGAAATATTTCTTCACTAAACTGTACCGCTTTGGCATATGCCAAAGCGGTACAGTTTAATATTTGAATTATCATAAATAATTTATTTCCGGCATACAATTAACTAATTGAGGAGTTGATTGTATGAGGAGTAACGTCAGTGTGAGAGCAATGGAGCTGGGTGAGTACATAGCTGAAACCAACGCTACTGTAAGGGCTTGTGCCAAGCAGTTCAAAATATCCAAATCAACGGTACATAAGGATGTGACTGAAAGGCTACGCAGAGCCGACCCGGAATTATGGGGCAGGGTCAAGGTGGTTTTGGAGCACAACAAGGAGGAGCGACACATTCGTGGAGGGCTTGCTACAAGGCGGAAGTACAAGGGAATATAGCTTGAAATAAATTAAAGCCCGAGCAGTGCGTTTTGTTACGCTGCCCGGGCTTTGGATTTAGTTGTCAAATGCTGTGGCTATAATTTTCTCGGCTAATTTTGCACCTGTCATAATACATTCGTCGCAGGTTTTTAAAGGCTTGCCGGTGTCGCAGCCCTTGATTTCATAGCAACTGCAGGAGCCGATTTCCTTTTCAAATGCCTCACATATTTCGTGACAT
>JAEIGA010010014.1_pt1 | contig 14367 bp, 10 predicted proteins | sample 9270691 | NCBI WGS metagenome assembly JAEIGA01 (sample SAMN17057246, study PRJNA624740) | gut metagenome | biome: biome; isolation source: fecal sample | host: Bos grunniens | place: China: Xizang | collected 2019 | reverse complement strand
TTTGTGTTATTATTATAGTGTATATATAGTAGGAGAGAATAGTGAAAGAATATGTTGTTATAAAATTTCAATTAAACGTATTAGTCTTTAATTTTAGAACTATTGATAAAGAGGAAAAATCTTTTGTTAATAGTAATAATATATTTAAAGATTCTCTTTATTATGATTTGAAATATTTTAAGAAAAATTTTGAGAAAATAGTAGGTTTTATAAAAGGGAAATATCCTAATATTAATTTAGTTAGAGTTTTAAGATTAGTCACTTTTAAATATATTGCTAATATTATTAATGAATTAAATATTCAATGCTTGATTTTTGATTTTTTGTCTACTATTGATGCAACTGATTATGATTTATTTTTACAATGTAGTAGTTTAAAAGAAATACATTGTTATTTTATGTCTTCTGATTATATATATAAATTTAAAGAGAAGAATATAGAGGTACATATTAGTAGCGATAAAGTTATATCTGAAAAGTTTTTAGAATTACATGATACTGATAGTAAAGATTCTTTATATTATAAGAAAGTTATTAATATTGATGAGGAATATCCTTTATTGATTGAAGATTTAAAAGAGTTTTTAAAAATTAATTATAAATTAAGAGCTATTCATATTAGAGTTTATTCTAAAGAATTAATTAGTTCTATTGTTGATTTAGTTAAAAAAGATGAGTCTAGAAATGTAGTTATATTTTTACATCAAGAAAATGATAAAGGTAATTTTATAGTTAATAATTTTAAATGGTTAAAGGAATTAAGTGAAAAGTGTAAGGAAGATTATACTTGTGAGTTTAGAATAATATATTCAAATGCATTTTTAGGAAAGAATTTATTTAAACAATTAACATTTAATAATTTAAAGTTAATACTTATATTATGTATTTATATTTCAGCAGTTACTCTTGTTATTATGAAGTCATATGAGTATGTTGAAAAGATGAGTATTGCTTCTTTAAATAGTGAATTATTAAATAATCAAATTAGTGAAGATAATGAGGAAGTTCCAGAGGAAGATGAATTTGAGGAAACTCTTAGTGATTCAGAGGTGGAGATGGAAGAGGAAATTCCAAAAGAAGTTATTAAGAGTAAATATACTTTTGAAAATTCATTTAAGAAATTATTATCTATTAATAAAGAAACAGTTGCTTATTTAACTGTTAAAAATACTAATATAGCTTATCCAGTTGTACAACATAGTGATAATAGTTATTACTTAGGAAGAGATTTCTATAAAAAGAAAACTGTTATGGGATGGATATATATGGATTATAGAAATAATCCAAAAGAGTTTGATGATAATACAATTATATATGGTCATAATATGAAAAATGGTACTATGTTTGGTTCATTAAAGAAAGCTTATGAAAAGTCTTGGAGAAATAATGAAGAGAATTTAATAATAAGTTTAGATTTACCAATAGGTAATTATAAATTTAGGATATTCTCAATATATAAAGTTGATTATACAACTGATTATTTAGTTACTAAGTTTAGTAGTAATAATTCTAAGGAAGAATTTATAAAAATGATTACTAAGAGAAGTGTATTTAATAGTGGTGTTAATGTTGGGATTGATGACAAAATATTAACTTTATCTACATGTACTGGAAGTAATAATAGAAGATTAGTTGTACATGCTGTATTAATAAAAGAAGGAGATGAAGGATGAAAAAATTAATATTATTTATTTTATTATGTTTACCTGTATTTATTAATGCTGCATGTGATAGAGAGCTACATCAAACATATGCAGAATATGCTAAGGATATATCTTATGATACTAATTATAGTGTTAGTCAGAGTAAATTTACTGTTACATTATATAATGTCATTAGTGAGATGAATGTTAGATATAATGGTAGAAAATTAAATATTTCTAATAATGAAATTGTTATTGGAAACATAAGTGAAGGAACATTTATGGAAATATCTATATATGGTAATGATGGTTGTTCTGATCCAGTTAGAACAATAACTATTACTCAGCCATACTATAATAGATTTTTTGGAACATCTATTTGTAATGGGTATGAGGATAAAATAACTTATTGTTCTCATAAATTTACAGATGATGTAGTTACTGAAAAATTAATTAAAACAGCTATTGAAAACTATGAACATGTTTTAGAAATTCCTGAAGAAGAACCTGAAGAACCTCCATTAACTAGATTTCAAGTTATAAGTAGATTTGCTACAAAATGGGGGGTTAGAATTATGTTAGTATTGATAACTGCATTTTTAACTAATCTTTATTTTAATGATAAATATATTAAGATTAAACATAAATTATAATTTTAGAAAGGAAAATAAGTATGAAGAAAAAAATATTATTAATTTTATTGATGACTGTTATGTTTGGTTTTAGTATAAAAGTTGATGCAGCTTGTTTTGATAAAGAATTAACTGAATGGGCAGTAAATTCAAGTGTTAAATTTATTAATTTTGATAAATATTTAATAGATGAAGAATCTGGAAAAGAAATTGTTGAGTTAGGATATGATTATTCTTATATATTAACTCTTTCAAATATGAGAGATGATGTTGTGTTAAAAGCAACTACTAAATCAGGAAGGAAATTAGAGAGTTTTTATATTCCAGGACATAAAGTATATGGTTTACCTGATTATAATCCAAAATATGGAGCTGAATATAGAATAGTTGTATATGGTGGTGAAAAGAGTGCTTGTCCTAATGAAATATTAAAGACTTTAGATTATAAAGTAGAACAATTTAATTTTTATCATATGACTGAAGATTGTGAAAAATATTCAGAAGCTGATATTTGTAAAATGTATAAAGATACTTCTGATATGACATATAAAGAATTTAAAAAAGAAATTGAAGAATATAAAGATAGACTTGGAAATGAAAATGATAATTTATTTACTAAGATTATGAAGTTTTTTGCTAACTATGGAATATTTATATTTGTACCAATTATTTTCTTGGTATTAATGTATATGGTTAAATTAGGAAAAACAAAAGTAAATGAAAGGAAGAAGAAGTAATATGAAAAAGAAATTAATTTTATTATTAGTATTTGTTACTTCTTTTGTTTCAATTACTAATGTTAAAGCTGATTATAGTGATGGATGTGATCATGCTAAAGTATATACTGATACATATTATAATGAAACTGAATGGGATGTATGGGTAAATGTATGTGATCCTGAATATACTGGACAAGGTTTTTCAGTTTGTTTAGAAGATAAAGAAGCTGCTAAAAATTGGTGTAAGCATGAATATCGTAAGAAAACTTATAAAGGAAGTTATCATTTAGTTTCTTCTGGTAAATGTAGTGAACAATCTGTTTGTTATTGTAATACATTTAATGTAAGTTGTAAGTTATCTAATTGGTGTACAAGTTATTATTTAACTACAGATGTTGATGGTGATGGTGTATATGATGAAGCTGATGGAGATGTAAAAGGAAATTGTAAAACTTGGAGATATTCTTCTTCTTATGGTAGTGCTAAAGTAACAGTTGATGGTAAGGATACTGGTGCTTGTGCTGATGAGAATACTAAGCCAACAAATGATGCAGCTGTTGCTGCTTGTGAAGCTGCATATCCAGAACGTACTGTTACCAGTGCTACAGTTGGTACTATTGCAAAAACTGCATATCAAGTAACTTATCCAATGTATATTTGTAAATCACAAAAATATTTAGTTAAAAATATGCGTGAAGCTAAATATTATATTAAAAATAATAAGGGCGAAAATATAGATGTATATTGTATTAATCCTGAGCATGAAGCACCAAATGATGTAACTGGTGCTAATGAAATTCCAATTGAAGTAAGTAGTTGTGAAAATAGTTTTAGTACTCCTGACTGTGGTTATGCAAATATCATGATTGAAGGATATTATAGAAAAAATATTAAAAATAATAATAAATATAGTTATGCTGTTATTGGAGCAGCTATGAGACTTTGGGGAGCACATGTAGGTGCTGCTGGATATAATGATACTGGTATAGCTGATGAAGATGATAATACTGAACCACCTGAAATTGATGTTACTAAAGATGATGATAATGGTGATTGGTTAAAATTTGTTCCAGATAGTAAAAGTGGTAAATACGTAAATGTATTTAAAGAAACTTCAAAATTTATGTTAGAAAATGCTACAGCATCAGGTTATAGACCTGGACTTAAAGATATATATGAAGTTAGTACTGGTGTTGATATGCCTATGAACATACATGCTATAACATGTGATGAAAAAAATATGGGAGTGTTCTGTGGTACTGGTGTTCAACATAGTGATTATTTATATTCATTATCTTTATTTGTAAACACAGTTCAAGGAAATCCGGATTTACAAGCTCATTATGATGAAATTCTTAAATCGGAAAATCCTAATTATGTTGCATCTAATGATCCTACTGGAGCTGCTGCAGAAATTTTGACAGATAAGAAAATAAAAATCACATATACATTAAAAAGAAATGTAGAAATTGATTGTAATACACTTGATGATTCAACAGCAAATGATTTAGGTTGTACTTTTGAACAAAAGGTTGTTATTAAAGACAATACTGGAAAAACTATTTATGAGGGTACTCATGGACAATATGATTATTGTAAAAAGAATTATTGTTATACAACTGTTGAAATTGACAAGGGTAAAATTACTTGTGATATAGTTGAAACTATTAAGGTTATTGCTCGTAAATATCAATCTTGTGAAGATAATACTAAGAAATATGTTTCTTGTAGTTCTAGTCCAGAAAACCCAACACAAATTATGTTTGGATTTGATCCGAGTTCAAACTGTAGTGATAGAGATGAAGAAGAGCGAGAAATAATTACTGATATTTTAAATTGTACAGCTTGTAACGATGCGGCTACAGTAGTGGCTCCTAATTGTGATGCTAATTCTAATAATGAAAAATATGTAGAACGTTCAGCAAGTGATCCATCGCTTAACTGTATTATGCATAAATCATCATTAACAGATAAAACTAATCAAAAAGGTAAACGTTATTATGATTATAGTCATTTATTTGGTGTAAATACTAATATTTGTAAAGTTTATTGTAGTGATAAGGTTACATATTATATGGCCCCTAAAAAAGATGTTTATTCAGCATTACAATTAAAATATGATATTGAAAGAGAAGTATTCCCAGGTAGAGCAGATGCTGAAAGAAGTTCTCATGCTTTAACTTCAATAGTAAAAGTTCAAAGAGATTGTGCTTCTCAAATATTCTATGATAATATTCCATTTGATTATAATAAAGATTGGGAACTTGCATATGGCGTTCCTCCTAAAGATAAAAATGGTGATCAAATTGTTGTTAATAATTGGAAAGAATTATTTGATGCTGTTCGCGATAAATCTAGTACAAGTCAAGCTCATAAAGAAAATATTTTAACTTCTTTAATTTATGATTTATATAGTTGTAATTTCTTTAGTGATGCTAAAATTAAAGAATTAACAAAAGTAGGTAATAAGAATATTATTGGAAAACCTAGTGATTCTAAAAATGCTTATTCAGTTGCAATTGATTTATTAAATAATACTGCTTCATATTGTAATGATAAAGATTGTGTTAAAGGTTCTATTACTTATGAAGGTGGAGCTCAATATGTATCTCCTCAAGAAGCATATTTATATACTGGACAAAACGGTAAAGACCCAGCTTTATCTACAGAAGAAAGTATGTTTAATGGTTTAAATGTTAAATATTGTAATAAAGGTGAGTGTTTTAGAGGCAAAGTAGGTGAAAATTTTCCTGAAGATTATAGTGCTGCTCATACTAGTTATGGTACTGAAAAAGTAAAATGGAATAATAGTACTAATGTAACTGTTCCAACAAATGATTATGCTATATTCTCATATACAATGGAAGCTGACTTATATAATTCAACTAGATATCAAATTGAAGAATATACAGGAAATGTTAGTGTAGTTAAAGATAATAAATATAATGATAAATTATTAACATTAGATAAATATTTATATCCAATTGCACAATCAGTTCAAAATAGATGTCTATTAAATAATGATACAAGTAGTCCTAATTATGGTTTATATGTTTGTGATGTTAATTATGATATTAGAATTCCTGTTATTTCATCATATAATAAATTAACTGATTTTGAAAAAAATCAAAATAAAATTGCATTTTATAGAAATCAAAATAGTGATGATTTGCTTGATAAATTAGATACTGCTTCTAAGTATTCATGTGTATATACTGTAAATGATAAAACTGTAAAAGGTGATTCTGGATTTATATTTAGAAATATTGATTTAAATAATCCAGTACCACATGAGAGAAACGGAAGCAATTGGGATGCAACTAATAATGGAGATTTTGATTACTCTACATATATTGGAGAAGTTATTTCAGAAATTAAACAATCAGGAGAAGATAATTTATATGGTAGCGATTATTATTTAGAATATAGTTATGAATTAACTCCTGAAACAATTGAAGAGATTAGAAGATATAATGAAACTCATAATTATTATGAAAAAGTAATTCCTGGTTCTTGTAGAATTGATAATGAAAAGAATTTTGATTGTAAGAGTTATTTCTTAAGAGACTTACATGATGATTTAAATTCATTTAATATAAAAATTTATAAAGATGATGGTAAGAGTCAATTTACAATAGATAAGGAAAAAGCAGAGCAAGGAGGTAATTAATAATGAAAGAATCGTCATGGGGATATGGTATTATTTCGTTAGGACTAGTTATTCTTGCTGTAATTATGTTAACTCAAAGGATTTCAACAACTAGTGAAGAAGATTTTTACTTAGGTAGAGAAGTTCTTAGTTCATCAATGATAGATGCTGTAGATTTAGCTACTTTTAGAAATACTGGAGAGCTTGTTATGATAGAGGAAAAATTTGTTGAAATTTTTCTTAGAAGATTTGCTGAGAGTGTTTCTGGTACTAAATCTTACAAAGTAGATTTTCATGATATTAGAGAATATCCACCAAAAGCTTCAGTTAGAATTAGAACAGGAAGTGGTAGTACTTCTGTTGGTTCTGATTCATTTGAAGTAAGTGTTGATACATTATTAAGTGGTGTATTAGAGACTGTTGTTGAAAGAAATGAATTTATGGATGCATCAGCTGGTCTTTACTGGTAATTTAAAAGAGAAGAAAATCTTCTCTTTTTTTATATATTCAAATTAATTTATTTATGTTATAATTTTATTGAATACGATGATAGAGGGTGTAATATGAAGAAAAATATAGTTTCATTTTTATTAGTTCTTGTTGTGTTTTGTGCATTTAATATTAAAGTAGATGCACTCTGCTATGATGAAGAATTAAATAATTGGGCAATTAATACTAAAATTAAAAGAATAGATTTTGATAAGTATTTAATCGATGAAGAAACAGGAAAAGAAATTAGAGAATTAGGATGGGATTATTCATATATTCTTACTTTAGATAATATTAGAGATGATGTTATCATGAAAGCTACTAATAATTATGAAGAAAGTCTTGAAGGAAAATATGTACCGGGTCATAAAGTATATGGAATAGTTAATTATACAGCTCCAGATACTATTAGGTATGATATTACTGTTCTTGGTGGAGAAAATAGTGCTTGTCCAAATGAAGTATTAAAAACATTTGTATATGAGTTAGAGCCATTTAATTATTATCATATGACTGAATTATGTGAAAATTATCCAGAGGCTCCTTTATGTTCAATTTATAAGGATACTTCAGAATTAACTCATGAAGATTTTGAAAATGAAATGGAAGAATATATTGAAAAAGTTGAAGGACCTAAGGGTGATCCATGGTATGTTGTTATATTTAATATATTTAAAGATTATTTAATATATGTACTTGTTCCATTTGTATTAATAGCAGCGTTCTATACTTTAAAAATAGAAAAAGTTAAACGTGAAGAAAGGGATAAATAATATGAAGAAGTTTTTAAAATTAGTTACTATTGTTTTTATCTCTTTTGTATTTGTATTTAATGTAAATGCTGCTGGTGTATGTGATACTAGTTCTCAAAATGTAAAAGAAATAAAGGTTGTTAATCCATATGAACCAACAGGATGGGATGCTTGGGCATATATTTGTAAGTATCATAATTGTAGAGATGAATATACTGCTTGTGGTATGGATTTTGATGGAGCTAAGAAGTGGTGTAAAGGTACTTTCCAATCAGCTGGTTATAAAGCTCACAATCATATATATAGTGTTGGTGAGTGTAGTGATTCAAACGTTTGTAAGTGTGCTACATGCACAACAACTTGTAATCTTAATACTTATGTAGAAAAATATGTTACAGAGAGTTGTGATGAAGGAACGACTGGCTGTGTTTGTGAAGAAGCTGTTGGACCTCAAGTTAATGAAAGTATATTTGATGGTGGAGGTTCTACAACTGATACTGAACCAGAACCAGAACCAGTTCCAAAAGTATGTACTAAATCGTATTGGACTTATTATTCTTCTACTAATAGTTCTGTAGAGATAAAAAAGGAAACTGGTGGTGATAAGTGTGCACAAGATGGTGATTTAGAAACTTTAAAATCTGAGGCAACAAAAACTGCTGAAGATGAGTGTGACGCTAAAAAAAGTGATACTTATTCTGGTAATTATCATACTGTTGTTTCTGTAACAAGTAAATCTACTACTTGTACAGACACTCATAGAGTTAAATATAGGGTTTGTGATTGTAAGGCAGTACCTTATTTAGTAAAAAATGTACGTGAAGCTAAGTTTAGCACTAAAAATGATAATAATACTGCTGATATTCCTGTATATTGTATTGCTCCTAAGTATGAAAGTCCTGAAAAAGCTTATTTTGATTATATTGATGCTACTCAATGTGAGAGTAGTAATAGTACACCTGATTGTGGTTATGCAAATATTATGATAGAGGGTACTTATAGAGCTAAAAATTATCCAACTAAATATAACTATTCAGTTATTGGTGCTGCACTTCGTTTATGGGGTGCTCATGTTGGTGCTGGTGGTTATACTGATACAGGTATTGCTGATGAAGATGATACAACTATTGATAATGATAGAACTTGGTTAAAATTCGTACCAGGTCCAGATATTGATAAAGGTGTTTTTATGAATGTATTTAAAGAAACATTTAAATATATTCATAGTTCTAATTCTTTATATAGAAAAAATGCTTCTACTATTTATGAAGTTGATACTATTCAAAATGATGGAATTAGTAATTTACAGCATGTTGCATGTAGTGATGATAGAATGGGTATTTTTTGTGGTAATGATTCTATAAGTAAAGATGTATATGGTGGTTCTGGTAATTATATTTATGTATTATCTTTATTTGCAAATACTGTTCAAGGTAATAAAGATATGCATGCTCATTTAAATGAGTTAAATTTTGCTAATAATCAAGAAGTATTAGAAGTTGTTAAAAATGACCCAATTAGTTATACAGCAGAAATTGTTGATAAGAATTCTCGTAAAGTTAGAATTACTTATAAACTTAGACCAAATGTTATGGTAGATTGTAGTACTTTACCTGAAAAGGTTCAAAATTCTCAAGCTTGTCAAATTAATCAATCTATTGTAATAAAAGATACATCAGGAAATAAAATTGGAGATGCAATTGATATTAGTCAATACGATGAATGTAGGAAAAATTATTGTTATGTTGATATTATTGTAAGTCCTGCACAAATTGAATGTAATGCTATTGAGAAAATAGTTTTAACCACAGATGTTTATAAATCTTGTGGTGCAAATAGTGTAAAAAAATATTATGCTTGTTCAAATCCTGCGAATCATCAAATTATGTTTTCTTTTGAACCTGATTCTCAGTGTACTTCAAGTATAAAAACAACGGAGACTAAGGAAATTAGATATAAATGTAATGAGTGCACAGATGATGTAACTCCAGATGAAACTGTAAATAATAAATGTTCTTATAGAGTTAATGAAGTTACAAATCGTAGTGTTTCAGATCCTTCTTTAAACTGTATTCTACATAAGTCAAGTGGTTCTGTATTCTCAGTTTCAACTCCAAAACATTATTATGATTATAGTGATATGTTTGGTGTTAATAAAGATATTTGTAGGGTTTATTGTAGTGATAAAGTTACTTATTCACTCTCTGGTAGAAAAGAGGTATTTAATTCATTCCAATTAAAATATAATATAGATAAGGATTTAGGAAGAAATTCATTATCTACAAGTAACTATTTGATTTCTGTTATTGAAATGAAGAGAACATGTGTTTCTGAAATTTTCTATAATAAAATGTTTGACTATGTTAAAGATTGGAATAGTGCATATGGTATTCCAGAAGATAAATCTTTAGATAACTGGAAAGAATTATATGCTGCTTTAGCTGAACAATCTAAAAATGAAAATGATAGAAAAGAATTATTGAATAAGCTTGCATATGATTTATACAACTGTAATTTTTATAATGATATAGTTGGAGCAACTGATGGTAAAGTTAGAATTCCATTAGATTCTTTTAATTCATATCAGGTAGCTCAAAATTTATTACAAAGTACAAAAAATTATTGTAATAATAATGATTGTGTTAAAGGATATTTTGAATATAAAGGTGGAGCTGAGTTTATTAATCCAACATCAGCTGAAGAAGCGAGAGTAGGTTCAACAGCTAATAATCCTTCTTTAAAAGCTAGTATGAGTATTCCTACAACACATATTAATGTTACTTATTGTTCTGGAAGTCAATGTTTCCCTGGAGAGGTAAATAATAAATATGAAGATAATTTTAGCGTTTTTGGTTCTTCTAATTTATCAGATAATGAATATGAAGTATTAGATGTTAAAGTTCCTACAAACGATTATGCTGTATTTAGCATTTCAGCTGTAAGTAATATTTATAATCCTGTAAGATATCAAGTTCAAGAACAAACTGGTAAAGTTCAAGTTGAAAAATCAACTGATAGAAATAAATATTTCACAATAGAAAAGAATACTTTCCCAGTATCAACTTACGCTTCTAATTTATGTGAACGTAAAAGTAATGGAACTTTTAATTGTAGTGTTGACCATTATTATTCAATTCCTGCTTATACAGAGTATAGTAAATATGTAGGAAGACAACAATTGTTATTTAGTAGAAATAATCCTGATGATAATTTTGTTAAACGTTTAGATGAATTGAATCATTATCAATGTGATTATGTTGTTAAAAGTGATGTTTGTCCTCCTGATGAGGTTTGTCCTCCAAGTGGAACACCTGGATTTATATTTAGAAATATAGATTTAAATGATCCTGTTCCTCATAATAGAGAAGGTACTAACTGGGATGCAAATAATTCTGATAATCAATCATATTCTAATTATGTTGAGGGTGTAATTAAAGAAATAAAAGAATCAGGTGAAGATAGTTTATATGCTACTGATGAATATTTAGAATATAGCTTTGTTTTAAATAATACTGCAATTGAAGAAATTCGTTCTTTAAATAAAAATACTAGTTATTTTGAATTACCTGTTAGTTGTAAAAAGAATGAAAGTGAAGGCTATTATTATGATTGTGTTAGTTCATTTTTAAATGATGTTAGAACGCAATCTAAATATAGTATTGTTGTAAATAAAGGTGATGGTGTCAGTAAGTTTACTGAAGAAAAAAATAAGCAAGCTATCGGAGGTGGTCACTAATGAAGGAATCTAGCTGGGGTTATGGAATTATCTTTCTTGGTTTAATAGTATTGACTGTTATGATGCTTGCTCAAAACCTTACAACTACAAATGAAGAGGATTTCTATTTAGGTAGAGAAGTTCTTAGTGCATCTATGATTGATGCTGTTGATTTAGGAACATATAGAAATTCTGGTAAATTAGTTATGTCTAAAGAAAGATTTGTTGAAATCTTTCTTAAAAGATTTGCAGAAAGTGTTTCAGCGACTAAAACATATCAAATAGATTTTTATGATATTAGAGAATATCCACCAAAAGCATCTGTTAGAGTAAGAACAATGAGTAATAATGTTGCTGTTGGTGAGGATTCATTTGAAGTTAGTTTAGATACATTATTAAGCGGTGTATTAGAAACAGTTACTGATATATCTGTTTATGAGGATGCTTCTGCTGGTTTATATTGTGCCCAAAGTGGAGTTTGTTTTTAAGAAGATTAGAAATAGTCTTCTTTTTTTTCTTTTATATTGAACTTTAAATTATCTTTATGATATAATTAAGTAGAATAGTAGGCAATAGTCGTTAGGAGGAAAAAAATGAATAGTTTATTAGTTGGGGTTAAGAAATTTTTTAAAAATAAAAACACTGTTACAATTATAGGTTTAGTCTTTGCTTTAGGTTTTTTATATTTTGCTTATAATTGGAGAATTGAAAGAAAAACACAACCTGTTGTTGTTCCATATGCTACAAGTGCTATTGGTCCAAGAACATATATTACATCAGAGATGGTTTCTACTAAAAAAGTACCGGGTGGTATTGTTACTGGAGATGTTCTTTTAAATAAATCTGAAATAGTTGGAAGATATGTTAATAAGGATGCTGTTGTACCTACAAATGGTTTATTTTATAAAAGTGCTGTAGTTAAATGGGAAGAGATTTCAGATGCTATTTACAGTAATATTCCTGATGGTCATACAATTGTTAATTTAGAAGTTAATCAAAATACTACTTATGGAAATTCTATTTATCCTGGAAATTATATTGATTTATACTACAAACATCAAGATCCTGATGATACTAATAAAATAATGATAGGTAAATTTATCGAAAGTATAAGAGTATTAGCAGTTACTGATGGTAGTGGAAAAAATATATTTGAAACTAAAGATGATCCAGCTGCACCAAGATTTTTAATTTTTAGTGTTGATGAAAAATACCATTTATTATTAAAGAAAGCTATATATACTGGAGGAGATATATTCCCAGTACCAAGAAATGCTTCTTATTCAGTAAATGCAAAACCTACTACAATTGTTAATTCTAAAATTCAAAACTATATTTTAGATAAAACATATGATTATGATGGAGGTGTTAACTAATGTTTAGAAATTTTTTCAAAAATAAGAGTTTAGTTACACTTGTAGCAGGACTTGTTTGTGTTGCTATAGTTGTATATTTTTATCATTATAGAGTAAATAAAATTATCGATACTATTAATGTACCAGTTGCTATTGAAAGATTAGATGCTCGTCATGAGATTAAAAAAGAAGATATTAAGATGATTAAGGTAGCTAGAAGTTTATTGAGCTCTAATGTTATTACTAATAGACAAAATATTGAAGGTAAGTTTGTAGATTATAATACTTATATTCCAAAAAATGGTCTATTTTATTCATCTGCTGTTGTTGAATGGAGTTCAATGCCAGATTCAACATGGTCTGATATTTCTGATGGAAAAACTATTGTATTTTTAACTATTGAAGAAGGTTCTTCTTATGGAAATTCAATTTATCCTGGAGATAGAATTGATTTATATATTAAGACTTCTGCTGGTAATAAATTAGTTTATGGTCAATTTTTAAAGAGTATTAAGGTTTTAGCTGTTAAAGACACTAATGGAAGACATATATTTGAAAAACAACCTTCTAGTTCTAGACCTGCACAATTAATATTTGAGGTTGATGACGATATGTTCTTATTATTAAAGAGTGCTATTTACTTAAATAATAAATTTGAAATTATACCTGTTCCTAGAAACTCTAAGTATACATTAGATGATAATGCTACTGAGGTAACTAGTGAATGGTTTGTAAATGAAATTACTAAATTAAGTACTATGTTAAAACCAGATGTTATTACAAATGATAATAACAATAATAATATTGATATTGTAGAATAAAAAGAATAAAGAAAGGGTATATATATGGAGGATGTTGTTTTTTCACAAATAGATTTTGGTTTATTAATTCCGTTACTTGAAAATGAGGATGTTACCGATATTTCTTATTCAAATGGTGGACAATTATGGGTAAAAACACTTTCTCGTGGTGTATATGCCGAACATGTTGAAGGATTAAATAATGAAATAATTGAAAAGTTAGCATTTCAATGTTCAAATGTTATGGGTAAATCTTTCAACATGGCTCATCCATTTCTAGATGCAGAAAGTGCTGAACTTCGTATGAACTTTGTTCATGATAGTATTGCATCAAATGGTATAGCATTATTAATAAGAAAAACACCTGCTAAGATTAGACTTAATAAAGATAAATTATTAAAAGAAGATTATGTATCTGAAAAGTTACATGAGTTTCTTATTACTTGTGTTCAATCACACTGTAATATATTAGTTAGTGGAGAAACTGGTTCTGGTAAAACTGAGTTAGTTAAATATTTGGCAAGTCATAAAAAAGAAGATGAAAAAATTATATCTATTGATGATACATTAGAACTTCACTTAGATAGAATTTATCCTAATAGAGATATTGTTG
>JAEIGA010010013.1_pt1 | contig 14367 bp, 10 predicted proteins | sample 9270691 | NCBI WGS metagenome assembly JAEIGA01 (sample SAMN17057246, study PRJNA624740) | gut metagenome | biome: biome; isolation source: fecal sample | host: Bos grunniens | place: China: Xizang | collected 2019 | reverse complement strand
ATCTTGACGAATTAGAAAAGTATGAATTTGACATTAATAATCTACTTAATAATAATGAAACTATGGACGAGGTAAAAGAAACATTGCTGGCTGGAATCGGAGAAACAGCAGGAGGAATCGGAGAAACAGCAGGAGGAATCGGAGAAACAGCAGGGTCGGTTGGGAATATTGACCATTCTGCAGCAACAGGCCCTATGGTAGTAGGCGAAAAAGCTGTTGATGAATACTCTGCATATGTCAAGCAGGGATATTCTGACACTTGTGCCATAAATTCACAAAAGATTATTCTAGACGCTTTCGGTAAACATTTTACTGAAGAGGAGTTGAGAGAGCAAGCCATCCAAAATGGTCTATACCGAGAAGGACATGGAACATCCATCAACGATATGGGCAAGTTACTTGAACTTAATGATTGCCCATGCACCAACTACATTTGCGGTAACGTAGCCGACTTGACACGAGTTCTAGCCGAAGGAAAAATGGTGATGATGGCAGTTGATTCTGGAGAGTTGTGGAAAGAGGGATGGCTCGGAAAGTTATGGGAAAAAGTAGAGGATGTGATTCCTGGTATCGGCGGAGCCGACCATGCTTTGTTAGTAACCGGTATTGATGCAAGCGACCCTGAAAATGTAAAGGTTATCGTTACAGATCCTGGTTCTGGAGACCTGAACAAGCCATACCCTATTGAGCAGTTCATTGATGCTGCAAAAGACTCACATTTCTTTATGACCGTCACTAATAATCCAAAACCGGATGTTTTTGATGCGTATGACCGCCCGGATATGACCCATCTCCCAACTATTGGTGGCCTGAATTATCATGAATTCATAAATACATACACACCTTACTTTACGCTTGGGAATGAACTAGAAGTCGAAATTCCAGAGGGTACTTTTGAAAAGCTTGTTGCCAGTGTCCTCGGTGAAGATGGAGATTGGGAGGATATAGAGGACAACGAGAAGAATGAGAAGGATGAAGAAAATGAGAAGGATGAGGAGAATGAGAAGGATGAGGAGAATGGAGAGAAAGAGGAGATTGAGAAGGATGAGGAGAATGGAGAGAAAGAGGAGATTGAGAAGGATGAGGAGAATGGGGAGAATGGGGAGAAAGAGGAGATTGAGAGGGATGAGGAAAATGAGAAAGATGAGGAGAATGGGCAGAAAGAAGAGGATGGAAACGATGGAGAGGATGGAAACGATGGAGAGGACGTGGAAGATGGAGATGACTGCGATATTGACTAAGTCTTTCTAATAGCCACAGACAAAATATTCAGTAATGAGAAAATAATCAAATAACATGGGCGGTTATGCTTTGTTGATGGTTGGTAACATGATTACCAAAATCTTTGGTGAATACATACAGGGAGGTCTAGAAAAACACTTCCCAAAACTTGCCGAAACAAGAAGAAGAGTCCAGGCCGAAAAACGTGCGGCAGAAGTAGACGCCAAGATTCTTGTTAGCAATCACGAACATAAACAAGAGCTAGAAAAGCTTAAGGTAAAATTCGAGAATGATTTAAAGCTTGCATGTAGGAAGATTGTTAACCAGCAAGAAGTGGACAAATATAAAGAGTTCCTTAAGACATGCTTTCCCTTAAGAAACCCTTATGACATAGCTATCCCATTCTCCTTTTATGAAGGAGAAGATTTTGATTACTCTCTCGCTACTATAGCCAATGCTGAAGGAGTACCAGTTGTACCCATTAGACTGATTCTCGCCATGTCTGACACAACTCCAGTGATTGCGTCAGACATAGGCAGCGAACTTTCGATTTTCCTTGTGAATCACTATAGTTCTAGCAGCATAAATGCTGTAATCTCCGATATTGGATCTTGGAAACCTGAAATACCAGTTAATGACGCATCAATCAATTATTTATACAAAGGGTTACAAGGACAGCCAACAGTAGTAATCGTACCTGAATTTATGGATAATGATAAAACCCTCAAACTTAAGATATGGTCTTGGACATTAGGGGAACAAAACACATATCCTAGTGGATTTTATTATGGTTATCTTGACCTTGAGCGTCTATCCCAGGAGATTTGGTGTGATGAGATAAAAGAATATGCCAAAACTCTTAAAAAAACCGGTTTTAAAGACAAACAGGTTGACGAGGCTATGGTAAAGATTAACACAATGGAAGACCCTAGTTACGGCTTAACTCCAATGGACAAACAACGTCTTATGTCACAAATCGTCATACCAGATGCTGTTCAAAAATTTAATAATCATAGAAAACGAGTCCGAGCAACTTTGGGCACATTCTTCTCATTAATCTCTGCAATATACACAGATGCGTATCATTTGAGGACCTCCGGTGTTATGCCTTTATTTCCTCATATTGCACACAATCTACCTGGTATTCAAATGTTTGCCACAGACATACTTGAGCACTACTTGCAAATTTTGCTGCACGCTCACCATCAAAAGATTGTATCAACTGAGAAAGGTGCTGACTTTATATTGACATTAATTACCTGTTTACGAACAATTAACGCCTCAGAAACAGAAATTATAAATCCTCTTATTAAATTATATAAAACGGAATTTTTCTATTCCCTTATAACAGATCCGTCTAGTTCTGAGGACTCCAAAAGGGCTATAAAGAGGCTAAATGCCAGAGCAAATGAACTAAGCATAAACTAAAACGATGGAACAGGAGTTTAACAACAAAATTCTAACTTTCTCCGAACTAATAAGGCAGGAGTTAGACTCAACCGTAAATAAGTGGGAGAGCACATTAAAAGTCTCTCCTCCTGCAAAACGCATCAAGAATCTCAAAACATTCTCCCAGGAAATAGACAGCCTTCTTGAAGCATTAAAGCAAAGTCCTCTATTGGAATCCATTAAGATGGGAGCTTACTACAGAGAACTTCTTGAGCTTACAAGTTCCTATGCAATCGGCAAAGAGGAGGTTCAAGAATTTACTGAAATAGCGAGATGGTTTAAATATGCTTTAAGACAAATAGTAGAGATGATGAACAAAGAGGAACTTTTTGATGGTTTCTCTACTGAAGTTGATATCTTCAATCAGCAATTCAATGGCTCTACTGATTTGTTTGCTTCTTTTTTCTTTGACTCAACTCTAGACATGTTGATTGAATATGCACGAAAACCATGGTTGCGTAATAAGATTTCAGTTGGTTTATACGGAAGAATGTGTGCAGGAAAGACCAGCGTATTGAACTCTCTTTTCAACGAAAACTTTCCAGTGTGTCTTGGAGAAAACACCGCTATACCCACCTACCTATACTATGGAGAGGAACTTGATTTTATCTCACTCATTGACGCACACGACAACATACAAAAAATAGGAACATCAGACATATCTATTATTGACTGGGAGAAATCATACCATTTCCCTTTTCATAGACTATATGACTATATTGCTAAACAAAATAGTTCTGAGATTTTAAAGAGTTTCACTTTTGTTGATGCTCCTGGAGTGCTGAGTGGACAAAGTTCTAATCATATTGCTGCAGATAAGTCAATTGAAAATACAGATATTATAATTTGGGTCTCAGATATAAATAAGTCTTTTGAAAAAGATCAAATTGACTATCTTTTAAAACACGTAAATAACAAACCTATTTATATCGTCTTGACATTTACAAATTTAATGACAGACGAGCAGTACAGCACAGCTAAACAAGTTTACATTGATAAAATCGAGGAATACAAACTGAATGTTAAGGGCATAATCAGATATAACTCTAATGAACCTGAATTATTTAAAGAAACATTCCACAATCATGTAATAATTGGCTCTATTGCTGACGAAGATATTACCGCATTCTCACCAGAAGAGCAATTAATGACAGGACTGAGATATTTAAGAAACATTCTTCAAGCCAACCTTGAGCATTATACAAGCGTCAATACGAATGCTATTAGCGAGCAGGAAAGGTTAGAGAACAAGTTATCTACTCAATATAATATACTCTCAAATAGACTCAATGAACTAGTTAGCGCATACAATCATATGTGCTATGAATATAACGACAGCATTCTATTATCTGCTATGCTAGAACCAATCAACAGAATGAGCAATGACATTGATCGCCTTATTGAGGCATACAACGAAACAAATATAGCGGATTTGGCAATAGACATGACAAGATGCATATACAATAGCAGCGAAGCAAAAAAGAAACAAGAAAAAATCAAAGATCTTCAAGAAAAACTAGAAGCAATAATTGATAATATTTTTTAGAAATGAATATTTGTCCACTATCCCCAGAAGTAAAACTCGTTTTAGACGAATGTAGGTTAAAAGGCCTTCTAAACGAAGATTTTGTTACTAACTTCTTAAGGCGAGCTAACACAGAGCTACCATTAAAAATCGCCTTGATAGGAAAAATGAAAGCAGGCAAATCCTCATTGATCAATGCTTTGATTTTCCAAAATGAGGTTCTAGCTGCAGACGTAAAACCACTTACTGCTGTTCTAACTAAAATAAGTTATAATGAAGAGGAGCAGACCTCTATTACTGTCAATTTCTTTAATGAACAAGACATTAGAGATATGGAACAGAGTAGCGATGAAGCTATTCAGGAACAATTGACTAGATTAAAAAATATCACTGATTGGAAACAACAACTAGGAACAGTCGATAAAGAAATCTCACTTGAGGAGTTAAAAGAGTACACCGTAGCAGGAGGCCAGTACTCTCCTATCGTTAAAGAAGTTAACATCAAATACCATCATGATGCTCTTAGAGGATTATGCATCTACGATACTCCTGGATTCAACGATCCTGTAAGGTCAAGAGTTGAAGCCACCAAAGTAGCAGTGAGTACCTGTCAAATATTAATTTTCGCTCATGATACGACCAGCCACTACGATATCGTAGAAAAAAACATGCTTCTCTCTCAGGTGGCATTCGCTCAAACATCTAAAATGGTTGACGTAATCACTAAAGTAGATACATGTAATGACATAGATGAATGGGATAATATTATAGAATATCTGAACCAGGGAAAACAAAGCATTATTCAAGAACTTGGAGAACAGAATCATATAGCCAAACTCTTAAGTGATTCGCAAATCTATTATGTCTCAGCTTTAATGGGGTTAATTGGATATAAACGACAGCGTAGTGAAGTTCTCAATGATTTTGAGAAAATGGTCAGCATCCATATATGTCAATTATTAGATATTTCAGAGCCATCTGAATTTATTCTAAACAGTAATATAGCGACACTCTGCGATCACATAAATAACCTTGCGAATCAAAAAGAGAAATTCATCGCCAGTTCCTTCCCAAATGAACTGAGGGGAGAACTACTGAAGTCAATCCAGGATCTCCAAAGGAAGATTTCTGCAGATGAATCTCTTAAGAACACATTATGTAGTAGTGTTGATATTATAAAACAGGAAATACATAACGTTCAGGAAATACGAGACATGCTAATGTCCAAGTTCAAATCAAACAAGCTTTATTCTGAACTGTGTTCTATGATCAATGCGAAAGGAGACTCCCTTATTATACAGAGAGACACATTATCGAAACGCGAATTCACTACAGAAAACTACCCTGAAGGTAGCATATTCAATTCTGAAAGGAACAACAACTATTCGCGCTACACAAAATTTGTGAAGAATTTTACTACGGATTTAAGACTTAATCTTATAGACTTTAAATCCAACTTCGCAACTTGTGTAAGGGAATATATACGAACTGCGTTGAATGAAATATTAGTATCATTAAAGCTAAGCTTAAATGACATTAATTATTACACGGAAACGATTATAAATTGCTGCGATCAGATAATATCTGAAATCACAATTAGCATACCATCACACACTTTAAGCGGTCCTATATGGGATAACCCACAGGATGCTGAGTATAGCAATGATTTTGACGAATATTTTACTGATTCTCGCATAAGAGATTTGCTTTATGTATTCAAAACATCAGCTAAATCATTTATCTGGAATGACGAAGTTTCCAAGTTCCAGATGCAGATTTTTGACGCTACTGAAAATCTCTCAAATAAATTAAAAGGAGCCATTGAAGATCCTACCGAGAAAATGAAGGAATTAGAAGACATTTCTTCACGTATAGATATAAATAAGAAAAGGATCGCCGCTATTGAGCAAATAATCGAGAAATACGGTTCTATATTTAATATGTAAATCATGAGCAATGCAGTCTTATTCATAGGTGGATTCGTAGTTATAGGCGGTATCATATATCTTGTATCTAGTGAAACTAAGGGCAATAAAACTAACGTTAAGCCAAAGTCCATTGACATGAAGGGAGATAATACCACCGTCCACCAAAGTTTCAACCTAATATATCTTAAAGACTTGTCTAGCGAGTATAAAGTAGTACTTAACTCATTGGATGACTTTCGGTATCTTTTAGAAAGAATTGAAGTAATCAATCAAGTTCGCATAACAAAAATATTCAAAGAGAAATCTGATTCAGCTGAGAAACTTGTTCATTTATGGGACACATACCAAGTACCAAGCTTCACTCTTAGGACATCCGCGACAAATAAAGAAGGTAGAAATATTAGCGAAGATGATATCAATCTTATCTGTGAGTCAAAAGGATTGACAACCACTGATAAATCCATAGAAAGAAAAATTGAAGAATTGATAAATGCCTCATATCAGAAAGGCTACTCTAATTTCAAGCGATTGTTTGGGGATAAAATTGAGAGACTGAAGAATCAGTATTTAACAAATACCATAAATCATTATTTATTAGAAAGTATTCAAGAAGATTTTACTCAATTTCTAAAGTTTATTAGTTAAGACCACAGTATATGAAAACAAATGAAAGACCGACCGTTGATATTGAGGGATGGGTAAGACTCAGTAAAGAGAAATTCCCAAATGAGCTAGGTATACAGGCAGCATGCATTGAACACTTTGTAAGTAAAATTACAAGATTTAATAGCGAAGATGTTAAAAGATATACCTTTAACCACGGAGCATTCAAATGCAACGGTACCATGTTTTACTCCGGGGGTAATGTATATCTCTGGTGGAAACTTAAGGAGGCGTCTGGTTCCGGTGAAGCAATCGGACTTGAAGCTATGAACGCTACTGACCGAAGTTTACGACTATTGTTCTGCACGGACCCTACACAAAAGGAACCATTCATGTTCCCTCTTATATATCAATACAACCTTTAAGCTTTAAGCAGGAAAGTTTACAAAAAGGAGAAGTATTACACCACAGTAAGAAGAGCGGTCAGTCACACTCAACGACATAAACCGCTCTTTCTACATATGTGTGTACCCTTCCCAGGAACACATCACTGAACAGCATGAACCTCCTGGATGACCCGATGAGGCCGTCGCTGCTCCTGAGGTATTTCACTGTCAGCAGCACGGCATATACCATAGATGCCAGCATGTACGCCACGAACATCATGACCAACGGAAACATGGCAAAGCCGATGACCATGCCTGCAGGTCCCCCTATCGGGTGAGTCAGGATATCCGTACTGACCCACGGCTGTACAAACAGCAGGAGGATCAGCAGGACTCCCACAGCAATCCCTGGAAGTACAAAACCCCTGAAAAGTCTATCTTCAAAGCTTAGTCTACTCATCGTCACTGAATCAGATCAGTCCCAGTTTTTCCACTACAGCATAGGACTTGGCCCCCTCCTTCTTGGCGGTGGTATAGCCGATTCTCCTTCGGTCATTCAAGCGCTTAGGGAGCTCATCCTTCATTTCCTGAGGCACAATCTCGCTTCTGACCAGGCTATCGAAGTCCACATCAAACAGAAGTTCACCAGAGTCACCGATGTTTACCTCCTCGATATCCGCAACCTCCTGGAACCTGTGATATGTCTCACCCCTGTACTCATAAGCCTGATACAGGACATCGTCCTTTCTCACAGGGCAGGCAAACACGAGCGAGGCACCGTTATACCTGTTGTACTCCTTTCCTTCCTCCTTGTCAAGAATCCTTCCCATAGGAACCTTGCATACGGTAGCGTCATCGTATACCATGAGGAGGTACCCGTCAACCTCTGCCGCATGGACAGCAAGGGTGAGCATGTAGGCATCTTCCTGATAGTTGTCGGTCTTCTCCATCTTGTACTTGTGATTCTGCAGCAGATGGATATACGCCTCGGCATACTCATAGCCGTCCTCGTATTCATGGAGGAGGTTGTTCCTGAGCTTGCTGGTAGCTATAGAACTTACCTTCGGAGCTGGAGTAGGAGCTGCTGGCTGTGCGCTCTTCACAGCTACAGGCTGAGCAGGGACAGCGGCAGATTCATCCGCCACCTCGATACCTCTCTCCTTCATCAGCTGCCTGTACTCGGCAGATCTGTTCTTCAGGAATGTAGGAAGGTATGTCTTGTCCACCTGCCTGCTTGATGATCCCTGTCTCTGGTAGTACTTACCTGCAAGCTTCACAGGATGCTCACAAGGCTGCACCTCGAGGATATAGATATCCCTGCCTCGTGCATCGTCATCGAACCTGCCCTCGATGCAGTGACTGGCCTCCTGTCCCAACTGCTGGACGATCTGATTGCGGACGTAGTTGTCATACTTGTCCCTGCTGTCCTGGAAGTACTCGTGCTTCATGTCCTCCTCGAGGCCTTCTCCGCCACCTTCATTATTGACACCGATATAAAGCACTCCTCCCTTGTAGTTAAGGAAAGCACAGAGCTCCTTCATGATGTTGTATGTCTGCTTCTCGATGTCCGGCTTCATGGTGTTAGGCGGATAGACGATGCTCGTCTTGAACTCCACATCCGTTCCCTCCTCTATCGTGTAGATCTTGAAGTACGCATCCCTTCCCTTGAGCTTGAGGAGGTCCTTGATGGCCTTCTTCACATCAGAGCCGTCGATTCCGGCCTGCACAAGCACGTTGTACGAATACACGAGTGATGCAAGCTTCCTGAGGTTCTCATCGGTCTCCTCCTTCGTCATAGCTACAAGCCATTCGGTATTCTCCCCTCCCATCAGGCTTACGGCAAGAAGCCTGTAGAACTGATGACGAAGGTTGTAATTGCTGCTGAGGATATCCTGGTTGACCTTATGAAGTTCCTTGAGCTTCTGGTCATCCACGTCATTGGTGACAGCGAACCTGTGAAGCATCTGCGCCACCGCCATCTGGCCCTTGTAGTACCTTGCCCTCTCCTCGTTTCCGATCATACGGGAAAGAACCGAGGCGAAGCCCAGGTAGTTATATCCGACATGACTGTCATCCTCTACCGAAGCGACGACATCAATGATATTCAGAAGCTCCATCACGTGCGACTTCTCAAGATTCACCTCATTCTCGGTCTCATCTATCTCAGCTTCATAGCCGCCAGTGGTAAAGAGGTTGATCAGCTCACAGAACGCCTCGTTGAGAGTAAACTTGACAGCGGACTTACCTAGGTAGGTCGCCTGCAGGAAGTCGTTCTGGATATATTTCTTTTCCTTGAGCATAACCTCGATATGATCACCCTGAACGATATAGGTATCCATGCTGTTGTAGTTCACGAAGACAGGGAATCCCTCGCGGCTGACGGCAAGAAGAGTCGTATCGCTGAGCACCTTGCCGACCTCGCAGTCAAGCTTATAGTCCGGCTTATCTGACTCGAGGGAGTCAAGGACAACCTGCTTCATATCCATGATGCAGATGTCATCCTCGGTCTTATCCACAACCACCATGGTCAACAGATGAGGACGTCCGTTCTCATCCATGAAGTTCTCGATCGTCGGCTCAGGGAAATAGGTCACCATTCCCGGCTCGTTCTCATCGCCTCGCACCTGGATGAGTCCCTCGCCTATGTATCCCTTCTCCTCATCAGCAATCCTGCAATGGAAGAGGTTCTTGTTCTCCTCGTTCTGCTTGTAGACATATGTGTATACCCACTCGCCTATCTCAGGAATGGTCTTGACCTTGACCTCCTTCTTCACCACGACACGCTTGGCATCGAAGAGGTTCTCTTCGACCTTCTTCCACAGCTTCTCGTTCTGGGCCATCAGATCACTTCCCTTCTGTCTGGTAGACGGCTGGTATTGCTTCTCCATACGCACATCGATGCCCTTCCACAGAGGCACATCGCTATACAGGGCCGACCTGAGATCGCCCTTGATATCCGGAGCCAAGGTGATCCTGCCGTCCTCGATGGAAAGCACGAGGTCCTTGGACCTGTACACCGCCCTCTTCCTTCTGTCAAGGTCCTGATCCCTGCCCCAATTATCCATCTGGTAATACAGCATGTCAGGGGTAGCAGTGTCACCCAAGCCGTACCTGAACCTTGTCCTGAAGAGTCCCAGCAGCGAATTCAGTGACATGTCAGCCATGCGCTTCTTGTTTGCGAACTGCATATGGGAAGCGTAGCGACACATCATCGAACGGTTCAGAGGAACATCGATAAGGTCCTCATCCTCATCAGCCAGAAGCAGCTGGATGGCAAGCGCCTTGAATCCCTTGTAGAAGAGGTCGGCATTGTCGGGCTGCCTTACAGTCTCCTGGTCATTGCTCTTTATGTATGTCTCGAGCTGCTTTATGAGCTCCGAGCGGAAAGGTTCGTTCTTCCAGTGGGCCAGATCCTGGCTCCTGATGACATCGAAGAGTTCCTCGATCATTCCGGCCATCAGCTCAGGCTTGATCCTGAACAGATAGGTAGTCACACAGAACTGCTTGGTAGGATGATACAGGAATCCCGAGGTCTTCAGCTTGTTCAGAAGAGCGGACACGTATTCCTCCTCCTTTCCCTCCGCGATGTTAGCCAGGGCAGTCTTCACGTAGCCCATGTGCTCGATGATCATCGTCAGTCTGTCAAGCAGGACAGGCACCTCGTCATAGCTGCACTCGCACAGCAGTCCGCTGGTCTCTATGAGATCCATGCAGCATCCGCGAAGATCAACAAGGAAATTCTCGAGACATCCCTCCTCCTGCATCCTGGAGGTCTGCGAGATCATCCACTCATAGCACTTCACATCAAACGGGTCATCCATTCCGTCATAGAGGATGAGATCGGCAAGACTGTCCGCATCCCACTCCCCTTCCCCGGAGAGGAGTCCCTTGACGTAATCCTTGGAAACAGAGAAGGCACTGCCGGTAACCTTGATATCCTTTTCATACAGCATGACATGAGGTCGAGCCCCTTCAGTCGATATCACTCGACAAAGGAGCTGCTTTCCCTTGAAGAACTTGAAGGTCTCCGCACCATAAAGATAAACAATGAAACCGCTGTCATCTATCAGTTCATAGACACCGGCGGAGTCCGTCAGGTCGGCCTTTACAGTAAAGCGGCGGATGGCGCCGGAATGGAAATAGTTCTCCACCTCTGGCGTTATCTCCACCTCGTCATCGGATTTTACAATTCTGCATTTCAAATATTCAGGAAGTTCCTGCCCCGTTTGTCGGACATCATGTTCCCTTCCTTCAAATTCTACCTTAAACTGTCTTACTTCCTTGTCATATCCTATGACCTTTAGGCTTATGTTCTTCTGCGTTTCCATAATATGCATGCTGTTTCTACAAATTTAACTCGTTTCGTCTTATAATCATATAGGTTCACTCCATATTTTAGGCATCAATCAAGGCATCCTATCGTCTCAGATGCCTTGTCCTACACAGGTGAAATATCTCCAGCAGCCGCTCCCTGCTCCCTGACACAAAGCTCAGAGGCAGGTTCCTGACCTGCTCCTCAGTGATGAAGAATGAAAATCCTGCAAGGCGTTCTGCCAAGGCAGGCATTTCGGCCTTCTCCTTCACTTCAAGCATGTCATACAATGCATCCGCATCAAATGACTCCGGTATGTGCATATAAAGGGCGTCGCCCCTCATAGGGCCATGAGGCACGAATGGTGTGCCCGCAGGAATAATGCACTCACCGCCGCCTGTGTACGGTGCATAATACTGAACAAGATACCCTATCATGGTATCCTCTGTCAACTCAAATACGTTCTCCTCAATGTTAAGAGACTCTACAAATTTGTCTGCCATATCAATAAACTTTAAAGTGTTCATACCAAAGGTAACCAGACGGGAGATCACCTCATCACAATTGCAAGCCTTTTAATCCCCGCGACTGGCGTTCCTTTCAGACTGCGAATTTGGCGTTAAGCCGCGAATTCTATCTTCGCAGTCTAACATACCAGCATATGGGAAGGCAAGCTTCAAGGTAATATATTATGACTCACTCCCCTATTAAAAAATATTGATATCGGCCGCACTATACTCTGTAGCGCATTTTTATATAAATATATTTTTATATAATTATATAAAACAATGCAATTTTGAAGTTAAAAATTCGGAAACATAGTGAACCCATACATATGACTTGCTAAATAAATATCTAACTTTGGAAGCAAGACGCATATTTCGTATCATATTATGTACGTAAGGACTGAGGCTCCTTTATTATCTATTTTCGAAATCTAAAACAATAGGCATGAAAACATTCAGAGATATTCAGGAAAAACGCCAGATTTCACTCATGGGTACAGAAGTCTTTGCGGGAGATCCAGGCAACGGCAGATTCATGGGCAAGGAAAGAGCATATATACTTCAGAAAGGGATACGCAATCTATACGGCCCTATCAGAACTGAAGCCCTTAGGTACTTTAAAGAAAATCGGATCTCATGGTGGAGAGGGTTTGGACCAACAAACAACACTCTATCATCCCAAGTTGCTTGTCTGAATCATCTACTCGCCATAAAGAACGACAAAAAAGCAGTCCTTGCCATTCTGAACGGTGTGCGTGACGAGTTCGAAGACGTCCTACCAATTCCATGCGATAAGGAACCTGCATACATCTCATTCGAGGTAGTATCTGACAAAGATCACTTGAATGAAAAGGTTTCCACTAGAGGAACTCAGTGTACAAGTGTGGATGCTTTCATATATGCTGTACACCGTGGCGACCATAAGAGATGGCTAATCCCTATAGAGTGGAAATTCGTTGAGCAGTACGCAAAATCAGACAAGTCCAAAGAAGACAGACATAATGAACCTAAAGGATTGAATGGAAAAGGCAATGAACGCCTTGCAAGATATTCGGGACTTATTGACGCATCCAGTCAGCTGAAAAGTCTTCCCATATACAGCGCAAGCATATATTTCCAGGAACCTTTCTACCAACTTATGAGACAGACCCTGTGGGCTGAAGAAATGATCAAACACAGTTCAATTGAAAGCCTGAAGGCAGATGACTACCTCCATATTCACGTAATACCGAAAGCCAACACAGAACTGTTGAACAGACCCTTTAAGGTTTCCGGCAAGATGATGGAAGCGACGTGGAGAGGTATGCTGAAGGATCAGACTAAATATGTTATCATAGATCCATCAGACCTGATGAAACCTCTCACTGCAACATACCCAGAATTAATCAAGTACCTGCAAGAAAGATACTTCTAATTATACTAAAAGATGTATTATAAGCATCTATAAGACACTTTTATATAAATATATTTTTATATAAATATATAATTAAATTATACAAGCCAATGAGAATCCTATATGTTCACGGCTATAACGGAGACCCGTACGGAAGCAGTTTTAGCCATCTGAAAAAGGCAGCAGGTGCGAGTCATGAACTTTACTCTGTCGACTACAAGGCAGAGGATCCAAGGGCTGCTATAGAGTTAATCCGGCAGACTGCAATGTCTCACGAAATAGATGTGATAATTGGGGCTTCGCTGGGTGGATTCCTGACGATGCATATCTTCGGATTTTCCAGGATAATCGTGAACCCTTGCTGGGATCCAGCAAACGAGCTCCCACATGTAGGATATACAGGAGACACTGCTCTCTACTCTACCCTACTGGAGCAGTTCAAGGAAAATACAGACTTCGAGGAGAAGAACCTCTGCTCAGTCTGTATAGCTCCGCATGACGAACTTTTAGGCGAACGCTATCGATACATCCTTGAGAATCACTTTCGCAACGTATATATGATCAGCGGAGGACACAGGATTTGTGAAGACTCAGCTGACGAAATCATAAATAACTTCCTGCCAATTCATGAAGAGAATGTGCGGACTTTCGTGAAGCAGCTGAAAGGTATGGACAATCTCCCGATCTGGGGGATGTAAGGGTAGACATCAAGTCCAGAATAGCAACAGACTGACAAATAGCGTCACTCCCCTACCCTACATAAAATTATCACATTGCGCAATAAAACCGTAATACACGCTTCGTATTACGGTTTTATATATTTATAGATTTATATAAATATATTTTTATATAAATCGTCATTCCATTAATACGTAATAGCGTTTCTGCATCATCTGAAAGCAGGAAGGGCTCATCCGAGGAATTATACCGGAGAGTCGAACCCCAGGGCAGAATATAAACGGATCAATAGAGTACTGTATGAAGGCTTGAATAGGGTGGGATTCGAAATGGCGATCGACAGATAATTGAAGGATAATCTGATTT